>Ga0209979_1003482_pt1 | contig 13861 bp, 8 predicted proteins | sample AnhtaG_FD_183114 | JGI IMG/M metagenome (GOLD analysis project Ga0209979, IMG submission 183114) | Deep subsurface microbial communities from Anholt, Denmark to uncover new lineages of life (NeLLi) - Anholt_01485 metaG (SPAdes) (version 2) | ecosystem: Environmental > Aquatic > Marine > Oceanic >...
CCAGGCGAGGGCTGACCTGTTCTTCTACATCGAGGCGTTCTACAATCGACGTCGGCTCCACTCGGCGCTGGACTATCGCAGCCCGGAGGCCTATGAGCAACTCTATCATCAGCAGCGTGAACTTTGCCTAATTCCGTGTCCACAAAACTAGGGGAGGGTCAGTTACATGCAGAGGCCACCAGTCTCTGGCATTGACTAAAAGACCTCGTTCGCCTATACTGCCGGTAGTGGATCTCATGCGCGGAAGTCTCCATCGAAGAATTCTGTCATGCAGATGAGCATAGTCATCCCCGCTCTCAACGAGGGGAGTAATCTGAAACTGCTTCTGCCCCGGCTTTCCCGAGTGATTACCGCTCTGGGCGCGGAAGGATCCGAGACCATAGTCGTGGACGGGGGATCCATAGACGACACAACAGAGGTTGCCAGCACCCTGGGCGCGAGAGTCGTGGCTCAGGACGAACCAGGCTACGGTGGAGCGCTGAAGGCTGGCTTCCAGGCGGCGAATGGCGAGTACATCCTGACCCTCGATGCCGACCTGTCTCATGATCCCGACTTCATTCAGGCTATGTGGGACGCCAGGCGAGAGGCGGAGGTCATCGTCGCCTCCCGATACATCCCTCAAGGCTCCGCTCGGATGCCCTTCATCAGGAAGGTGCTCAGCCTCATCCTGAACAAGTTCTTCACCAGTGGCCTATCGCTGCCCCTCCACGACATCTCCAGTGGCTTCCGGCTGTACCGCTCCTCGACCGTCAAGAGTATGCCCATCGAGAGTTCAGACTTCGACGTTCTGGAGGAGATTCTCATCCGCTGCTACGCCGAGGGGTGGAGGATAAAGGAGGTCCCTTTTCAGTACCTGCCGAGGCAACGGGGGGGTTCGCACGTCAGCCTTCTGAAGTTTGGTTTTGCCTATCTGCGTACCTTCCGACGTATGTGGAGACTGAGGAACTCGATCCTCTGCGCCGATTACGACGACCGGGCCTTCGATAGCCGTATCCCGCCCCAGAGGTATTGGCAGCGGAAAAGGCACCACATAATCACGGAGTTTGCCGCTGGCTCTGAGGCAGCCCTCGACGTTGGGTGCGGGTCCAGCAGGATACTCTCCGGCCTGGGGCAAATCACAGGAGCCGACATCCTCCTGAGGAAGCTGAGATGGGCCAGAAAATATGACAAGCCCCTGGTCAACGCCTCCATATTCGATCTGCCCTTCTGCGATGCAGCCTACGACTGCGTCATCTCATCTGAGGTGATAGAGCACATCGCCCCAGGCGACAAGCCTTTTGTTGAAATGCGACGTGTGCTGAGGAACGGCGGTCGCCTTATCTTGGGGACGCCCGATTATGGAAGATTGTCGTGGCGCATCATCGAGGCCCTGTACCATCGTCTGATACCTGGAGGATATGCCGACGAGCACATAACACAGTATAATAAGGAAGAGTTGGTGCGCCACATGGAGGGGCTCGGCTTCATCTTTGCAGATGTCAAGTACGTACTGGGCTCAGAGATGATACTCCTCTTCCACAAGGCCGACACCTCACAGTAGCTAGCTTGCGTAGCCTGTTCCCGCCGTCCTTTGGCGACCTGATTGAGATTGGAGATCATGGAGCAAGCATCACGTGCTTGAACCCTTCTATTGCCCGGCCTCAGTGGCCGTGATAGGGGCTTCCCGAGACGAGAACAAGCTTGGTCACGCCGTGCTCAAGAACCTCCTTGAGTGCGGCTATGAAGGTCAGGTCTACGCCATCAACCCCAAAGCCGAGCAGGTATTGGGCCAGCGAACCTATGCCAGCGTGCTTGCGGTCAGCGGTGACCTAGACCTGGCCGTCATCGTAGTACCTGACCGCTTCGTGGCTGGCGTTCTGGAAGAGTGTGGGAAAAAGGGCGTCAAGGGCGTGATTGTCATCACCGCTGGTTTCCGTGAGATGGGCGGCGAGGGCATCAAGAAGGAGAAAGTACTGGTTGACATCGTTCGACGGTACGACATGCGCATGCTGGGCCCCAACTGCCTGGGTATCATTGACACGGTCTGTCCCCTCAACGCTTCCTTCGCCATAGGGATGCCACGGCACGGGGACATAGCGATGATGTCGCAGTCAGGAGCCCTGTTGCTGGCTATCCTCGATTGGGCCCTGGGAGCGGAGGTGGGCTTCTCCCGTTTCGTGAGTTTAGGAAACAAAGCCGACATCGACGAGACCGACCTCCTCCAACTGTGGGACGAGGACCCCCATTCCAAAGTCATCGTCGCCTACCTGGAGGGCATCACGGACGGGCCCAAGTTCATGGAGATCGCCCAGCAGGTCACGCGAGAAACGCCGATCATCGCCATCAAAGCTGGCACGAGCGATGCCGGGGCCCGAGCCGTCTCCTCCCACACGGGCACCTTGGCCGGCTCGGAGAAAGCCTACGACGCGGCCTTCAGACAGGCCGGCATAACTAGGGCTGACTCCGTGGAGGAGCTATTCGACTATGCTCACGCCTTCGCGCAAGCGGCGCCCATCAAAGGTGAGAAGATCGCTGTCGTCAGCAACGCTGGAGGCGCGGCGATCATGGCCACCGACGCCCTTGATCGAGCACGGCTGACCTTAACCTCTTTCCAAAGAGAGACCATAGAACTGCTGCAAAACCGTCTGCCTCCCGGATCCAACTCCCTCAATCCTGTGGATGTGCGAGGTGACGCCGACCAAGAGCGATACAGGTTTGCCTTGGAGACGGTGCTCCGCGATGAGAACGTGGATGGCGTAATCGCTATCCTGATCCCTCAGGCCGTCACCAAGGTGGCGGAGACCGCTCGCGGCATAGCCGATGTGGTGCAAGGGCAGGACAAGCCGGTATTGCCCTGCTTCATGGGGCAGTATATGGCTGAGATCGGTATCGAGATCCTAAGGGATCGTAGCATCCCCAACTATCACTACCCGGAGCGGGCCGTGGATGCCATGAGGGCCATGGTCGAGCGTTGGCGTTGGCTGGAACGCCCTCCCAGGAAGATTGAGAGTTTCGATGTCCGACGTGACGACGTACAGCGTACGCTAGACCGGGTGCGCGCTGATGGGCGCCTGACAGTGGGGGATGCTGAAGGTAGAGAGATCATGGAAGCCTATGGGATCACCATCCCTCAAGCGGAGCTAGCCAGCAATCCAGATCAAGCGGTCGAAATCGCACAGACTATCGGCTATCCAGTGGTCATGAAGATAGCGTCTCCGGACATCCTCCACAAGACCGACATTGGTGGGGTCAAGCTCAATCTCGTGGGAGACAGCGACGTCAGAGACACCTTCGACCTGCTCATGTATCGCGCCAGCCGATACATGCCCCAGGCCGACATCTGGGGTACACTGGTACAGGAAATGGTGCCTCAAGGTAAAGAGGTCATCATCGGCATCAATCGCGATCCGCAGTTCGGGCCAATGCTGCTCTTGGGGCTGGGCGGCATATACGTCGAAGTTCTGAAGGACGTTAGCTTTCGCATCGCGCCCGTAGCCCGCTGGGTGGCAGAGGAGATGATCACCGATCTCAGATCCTATCCCTTGCTGCGGGGGCTTCGCGGGGAGAAACCCTCGGATTTGCAGGCCATCACAGAGTGCATGCTACGGGTCTCTCAGTTGGCCGTGGATTTCCCTGAGATTGTAGAGTTGGATATCAACCCGTTGATGGTCCACGAGGAGGGCAAAGGCGCAGTGGCCATAGACATGCGTCTGGTACTGGCCGAGGAAGGCTGAGGCAGACTCGGGCCAGCCCCGCTGGCGGGAGTTCGGGATAATCGTTGGCCGCACAGGTAATGCAGGCTTTCAGTCCGCCCAGCCTGGCACCCTGAGCAGGCCGAAACATAGTGACGGCCGTATCGAAGGATGCTTCGATGTTTGCCGCCACGAACTTGGGACGCACCCTGCTGGGGGGAAAGCCTTGTACCACGCGGGCTGGCCATGCAAGAGGGAAGAGAGGTAGGAGAATGGTCACGCTTTACATCGCGTCAACAGAAAGCACATCAGGCAAGACCGCCCTCTGTTTAGGTCTGGGAAAGCGTCTGCAGAGAGATGGTTTCTCCGTAGGCTATATGAAGCCCATAAGTCTGTCCGCCAGACGTCTGGAGGGTGTGGTAGTTGACGAGGATGCGCAGTTCATCAGGAGGGAGCTTGGACTACAAGAGCCGGTCTCCGATCTGGTGCCCATACCTTTGGATACCATGGCCCTCGAATCCATCATGAGGAAGCAGAAGTGGCTGGACTACCCTAAAAGGCTGATGGAGGTCTACACTCGGGTCTCCGAGGGCAAGGATGTCATGCTGGTAGAAGGTGTGCACCGTCTGAGCGCAGGGGGAGTGGTGGGGCTGCCGGCCAACGAGGTCTGCCAGCTACTGGAGGCGAAATCCCTGACGATCATCAGGTATGTAGACATGCTGGCTCTGGACCCTGCGCTATTCTACCGAGGAGTCTTGGGGGACTCGATGATCGGTGCAGTCCTGAACAGCGTCCCCCGGCGACTGATGGAATCGGCAGTGGAAATAGCCAAACCCTACCTTCAAAGGGAAGGCATAATGGTGTATGGCATCCTCCCCGAGGTGAGATTCCTCATGTCCGTTAGCGTCAGGCAGTTGGCAGAGGCGTTGGGAGCGGACATAGTTGCTCGCGCTGACCGGGGCGAGGAATTGGTGGAGAACTTGATGGTGGGAGCCATGACCAGTGATATCGCCCTCAGTTACTTCCGTCGCAAGCCCAACAAGGCGGTCATCACCGGCGGTGACAGGTCTGACATCCAACTGGCAGCGTTGGAAACCTCCACCAAATGCCTCATCCTGACGGGAAATCTCTATCCGCAGGACATGATCATGGGTGTTGCGGAGGAGAGCGGTGTGCCCATCATCGTCAGCAAGCACGACACCTTCACGACCGTGGAGATCGTCGAAGGATTCTTCGGCAAAGGCCGTTTCCAACAGCAGAAGAAGGTACAACGGTTCGAGGAACTCCTCGACGAGCACTTCGATTTCACGGGCCTGTACGTCACTCTGGGACTGAAATAGCCTGGGGTGGTCCACGCCGAAGGAGACTGACCATGAGTATCATAGAGGACATCCTGGCCAGAGAGGTTCTGGACTCCCGTGGCAACCCCACGATCGAAGTGGAGGTCTACCTCATTGACGGCGCTGTGGGACGAGCAATGGTGCCCTCGGGCGCCTCGACGGGAACCTACGAGTGTTTGGAGTTGCGCGACGGCGACCCGGAACGGTATGAGGGCAAAGGCGTCCTCAAGGCGGTGGAGAACGTCAACGACGAGATAGCGGGACAGCTCGTCGGCTGGAGCGTATTCGATCAGCAAGGGATCGATCAGTTTCTGGGCGAACTGGACGGCACGCCCAACAAATCTAGATTGGGCGCCAATGCCATTCTGGGCGTCTCTCTGGCCGTGGCCAGGGCGGCGGCCCATGCCCTGGATCTGCCGCTTTACCGGTACCTGGGCGGCGTGGCGGCGAAGACCATGCCGGTGCCGATGATGAACATCCTCAATGGAGGCAGGCACGCCGAGGAGTCCACCGACTTGCAGGAGTTCATGGTCGTGCCCACCGGCGCACCCAGTTTCCAGGAAGCACTCCGCTGGGGAACGGAGATCTACCACAGCCTGAGGAGGGTGTTGAGAGCGAAAGGGTACAACACTGGTGTGGGCGATGAGGGAGGCTTTGCCCCAGCGCTGAAATCCAACGAAGAGGCGATTGAGGTCATACTCGAAGCCATCGATGGTGCGGGATATGAGCCAGGCAAGGACATTCACATCGCCCTGGACCCGGCAGCTTCGGAGTTCTTCGAGGATGGGAAGTATCATCTGCGCAAGGAGGGAAGGACGCTCGGCGGCGCGGAGATGGTGGACTTCTATCTAGAATGGGTGGAGAAGTATCCCATCATCTCCATCGAGGACGGTCTGGCCGAGGACGATTGGGAAGCCTGGAAGCTGTTGATGGAGAGGATAGGCGACCGTGTGCAGATAGTGGGGGATGATCTCTTCGTGACCAATGTGGAGCGGCTGCGCCGGGGCATCGAGGAGAAGGCCGCCAACTCCATCCTGATCAAGCTGAATCAGATAGGCACGTTGAGCGAGACCATAGCCGCTGTGGAGATGGCCAGGCGAGCGGGGTGGACGACGGTGATCTCCCATCGCAGCGGAGAGACGGAGGACACCACCATCGCCGACCTGGCCGTGGCGCTGAACGCCGGGCAGATCAAGACCGGCGCTCCATGTCGCGGCGAGCGGGTGGCCAAGTACAACCAGCTCTTGAGGATAGAGGAAGAGTTGGAGGAGACGGCCTGGTACCCTGGTATGGAGGCTTTCTACAGCATCCGGAGATAAGTCACGACCCTAGCCGAAGGGGCGAGGGGTGGCCAGGAGGAAAAGGAGGGCGAAGGAGAAGACCGCCAGGAGCCTCCTCTTCGTATCCAGCGGTGTGATGTCGTTCAGCGGAGGTGGATGCCTCAAGCCACCGAAGATGAGGATGAAGAAGCCCCACACAAACCACCCCGTCCAAAACAGCCCCGTCGCCAGCAACCCATGAGGACCAGCACGGCAACGAGGCGGTGCGCCTGGCCGAAGAAGGCATATCCCACGTGGCCTCCGTCCAACTGGCTGACGGGTATCAAGTTCATGGCCGTGATGAAGACGCCGAACCAACCCGCAATGGCGATAGGGTGAAGGACAACCATCAGGTGGTCGGCCAGCGGCCCCGATTAGGCGAGGACATCCAGCACCAAGGCCCAGGCTGTCTGATCCTGCTTCCGAAACGTTATGCTAGAGCGGGTTGGTCGCGCCACGCGGTACGATTGTGCCACTACCCGGCTGGCCAATAATCTCGCCATCGCGGAGGACGACTTCGCCCCGGCGCAGCGTAATCTCAGGCCAGCCGGTCACCTGCCACCCGAGAACGGCGACACCTATCACTACCGCATGAACCTCATCTTCGTTCTGGCAGGCATCGCCAGAGCAAGTAGCTCGGCGTCAAGACCCCAATTGAAGACGGACACCAGCACGAACGCGACAATGGCTAGAGGCAAACCCTCTAACAGCAGCAATTGAACCCTTGATCAGTCCTTCGCCATCCGCAGGATAAACAACCCCGCATCCCCAGCGGCTAAGTAGGCGTATGGGCCCGACACGTAGACATTCATAGCAAACCGCGGAAAGCTGCCCACCTCTACGGGTGCGGCCGGGTTGGAGACATCAATGACCCGCAGGCCACCCGACCCGGCCACGTAGGCATGGGAGCCGGAGACGTATACGGCACGGGCAGAATGCGCCGTGTAGGAGCCCACCTCCACGGGCGCGGCCGGGTTGGAGACATCAATGACCCGCAGGCCACTCGACCCGGTTGTCACGTAGGCATGGGAGCCGGAGACGGACACGCTACCGGCAGTGTCCGGGGTGGCATAGGAGCCCACCTCAGAGGGACTGGCCGGGTTAGACACGTCCAGCACCCGCAGGCCACCATCCCAATCGGCGACGTACGCGTAGGAGCCAGAGACGTAGACATCAAAGGCCCGCCCCGGCGTGTCGTAGAAACTCACCTCATACGGGCTGGCTGGGTTGGAGACGTCTACCACCCGCATGCCTAAAGTATCCGCGGCCACGTAAGCGTAGGAGCCGGAGACATATACGCCGTAGGAGGCGGACTCATATACGCTATGGTAGTCGAGTCGCCCCGGCATGGCATAGGAGCCCACCTCAAAGGGACTGGCCGGGTTAGACACGTCCAGCACCCGCAGGCTACTGGAGACGTCCATCGGCCGCAGGCGGCCATCTGGGTCAGCTGCTACGTATGCGTAGGAGCCGGAGACATATACGCTAAGGAAGTCGAGTCGCCCCGGCATGGCGTAGGAGCCCACCTCCACGGGCTCGCCCCGATTGGAGACGTCCACCACGTGGAAGCCAGTTACCCCCCCCACTATGTAGGCGTACTCACCCTGGACTAAGAGGTCGGAAGCGACGAGGAAGTCGACAGGATCGCCGCCGACATGGCCGACCAACTCCATGTTTTCTGAGCGCGCCATGTAGTCCCCGAGCGCGGTGGCAGTGGCGTCAACGGCCTGCCGTTCGAGCTCCGCCTTCGTCAACCGATCCGCAATTGAGGCACCGAATACAAGAAGGATCAGCCCACCGAGGAGCCCACCGAGAACGATCCGCTGAAGAGGGGTCTCCGGTCTTCCTGATCTCCACCAGCTTACGAGAAACAGGATGCCGACAGCGAGAGGCCAAGCGACAGCAAGGAACACCCAAAGCACCCCGACGCCAGGGGAATAGAGGCCTGCAAAGATGAACGGAACCAAGCTCTGTAACACGAACAAGACTCCGCCAACAGCCTCCCATCGCCATGAGATTGCAATGACTACCCACGGCGACGACAATAGCAGGGCCGCTCCACGCCAAGATTCCGGCGCGACTGGCGTAGGGTAGTCGAACTGGGACCACGCCCACATAAACAGTAGCACCACCGCCATCGTGAGCCACCAGCAACATGCCCATGATAGTCCCAGGATGCGTGCTATCCGACGCATCCGCTTTGCCGCTTGGTGTCTAGCATCCTGAGCTTCTGTCATGGTTCACCCTCCCCCCCGTATTCAGTTGTCCAAACACTAGGCTTTGTCTAAGACGAGGTAACGTCTGCCAGCAGGTTGGACGAAGTAGGGAACCGAAGTTGGCCTATTGTACCACATAGGTGAAGACAGCGCAACACCAGTTCTTGACAATATCAAGAGGCCCCGCCGTCGGGAGGCGGCGAATGTATCAAACGCCGTCAGGCGATCCTGAGCCATCGCAGCGGAGCCTCGCGGGGATTGTATCACGCGCACAAGTCGCTCGGAATCGGTCGTATTCACTCACCGATAATGTTACCGAAGAGGTATAGTTCACTCAAATGATAATGTTACCGAGGGGACTATGCCCAACGAAGAGAGGATGACGTTGAACGAACGCAGGAAGTATCTGCGACTGATCAAGAAGCGGTATCTCAAAGCGAGTAAGTTCGAACGCGGGCGCTTGCTAGATGAGATGGAGGTCATAACTGGCTTGCATCGCAAGAGTCTGATCCGCCTCATGTCAGGTAACCTGGAGCGAAAGCCCCGCCATAAGCGGCGGGCACGCACTTATGGCCCTGAAGTTGATGACGCGTTGCGGATCTTCGAAGGCAGCACTCTCGACAGAGCATATGACCGAGGTCGGACACGCCTGTTCTTCCGATTGCCGCATCGAGGAGCTGACCGAGAGGATAGTTGAGGAGACCCGCTTTCCAATCGAGCCCCATGCGGTTATACTCTCCGGAGTTCGCCGCAATTGTCAGCGAGAATGAAAGGAAGCAATAGTGCAACAGAATGCTCCACTTGAGATCGTATTGATCGGTGGCTTTCTTGGGAGCGGCAAAACAACCCTCCTAAGACGGCTCGTGGACTGGGAAATCGATCAAGGGCAGAAACCGGTCGTCATCATGAGCGAATTCGGTAAGTTTGATATCGACACCAGCCTCATTGATAACGGTCAGATCGAGATAAGACGACTGTCCGGGGGTTGCGTCTGTTGTGACCTGAGATTGGCGCTCACGAACACTCTCGAAGAGATAGCCCAGCGCTCGCCTGGTGCTCACGTGTATGTGGAGACGACTGGTGTCGCCGACCCGGCCGGAGTGCTTGAGGCTATAGCCCCGGTGGCCAAGAGGGGCGAGATATCGGTCAAGAAGGTAATACTCGTCTATGACGCGAGCCTGGGCGAGGCCCTCCAAGAAGACCAGTACACGGCGCAACGCCAGCTTCTGATGGCTGATGTCATCCTCATCAATCGCTGTGATACGGTCAGCCCAGAAGAAGTCGAAACAGCACATAGGCAGGTAGCCGAAATCAAGCCCGATGTGCCGCTTTGCCACACCACCTACTGCGATGTTGCCCCGGCCGACATTCTAGCTGGCGAGAGCGGGGCTGGATTCCCATCGGGGACGCTTCCCAGCACTGATAACTACCGTAGTCTGGCCTTCGTTGTCGACAAGCCCTTGGGCCGCACATGCTTTGAGGACTGGCTCAGCAACTTGGCTGGCGACCTAGTGAGAGTCAAAGGCTTTGTGCGGTTCGCCGACGAAGAGGGCCTATTCGAGGTTCAGGCGGTGCGTCAGCGGCATAGCATAGTCCCTTTTGAATCCTTGGCTCGCCAGCGCTCGGTGCTGGTCGCTATTGCTCATGCGGAGGGTTTGGACGGTGTAACGAGGACGTTGGAGGGATGCGTTGAGGATGGCTAACTCGGGTTGTGGCGAGAGTGGCTGTGCTTATGCCTCTCTCGGCTTTGCTGAACAACAGCACTCGACGGCTTCTTGCGGTTTGACAGACCAATACCACGAGGTTTGACTCGCGTTGCCGGTGCCGTAGACGCCACGGACTCAACATTCTTCGGAGTGAACTCTCCGTGTGGGTTGGAGCCCCGCCCGCCGTCCCAGGCTTTGCAGACTCACTACCAAGCCGAAGGGTGCTCCACATGGTCTGGAGAATTGTGCGCAGCATCCACGCGCAGGCTACGCTCCTGGCCGAACGGCCGAGGCTGTTTGAGGGTGCTTCCGAAAAGCTGGGCTAGAGCGGGTTGGTCGCGCCACGCGGTACGATTGTGCCACTACCCGGCTGGCCAATAATCTCGCCATCGCGGAGGACGACTTCGCCCCGGCGCAGCGTAACCTCAGGCCAGCCGGTCACCTGCCACCCCTCAAACGCCGAGTAGTCTGAGTTGGATTTCAGCACGGAGCCCTCGATCGTGAGCGTGAGCTCTGGGTCAAAAACCACCAAGTCTGCGTCGCTGCCAACGGCAATCGTGCCCTTGCGTGGATAGAGGCCAAACAGCTTGGCGGCGTTGGTGGAGGTCACCTCGACAAGTCGGCTTAGCGTGATGCGACCGGAGCGCACTCCTTCCGAGTAGAGCATCGGCAGCATAGTATCCAGGTCCGCGACTCCCGGTCGCAGGTTGCTAATAGTATGGGCGGGATCCAGCTTGGCAGCCAATGACCAAGGAGCATGGTCAGTACAGACGGTATGCACGACGCCCTGACGAATGCCAGCCCACAAAGCGTCGACATCCTGCTGCTCACGCAGCGGGGGCTGCCCTACATACTTTGCCCCATCTTCGTCCTCAAAACGCTCCCGCGTGAGGTGCAGGTAGAGCGGCCGTGTTTCGACATAGACTGGTAGATTACGGGACTGGGCCTCGGCGCATACCTCAAGGGCTCGTGCCGATGATAGGTGAACGATGTAGACCGGCGCACCTGTCGCCTCGGCAAAGGCTACCGCCCGTTCCGTTGCAACCACCTCCGAGATCACTGGGCGGCTCTCTGCATAGTAGCGGAGCGAGGACTTGCCCTCCGCCACCAGGCGCGCTGTCGCGTCTTCGATCAGAGCATGGTCCTCACAATGGATTAGCGTTATCAACCCGTTCTCACCGGCGCGCCGAATGGCTTCTACATAGCTGTGCACTTGAGAGTCGAAATTCGAGAGAACAGTGAAAACCTTGATACTGTTGCAGCCTGCGTCGAGTAACTTGGGGATTTCGTCCAGAACCTGGGGAGTCACCTGATCAAGCACGGGATGCAGAAAGAGGTCGGCGATGGTTTGCTCACGGGCCGTGGCTGCCTCGCGCTCCAGCCCAGCCAAAGGTGTTTCCCCTGATGCCGAAAAAGTCATATTTCCAAGTGTTGTGATGCCACCCGTGAGCGCCGCCGCGGACCCGCTGGTAAAATCATCCACCCACCTAGGGTCCACATTCCTTTCCTCGGGGGGGACCGATAGATGTACATGCGCGTCTATGCCACCGGGCAGGACAAGCTTTGCCGTTGCGTCAAGCTCCACGTGTCCCGCAAGTGCGCCTCCAATTTGGACGATGATACCATCCGAGATTCCGATATCAGCACAGCCAATCGAGCCAGCACCGGTCACAATCTCACCGTGACGAATCACTACGTCCAATCTAGCCACATCACGATCCCTCGGAAGATTCTCATTTCACGTTGACGCACCCAGGATTAGATACGCCTAGCGATTGAAGAAGTCAATTTGGCATAGCCCATCAACAACCTCACGTCACGAGAGTGCTGCTGCGGCCTATTCCGTATCGCTGGCACCGGCGTATACTTGTTGATAGATCAAGTAGTACAAGGACACTCGCTCCAGGTATTCGCGTGTCGACCCAAACCCGATCCAACGTAGAAAGTCATCACGGTCCGACACTAGTGGATCCGCCAGCCAGGCATCCACACTGCCAGCACCGCCGTTGTAGGCCGCGATAGCTAACTCCACGCCCCCATCGTAGTAGTCGAGGAGGAATCGCAGGAGCCACGCTGCCATACGGATGTTGGCCTCTGGGGCAAAGGCATCGCCGGGACAGATGTCCTCACCGAGTTGCTCTGCCACCCAGACCCTGGTCGGAGGCATGACCTGCATCAGACCCCGTTCCCCGGAGTAGCCGAAAGCTTCTGGATCATACCGACTCTCCGCCCGCATCACAGACCAGATGAGCAACGGATCAACATCGAACTCCGCCGCCGCTGACTCCACAGTGGCCGAATAGGCCCTCGGATAGCTCAACTCCCAGAATGCCAAGGGCGCCCTCGGATGATGTTCCACATATTGCTCACCGATAGCCTGAGCATCGACCACATAGCCCTTTGATAGCAGCGCCTCCGCCATCGCCAGATCTACTTCCGGGGTACGCCGGGCCTGGGCAGCTAGCAAGAGTTCCATGTACGCCAGGTCTTCACGTCCGATCAACTCCAAAGCCTCTGCCTTGTGCAGAATCTCGCCGCCTGCCGTGGTCAAGGGCGGAGCTGTGGCCAGGCTCAACTCGTCATCAGCAGCCCGCAGTGCCAACCAGTTGAAGCCAGGGCCATCTAGTAGTGCCTTAGCCTGAGCCTGAGCTTCTTCATCCCCGACTCTCAGGGAAAGGACAGAAAGGCGATAAGCAGCGTCATCGGCGAGATAAGTATCCGCTCCCGCCACGCGAGCGTACAGGGGCAAAGTCTCCGTCAGCCGGCCCTGGGCCTCGAGCATCGTCGTCGCCGACCACCAGGCCACCGGGTAGGGTGAATCGAGATAGAGCGCCAGGGCCTGCTCAGGGTCTTCCTCCTCCAACAACTCAGCCTGGGCCAGCGAGCTGTCGGGAGTGTCAATCGTCAAGTAGAGGTCCAGGGCCTCGTCGGGACGGCCCAGGCGCACCAACACCCCGGCCAAGCCGAACGTAGCGCTTGCGTCGTCGGGCATCTCCTCCAACCAGGCCTGATAAACCTCCCCGGCCTCTTCGTACCGCCCCAGGCCGCTCAGTGCCTTCGCTCGCAAAGGCAACGCAGCGGTGTCATCGATCCCTCGCAGCGTCTCGTGGGCATCGCTATAGTAGAAAGCGGCGTTCAAGTCCTCGGCTACGTCCAACGGGTCCCGCCCGGTGCGTCGCATACCAGCGAAAGCATCCGGCTGCTCCCCTAGAATCTCTAGGTACTCGGCGTAGGCACCTTCGCTGTCTCCCTGCTCTTCCAGGTGACGCGCCAGCTCTATGTGCACGGCTACCGTGTCGTGCAGTCTGAGCGCCGCTCTATACTCATCCTCCGCAGTTGGTGCCTCGATGCTTGCGTAATAGCGAGCCATGGCCACGTGGGCCTCATGGGCAGCAGGGCTCTGAGGGCGAAAAGCCACGACAGCCTGGAGCGTCCGCAGTGCCTCAATATCTGGCATTGCGGCCTGGGCAGCCCAGAGCCGGGCATACTCCTCAATCTCTGGAAGCACCTCTCCCAGGCGCGCATAGAGCAGGGCCGCCCGGCCCGGTGGCGCGCTCTGGGCCTCGCGATAGAGGGCCTCAGGCGAGAGCAGATAGTGCCTGAAGGTCC
>Ga0209979_1003484_pt1 | contig 13861 bp, 13 predicted proteins | sample AnhtaG_FD_183114 | JGI IMG/M metagenome (GOLD analysis project Ga0209979, IMG submission 183114) | Deep subsurface microbial communities from Anholt, Denmark to uncover new lineages of life (NeLLi) - Anholt_01485 metaG (SPAdes) (version 2) | ecosystem: Environmental > Aquatic > Marine > Oceanic...
CCTTGAGGCTGAACTATGTCTTGCAAAGCTTATTCATCTCCGCACCGGATTCTCCCTGCTTATTTTCTTATTATAGTAACTCATTTGCGCAATATTCACTTATAATATTAAGTACTTCAAGCAATATTCGATGTTACCGCTATGAAGGAATTCATATATAAACTTGCGGAAAATGACGATGAGTTAACGGATGCCTTTGAGGTGAGAAGGCAGGTATTTGTTGATGAACAGGGCGTTCAGGAAGATGTGGTATTCGATGGCTGTGAAGGCCAGGCAATGCATGTGGTAGTTAAAGACGGAGAGAAGCCGATAGGAACCTCCAGAGTTCGATTTTTAGATACCAGACAGGTTAAGCTGGAAAGGATGGCTGTGTTACAACCCTTTCGCCATATAGGAATAGGAAGAAAGCTCATGTCCTTTCTGGCTCAGGAATTAAAGAATAAGCAAGTTGAAGTGGTGGTTCTTCATGCCCAGTTCGGAGTTATAGAATTCTACAGGGCATGCGGCTTTAACGAATCAGGCTCACCCTTCCGGGAAGCTGGTATCAAACATATAAAGATGGTGAGAGACCTTTGACTGGGTGAGGTAACAAAATGCGTTTTCCAGGTAACCTGACTGACCGATTCATGACTTCATAAACAACACGTAACAGGAGCCCTGTATTCCAGCTAGGGTCCTATTCCGTGAATTCAATCACTAGTTTCTTAACGTCCCACAGGGGCTCTATCCTCTCCGTTATGTCTTCCTTTATGGCGTGAGCAAACTGGTGATCTTGAGGTATATCAACAAGCACCCGGACTGTTCCATCCTTTATCTCAACATCTTTGACCAAGTTTGTACGCACCACGTTTAACCCGGTCAGAGGGTTTATGACCTTCTTGAGGCGCTGACGAACCACCTCTACAGTGGTCGGCTTTTGTTCCTTGACCAGACCGTGACGCTCTTCATAGTTTTGTATAGCCGAGCGTAAGCCTTCCACAGCGAGCACCGAGCAGTGGACTTTGATTTTGGGAAGTCCTCCCAGAGCTTCTGAAGCTTCTTTCCAGCTAATGTTCTTTGCTTCATCCAACGTCTTTCCCTTGGCTAGTTCCGTAATTATGGAGCCGGTAGCTATGTTGGAGGCACAGCCGTAAGACTCAAACTTGATGTCTGCGATGGTATTCGTCTTTGGGTCAACTTTTATGTAGACAGCAACCATGTCCCCGCAGGCTGGGCTGCCTTCTGTTGCCTTACCGTCAGGATTCTCAATCTTACCCACGTTGCGGGGGTGTCGAAAGTGTTCAAGTACTGTTTCGCTATATGGAAATCTCATCTCTAACCCTCCTTCTTTTCCTTATTTTTGCCCAGGGGGCTGATACTTCTCAGCTCCTTCACTATTTCAGCCAATGCCTGGAGCACAGCATCCACGTCTTCCATAGTGTTGTAACGCCCGAAGGTAAAGCGTATCGAGCCATGCGTCCTTTCATGGTCACCGCCTATCCCAAAGATAACGTGGCTGCCCTCCAGAGAGCGGCTGAAACAGGCCGAGCCAGTGCTCACGGCAAAGCCACGCATATCAAGATGCAGGGTCATAGATTCGCCCTCCACAAAGTGGAAGGTAATATTAGCATTCTGTGGGAGTCTCCTCCAGCGATGCCCATTCAGTGTACTGTTTGGTATCTCGGCAAGTATACGGTCAATGAGGCGATCACGCATTTCTTGCAGTCGCTTGGTTTCTTCAGGGGTGATCAGTTCTACCGCTTTGGCGAATCCTACTGCACCGGCTATGTTTTCCAGCCCTGCCCGAAGGTTGAATTCCTGAAATCCACCGTCTACCCACCTAGCTATCTGTGTTCCTTGACGGATGTACAGGCCTCCTATGCCCTTTGGACCGTGGATGGTGTGGGCAGATACAGTTACCAAATCCACAGGTATCCTCTTCACGTCGAGGGGTACCCACGGGAAGGTATGTGTGGCATCGGTATGAAAAAGCACCCCCTTCTCACGACAGATATGACCGATACCTTCGATGTCCTGGATGGTGCCTATTTCCTGGTTGGCATGCTGGATGGAAACCAGAATGGTCTCATTTGTCATGGAATCTCTGAGCTTGTCAAGGTCCACAAAGCCATCGCCATCGACATCCAGATAGGTCACCTGGAAGCCCTGTTTCTCCAGAGCTTGTGAGCTGTGAAGTACCGGAAAATCCTCGATTTTTGACACAATTATGTGTTTGTCTTTCTTCTTACCAAGGGCCAGTGCTACTCCTTTGAGGGCAATGTTAGACGATTCGGTACTTCCCGAGGTGAAAATTAACTCTTCAGGGGCAGCACCTAAAGCACTGGCAATAGCCTCTCTGGCCCCGTCCAGCGCCTCTCGGGCTTCTATCCCCTGGGAATAGCCAAACTCCGAGGTGGCAACCGCGTATGTATCGAAGAAATACGGCCTCATCGCCTCCAGCACCCGCTCATCCAAACGGGTGGCTGCAGCATTGTCCAGGTAAACAACTCTGCCTAACATTTCCTCCTCCCATCATATGAAGAGAGTTATTGTTGACTCTCTAGCCTCATTTATGTAGGTACCGACTGCACAGTAGTCTGATATCAAATCATCACGAAGGTCTTCCTTCTTTATTCCCATTATCTCCATTGTCATGTCACAGGCGAGGATCTTGCCGCCAAGCTCCTTAAAGTCTTGAAGGAGCCTCTCCAGAGAGGCCGCCCCGGCTTTTTCCATCCTCCGTTTCACCATCCATTTGCCGAGGCCAAGCATGTTCATCTTCGATAGAGGCCCCTTTTCCAGCCCGCCTTTCTTGAGACGCTGTAGGCCCCAGAAGGTGAAGAAAAGTGATGCTTCCATCCCCATTGCAAGTGCCCCATTGGCTACAATAAGGGCACTGTACACCTTATCCATATCGCCGCTATGAACTATTATGGTAGCTTTACCAGCCATAGTTATTTCCTCCTGCTACCTGCGTATTCTTATTCTCCACACCCCGCCTTCCTCTTGCACATCAATGAGTTCCAGTCCCAAAGCCTTGACGGCCATTGGTATCTCTTTCTTGGAAGCGGGATGGGTGCCGATAACCTCCACAACATCGCCTTCTTTCGCTTTCCTTAAAGCCTTGCGGGTTTCAACTAAAGGAACGGGGCAAGTTTCACTTGTGCAATCCACCTTTATCTCAGCCATTTCACATCACCTCCCTACAAGCTTACAGGTAGTGGTGTAATTATGAAGAATTGTGAAGAATTGTTCCACCTCCGTCGTTTTACTCAGTTTTGGTGACGTCTCTATCCCCACCACTTCTTGCATGGTCAGGTTCGTTGGGTACTTCATATCTCAGTGCTCCAGAGGGGCAATCGTCAATAACGCGCTTCATATCTTCAACGGCCGCAGCATTTGTGTCTACCCAGGGGCGTTTGTGTATATCGAAGACCTGTAGAAGGCCTTCAGTACCAATACCGGAATGCATGCATTTGTCGGGATCCCAGATTACCCTTATTCTTTCATTCTCGTATATTCGCTCCACTCTTGTCCTCCTGCACCAACCCAACGTGTCACTGGACCATTCTGGTATCCTTCGTTTACCGTCCGATCCACCAGCCACATTCCTGTCATACACCGGGATTTCGTCGAGCTAGTTTACTCTACGAGCTTGAACATTTTCTTGGGCGCTCCGCAAATGGGACATTTTTCGGGGGCTTCCCCCTCAACCGTGTTGCCACAATACTGGCAGACGTAAATTGGTTTTTCCTCAATGGCCTCACCCTTCTCAATCTTACTCAGGGCAGTTTCAAACAAACCATGATGAATCCGCTCGACCTTATTTGCCAGGTCAAAGCTGTCTCTGGCTTTGTCTTCACCTTCGACCTCAGCCTGCTTTATAAATTCGGGATACATTTCAGTAAACTCGTAGTTCTCGCCGCCCTTCGCAGCTAGCAGATTTTCTTTTGTTGACTTTATTCCTTGCATAACCTTCAGGTGATTTTTGGCGTGCACCGTCTCGGCATCGGCTGCGGCACGAAACAACTTTGGTATCTGTTTGTACCCTTCCTGTTCCGCCTTTTCGGCAAAGAATAGATACTTACGATTAGCCTGGCTTTCTCCAGCAAAAGCAGACTGCAAATTATCTTTGGTATTGCGCATACTACACCTCCTCCTGGTCTATTTAAACTAATTATAACTCAGGAGATAGTTTTATGTATGTGACTCATGCCTTACGTGAGTGACGAGAAAAGTACTCTAATCGCTCTGAAAAGTCAACAACGGCCTGCAAAATATTGGATAGGTGCTCAGTTGTGGATAGCCTGTTGAAATAGGCTAGTAGGAGCGTATTGAAGCTTAGAGCTAAAGCTATACTTCTCTGATATAATACACCGCTTTACTATATATGCGTCATTGGCTGGCCGTTGGTATAATTATGTTAACTCGCCTGGAAGGGTAAGTAATGGAGAATTTACCTCTTTTTGATTTACCAGAGGGAGATGATCTACCTCGCAGCATGCCTCTGGCGGCAAGGGTGCGCCCCCATACTTTTGCTGAGTTTGTGGGACAGGAGCATCTAGTCGCTGACGGGCGCGTGCTCCGCAAATGTATCGAATCAGACCAGTTGCCCTCCATAATTTTGTGGGGGCCGCCGGGCAGTGGCAAAACGACTCTGGCTCAGATTATTGCCAGTGTCACCAAGGCTTACTTCAGTCCTCTTAGTGCGGTAAGTGCTGGGGTAGCTGATTTACGACATGTTATTGGTGAGGCCAGGAAGCGGTTAAAGGTATCGGGGCAGAGGACAATTCTTTTTGTTGACGAGATTCACCGCTTTAATAAGGCTCAGCAGGATGCTGTACTGCCTTTCGTGGAAAACGGCACGGTAACTTTAATCGGGGCCACCACAGAAAATCCCTCTTTCGAGGTTATTGCGCCGCTCCTTTCTCGATGCCGTACCTTCCGGCTGAATCTGCTGAGTGACCAGGAAATCAGGCTCATCGTGGAGCGAGCTATTAGGGACGAGGAAAGGGGATTGGCGGAGTACAAGGTTGATATAGCCGAGGACGCTCTGCAACACCTGGTGGCTATGTCCAATGGAGATGCTCGCGTAGCGTTGAATGCCCTGGAAATGGCGACATTTGCCACTTTGCCTGACAGCGATGGGCGGCGCTTGCTAAGCCTGCCCTCTGTTGAGGAGGCGCTGCAGCACCGTGCTTTACTGTATGACAAGAACGGTGACCAGCACTATGACCTGATTTCGGCCCTGCATAAGTCCTTGCGTGGCTCGGATCCAGATGCTGCCTTGTATTGGTTGGGGCGTATGCTCGAAGCTGGCGAGGATCCTCTCTATATTGCCCGCCGGCTCATGCGCTTTGCCTCTGAGGATGTAGGTATGGCTGACCCTCAAGCCTTAACTATAGCGGTAACCGCCCAGCAGGCAGTGCACTTTATGGGTCTGCCTGAAGGCAATCTAGCTTTAGCTGAAGCAGTGGTCTATCTGGCAACTGCTCCCAAAAGCAACTCGTTGTACCAGGCTTATTCTCGGGTTCAACAAGATATACAGCATAGCCGGAACGAGCCAGTGCCGCTGCATTTGCGTAACCCGGTAACTGGCTTGATGCGCCAGATGGGACATGGCAAGGGCTATAAATATGCCCACGATTACCCTGGCCATTTTGTCAAGCAGCAAAACCTGCCATCTTCTCTTCAGGGGAAGCGTTACTACCTTCCCGGCGACCAGGGTTATGAAAAGGAGATTGCCGCCAGGCTCAAGAGGTGGTGGGGAACTCCGGTCGAGGAGTCTTGAATTCATTGGTTGCGGCAACGATCTGTTCCAGATTGAATGTCTCGCCAGCCTGGCGATAAGTGAAGTGACTGTGGCCCTGGAGCTGGAGCTTACTTTCTCGGTGTCAACTGAACGACCCTGCTATCCCCATTAACGAGTGACAGCTTAGCATTGACACAGCCGATATCTACGCCTAGAAAATACCTCATTTGCCCGGGGCTCAATTGTAGCAAGAAAAGGGCGTTCTTAGAAGGCCGCGTGCCTCCTTCTGTCATTGCGAGGAGCGTAGGCGACGAAGCAATCTCGTGTGGTTAGGAACGCAATACTAATTAAGCCTACTACAAATCAGGTATTACTTTTCAAATGCCATTGAATATCCTGCCACCTAGATTGCCACGCCTTCGGCTCGCAATGACAGAGGGAAAAGGGGCTCGCAATGACATCCGTTATCATTCCCTAGAATAAAAAACTCTCATTGATTGACCCCAGGCTCCAGAAGCTCGAAGTCACTTTGCTCGTCCTTGATACGCGCCACGTCCGCGCCGAGGATTTCATAAAGGATAACCTCCCCTACAAGCCATGTCCTGGCAGCCAGTATCCTCGGTCAGGACGACGTGCCTATCGCCTGGCTTGTTCACGAGTATCAGGCGGAATCTTACGGAACGCAGATGCGCTCGACATTTCGACTCCCAGCAAAGACGCCTCGGCTCTATCGCAGCGCTTTACGCAAGCATAATAAAGAGGAAATGCAGCAATTTCCCAAGTTTCTTCCAGAATTATACGCACGAGACGTTGGTTGAATTTGCAAAACGAAATGCCGCCACCAAGCGTTGACAGCCTGAGAGCAACGGCGTTAACATAGCCCGATGAGCTGGGAGGAAAATCTCCTGTGTCCGCACAAGGAGAGGCAAGTGGCGCGAGCCAATCATGTCACTCCGACGACCTAGCGGGATGCGCTGGCTACGTAGCAAGGGAAAGCAGTCGATGGCCGATGCCTCGGAACTGGTAACAGCCAAGCAAAATTCCAGGAAACCAGCAATCAAGTTAGAAAAGGTTTCCCGGAACTACCAGATGGGCAAGATTCTCGTGCCTGCGCTAAGAGACGTCACCTTCGAGGTGATGGCAGGAGAATTCATCGTCTTCCTCGGACCCAGTGGTTCTGGAAAGACCACGCTGCTCAACCTGATTGGAGGCCTGGACTCTCCCACCTCAGGCCGCATTATAGTCAACGACACCGACATCACGAAACTGAGCCAGGCGCAGCTCACCAATTTTCGACGCACGCAAATCGGCTTCATCTTCCAGTTCTTCAATCTGATTCCAACCCTCACCGCCACGGAAAATGTCGAGTTCGCCGCTGAGTTGGTAAAGCATCACAGGTCTGCTGAAGAGATACTACACGAGGTAGGCTTGGAAGAGCGCATGAAGCATTTCCCAAGCGAGCTGTCGGGCGGCGAGAACCAGCGAGTGGCCATAGCCAGGGCCCTGGCCACTGACCCGCCGATTCTCCTCTGTGATGAACCCACAGGCACCCTGGACTTCGAGACAGGCAAACGCATTTACAAGCTGCTGAGGATGCTCAACCAAACGAAGGGAAAGGTCGTAGTGGTGGTCACTCACAATTCCGCTATAGGCGCCATTGCCGACCGCGTGGTGCGCCTGCGTGACGGCCAGATTGCCGAGGTAACCCACAACGACCAGCCAATGGACCCTGAGGGTCTCAAATGGTAGCTCTGCCCAAGCTGCATCGTAAGCTGTTCCGCGACCTAACCTCAGCCAGAGCACAATTCGGCGCCGTGGTACTCATCATCATTGTTGGCATAGCTACCTTCGTGGGCTCCTACGAAGCATACCAGAACCTGGACAGCTCTTATGAAGGCTCCTATGAGCAGTTGCGCATGGCAGACTACTGGATATCGGTGGACTACCTGCCCCGCAAGGCAGCCACAGAAATGAATGATGTTCCCGGTGTAGTGGCACAGGGTCGCATTGTGGGAGATGTAACCATCGACCTGCAGCTGGAGACTGGTGAGAAGGTATCAGGAAGGGTCATCTCACTACCGTCAGGTGAGCATCCCGAAATAAATGATGTGCGCATCGAGAGCGGCAGTTACCTGTCTCCCGGCGCCCAGCGCGAGATACTACTGGAGAAGCGCTTTGCCGAATATCACCAGCTATATCCTGGCGACTGGCTCACCATTGAGAGAGACAACAGCAAGGTACGCTTCAGAATAGCCGGCACAGTGGTCAGCCCTGAATATATCTGGGTGACCAAAAGTGCCCAGGAGTTATTCACCACGGCGCGCACCTTCGGCGTTATCTTCATGCCCGAAGAGAGAGCTGAGGGACTCTTCGGCATGAAGGGCATGGTAAACGAAGTCAACCTGCTCCTCGAAGCGGGAACAGACCCCACCCAGGCTCTCAGCGAGGTCAGCCGGATCCTCAGACGCTATAGCATAATAAGACTAACATCCAAAGACGAGCCCATCGCCATCAGCACCAGGAAGATAGATATCATCCAGGGCGTTCGCACGGCTTACATGATTGAGAGAAAGGACCAGCTCAGCAACAATTTCCTGAAGCAGGATGTGGATGGATTCAGACAGTTAGCCGTGCTGTTTCCGCTGCTCTTCCTTTCCATGGCTGCTCTCGCCATCTACACCCTGCTGAACCGCCTGGTGGAGTCACAGCGTACGCAGATCGGCCTGATGCAAGCCCTCGGCTACGGCAGGCTCCAGATTCTGTTTCACTACATGGGATTTGCCCTGGCGGTGGGAGTAATCGGCTCAATAGTTGGTGCACTGCTCGGCCACGCCATAGCCAACTTTCTCACCGGCGTTTATGCCGCCCAGCTTAAGCTGCCGTTCATTGTGGTGGAGCCACACTGGTATGTAGTGGGTCTGGGCTTGATTATCGGGATTATCGTCCCGCTGACTGCGGGACTCCTTCCCGCATGGGCGACAATCAGGATGCGCCCTGCGGAGGCAATGCGCCCTCCTGTACCGCGTGCCGGCCACCACACTCTGCTCAAAGTCCTGCTGCCCTTTGTTTCCCTGCTTCCCAGCGTCCTGAAATTGCCTCTCCGGAATTTCTTCCGCAACTTGCGGCGGAGCTTTTTTATGGCCATGGGAGTAGCTTCAGCTATTGCCCTAATCCTGGTCTCTTTGTCCTTCGTGGACGCCACGGAGTCTCTCATGTATACCCAGTTCGAAGTCATCCAGAACTATGATGCCAAGCTCCATTTCCAGGGTCAGGGAGCAGCGGCAACCGCCTCCTACATCGAGCACCTCCAGGGAATACAGGAAGCCGAGCCTGTGCTTGAGCTGCCCTACCGCCTTCAGAGCGGAGACCAGGTAGCCGATAGCAGCATTCTGGGACTGCCCAAAGACTCAACCATGTACACCCTCTTGACGCCGGAGGGTCATCCCACCACCGTCGTCGAAGACGGTATACTGCTCTCCATCCCTTTGAAAAACAAGCTGGGTGCTGAACTCGGCGATGAGATTCACCTGGAACCCGTTGTAGGCTCGGTTGGGGAAACCGAAAAGACGCTGGCAGGGTTCATCAATGAGCCCCTGGGAGGCAGGGCTTTCATGCCGCTTGAAGAGGCGCAAGAGCTTCTACGGTCGCCCGGGGCAGCCACCGGGGTGCTGCTCCGTTTCGACGGCGAGCCATCGGCAGCGCTCATGGAAAGGCTTTACAGGCTTCCTGAGGTCGCCTCAATAGAGTTCTCCGGCGAGGCAAAGCGCTTCGTAGACGAATTGATGGGCTTCTTCTGGGCTTTCATCGGCGTGATGTTAGCCATGGGCTTCGCCCTGGGAATGGCAATTATCTTCAACGGAGTCACGGTGAATGTGCTTGAGCGGAGGCGGGAGATTGCCATTATGCGCGCCGTGGGCCTGAGCCAGTCCCGGCTAGTCATCATCCTTACCCTGGAGAACCTGCTCATAGGCTGCTTGGGGGTTGCTATCGGTATTCCGCTGGGATGTTATATTGCCAATTACTTCATGGCCCAGTTTGAGATGGATATTATGAGCATGACTGCAATTATCTTCCCCAGGTCTTATATTATCGCCTGTGTGTCCGCGCTGGTCATCCTCCTCGTTTCCCAGATACCTGCCATCAGGCAGGTCTCCCGTATGAGCCTCCCCACCGCAACCAAGGACTGGTCAGAGTAGGAGCTCAATCCATACGTGCCTGCTGCGATGTGGATTGGGTAGGTGATGCTGTTGCCGCTGTTGAGGTACGCCTATGCCCTACACTAGATAGATCGGCCTACCGATTTGGCAACTGGCCCGAGCTCTTTCATCAACCTGGCGAAATCCGATGGAGTGAGGGACTGGAGGCCATCCATCAGGGCTTGCTTGGGGTTGGGGTGAACTTCGATGAGGAGCCCGTCGGCCCCAGCAGCAACCGCAGCCTTGGCTATAGCCGGGACAAAGGAGTAGTGGCCCGCAGCATGACTGGGATCGACGACTACAGGCAAGTGGCTGAATTTCTTGACCACGGGTATAGAGCAGACATCAAGGGAAAAGCGAGTGCTGTCCTCAAAGGTCCTGATACCCCTCTCACACAGGATAACCTGGTCATTCCCCTCCGCGAGCAGGTAGTCGGCTGCTGTAAGCCACTCAGCAACAGTGCACGAGAACCCCCGCTTCAGTAGAACAGGGCGCTTGCTCTTTCCGATCTCGGTCAGTAAGGCGAAGTTTTGCATATTTCGGGCCCCGACTTGAAGGATATCAACATACTTGGATACCTCATCAACATCGTGAGGGTCTACCACTTCGGTGACTACGGGTATGCTGAACCGCTGCCTGGCCAGCGCCAGCAACTCCAGGCCAGCTTTCTCCAAGCCCTGAAAGCTAAAGGGAGAGGTACGTGGTTTGAACACTCCACCACGGATAATAGAGGCGCCGGAGCTCTTCACAGCCCTGACCGCTCTCATAAGCTGCTCCTCGCTCTCCACAGCACAGGGCCCTGCCATCACTACAATACGCTTGCCCCCAAACTCGATTCCATTAATGGAAACCAGGCTGTCCTCTGCCTTGAATTCCCGGGAGGCAAGCTTATAGGGTTTCATAATCCGGGTCACACTCTCCACTCCAGGAAGCACGGCGAAGATATCTGCGGACAGTTTCCCTGTATCACTCCCCAGCATGGCCACCACCGTTTTGTCCGTGCCCAAGTTCAACTGGACACTCAGCCCCAGCGACTTGGCACGCCGCACCACCGCATTTATCTGCGCTGCAGTGGCGCCCTTTTTCATCTCCGCTATCATTGTGCCTTTCGATGATACTGATATTCTGCGTTTTTGTCCAGCCTTCTCATGGACATTTCGGCAGGTGAAGTCAGCCACAGATACCGTGTCATATAACCCAAGTGATGGCGAACCTGGAGTTACCAAGCACGCCAGAACTATTCATGCGACTTTGTTCACAAAGCATCAAACATTTGTGCTTTACAGTCCAGGCGAGCTTTTGAATAATGGGGTTCCTCCCTTCAGAAGACAATTGTACTATAATGCAACAACAAGGAAGGATTTAACACGGGTAGAACAAAAAGCTCTCATTGATTGATCCCAGGCTCCAGAAGCTCGAAGCCACTCTGCTCGTCCTTGATACGCGCCACGTCCGCGCCAAGGATTTCATAGAGGATGACCTCCCCTACAAGCCATGTCGTGACGCCATGCCGCAGGCATCCAGTCATGGTTTGTCCTGCCCGTCCCAGCGCAGCATGGATATGCAAAACTGGTTTGCCATCTTCACCGGGAGCGAGTACCCCCACCCCCACCACCTCATGTGCTCCGTCAATGGGCAAGAGCATTGGCGTTGGTGTCCTTTCTTCTGAACGTCGCGGACCAACAACAACATCGCCAGCTCCAATTCCACCCACTAGAATAGCATGTCCCACAAATACTCCGTTCTCCTCGGCAAAGCGCTCAATACATTCGGGCACCACATCCCCATCCTCGAGCCGTATCACGAAAACCCGGCCAATTTGTCCTTCACATGCTTTCATTGCTAACCTCCCATGAATTCCAGGAACACAATACTAACCAAGCCTACCACAAATCAGGTATTATGTCCCTGAATACCAGATTCATTTTTGTTGACGATTTACAGTGAACCGACATCGTTTGTGTTTTCCTCGGATGTCCTGATATTAAGTAATTCGTCATCCCTGAAAATGCTGACTTTGTCAAAAGTTAAATTGTTTCAGGACATTTTATGCTCCAGAGGTCAGCGTTTTCATGACATCAGAATGTTCGACCGGCGTAAAGACAGGCTTCTCTACCAGATTTTGCATAGGAAGTGTACAATTAGGACTCCGTGCAAAACAGGGATGCTATGCTGGTTTTCAGTGGTCACTAACTATTTGATGGCTAGTACTGCGGATAATAGAATGTCACCACATGGGACTGCGTAATTGGGCAGAGATAAAGAAAATGAACGACATGCCTTTGGTAACAATCCCTACCAAGAACATAAATACATATGGACTGTCAAGGAGCTGAAAAACAGAGGTTTTCAGAACATGAATGGAGTAGGACTGAAGGGGATGTCAGGGAGGTTGTGGGGGACACTATTGCGCTCCCCCGTTGGTTGGCTGGTGGGGTCCTCACCTTGCTCGGAACCATATTCTCTTACCATATCCCCGATATAGCATCCAACGTAGTAGCGTGGAAAGAGATGTTATGACCTCATGACCTATGGCGAGATTCTTTAGGACTCAGGCATCACGACAGAACATAGTGCTGATGCTGAATTGTCTTTATCTTATAAACCTCGTTTTTCCTATCCCATTGATATATTTCAGCTATAAGGCTTATCGCGAAAGCGAAAGGATGACGAGATGAGATTCTTGGAACAAGGATAGACGAAACCCTTGAACCGTAGTTTAAATTATGCTCGGCCAGCCAATATCGAGACATTTGCGCTGGTTAGCTGTTCCCAATCCGTTACGGGATAGGGACCCTCAAACTCAACCTCTCCCCATTTTATACTCATTATGTCCGCCTCCTCCACGAAATCGGCATCAGCTAGCCTTCCGGAAGTAATAGCCGACTCCGGGTTCAGTCACAACGTATCGTGGTTGCGAAGGGTCAGGCTCTATCTTCCGGCGGAGATGCCAGATATAGATGCGTACGAAGTCTACGTCGTCAGCATACTCCCAACCCCACACCTCTTCCAGTAACTGTTTGTGGGTAAGGATACGGCCAGCATTCTTCAACAGAAACGCAAGTAACTTAAACTCGAGTGGGGTTAATTTCACCCGCTCCCCGTCAACAAGCACCTTACGTTCAGCAACATCCACAATGAGAAAGCTATCACTGTAGCTAATTGTTCTCTCAGTATCCTGCGGGGCAGGCAACTCAGTGCGTCGTAGCATTGCCTGCACTCTAGCTACCAACTCTCTGCTTCCCACAGGCTTAATAAGATAGTCATCAGCTCCGTAGTCAAGCCCACGCACTATGTCCTCCTCGGACTTCTGCTTCCCGGTGAGCATGATGATAGGCACATCAGAAAGCTCCCGTATGCGGCTGCACGTCTGCCACCCGTCCATCTTAGGCATCTTCACATCCAGAAGAACCAGGTCTGGCTTGTTGGCAAATAAAAGACGCAAAGCCTCCTGTCCGTCGCCTGCCGTGAGTACCTCATACCCTCTGGGGGTAAGAATCTGGCTAATCAGTTTAACGAGTGTAGGCTCATCATCGACTACAAGAATCTTTCTTCTCTTTGGTTTGTCCATTGAGACTAGACGCTATTCTCCTTCCGTTGTAATAGCATTTCTGTAATCAACCTGGGTAACTCACGAGTGTTGATTGGCTTTGCTACATAGGCATCGCAACCAGCGCTAATGGCCTTCTCCTTATCTCCCTTCATAGCATATGCAGTAATGGCAATAATGGCAATGTGGCTGAAGTCTGACATTTGCCTGAGTTGCCTCGTTACCTCAAGTCCACTCACTTTGGGCAACCGCAGGTCCATTATGATTAAGTCTGGTTTATCGCTGCGAGCCACTTTGAGGGCCTCTTCCCCATCGGTTGCTTCAAGCAAGGAATAGCCATATGGCCTAAGTGTCATCTGGAGCATCTTTAGATTTCGTGGGTCA
>Ga0209979_1003485_pt1 | contig 13858 bp, 14 predicted proteins | sample AnhtaG_FD_183114 | JGI IMG/M metagenome (GOLD analysis project Ga0209979, IMG submission 183114) | Deep subsurface microbial communities from Anholt, Denmark to uncover new lineages of life (NeLLi) - Anholt_01485 metaG (SPAdes) (version 2) | ecosystem: Environmental > Aquatic > Marine > Oceanic...
AACTAAAGGCTTTCTCAATAGGGATTATTTTAAGCTCTATTCCCAGGTTCTTTGCCAGTAATTCAGCGTCTGATTTGCTACCTGGCGATGAGTAGCGCGAGGGCATGGAAACGCCGACAACATTATCAGCTCCCAGGGCATCTACTGCTATGGCAGCTACTAGACTTGAATCAATTCCGCCCGACAGGCCAATAACTACCTTCTTGAAACCATTCTTGCGCACATAATCTCCGGTGCCAAGAACAAATGCTTGATATATCTCGGCAAGTTTGTCTAGTGGTTCAATTTGCCTTGATGGCAACCATGGTTTGGCAATCATCGGATATTTACTTGACACCTCTATCTTGGTAGCTTGTCCCAGCACTGTTTTAACTAAGGGGGGTTCCTTCCTCCGCCGAGGCTCGTGCATCTGCGAGCGAAATACTGATTCCAAATTCAAATCTGTGACTATGAGCTCTTCTTCAAACTGTTTCCCTCGAGCGATGACCTCTCCTTTCTCGTTGATAATAAGGCTATTGCCATCAAATACCAACTCATCTTGTCCACCAACTAAATTGTTATAGGCAACAATGGCTACATTATCGCTTGCTCTAGTAGCTAGCATCCTCTCTCTAGAGTCTCCTTTACCAGCATGATATGGGGAGGCGTTTATGTTGACTAGTAACCTAGCCCCGGCATAAGCCTGTACTGTTGCCGGTCCAGCTTCATACCACATATCTTCACTAATGGTTATACCGACGCCAATGTCATAAATGATGAAAATAGGGCACTCAGTTCCAGCTTGGAAATATCTATTTTCATCGAATACGCCATGATTAGTCAAATGATTTTTATGGTAAACATCCACCAATTTTTGGTCATAAATCATAGCCGCAGCGTTGTATATATCGTTATTGCTATCAACAAAACCTACTACCACTGTTATGTCTGAAGAGTGTTTTATTATTTCCTCCAGGCAGTTTTGGTTTTGCTTAATAAACTGGGGCTTGAGCAGCAGACCCTCGGGAGGATAACCGGTTATGGCCAATTCAGGAAAGGTCAATAGGTCAACGGCAAGTGACTTTGCCTCACCAATGAAATGTATTATTTTCTTTGTATTGCCGCTCAAATCACCCACAGTAGGGTTGATCTGAGCCATTCCCAATCTCAAAGTGTGCAAGTCACCCCCTTGTTAAGCTAGCCATAATCATACTATGTTATTAAATTTAGTAGATTTCTTATTTCGGATAGATTATATCACTTTGTCGAGAGGGTATGACTAATTCGGGGGACTTGACAACAAGCCGTAGAGGTATTAATATAAAATTACTTCGCACAATATACCTTTTGCGAAAAGAAGTATTGGTGACATAAGAGCCAAACATGAGACTGAACTTATTAATCTCTGAGTTCTTAGAATACCTGGAAATCGAGAAAGGCTGTTCGCCTCTTACTGTCCGCCGGTATCGACATTATTTGAACCGCTTCTACAACTGGCTTAGTGAAAATTCCTCCAGCACCAAACCAGAAGATATAGACCCGGAACTTATTAGAAGATACAGGTTATATCTGGCGCATTTGCGTAATAGAAACGGCGTACAATTAAAGCGTAACTCTCAGAGCTACCACATTATTGCGTTAAGATCTTTTCTGCGTTATCTCCTGGTTCAGCGTGACATACTTACCTTATCCCCTGACAAGATACAACTTCCAAAACAAGCCTCTCGTTCCGTTAGTTTTTTGGACTCAGGTCAGATAGAAAGACTACTAAATAGTCCCAAAATATCGAATAATGCAGGACTGAGGGATAAAACTATTCTAGCAACACTGTTTAGCACGGGGTTAAGGGTATCAGAATTAGTTAGTTTAAATCGTGACCAGATAGACTTGGAGCGCCAAGAATTTGGTGTCAGAGGCAAAGGAAATAAGATACGCGTAGTTTTTTTGTCAGACACGGCTGTGCAATGGATTAGGCGCTACTTGCAATCGCGCCAAGACCACTTCAAACCGTTATTTATTCGATATAGCGGCGCGGTAAAGATTGAAAAGAATGGTGAAAAAATGCGACTGACAGCAAGGTCTATCCAAAATATTGTTGCCAAATATGCAAAAAGATGTGGCTTACCAATCAAGGTAAGCCCTCATACCCTGAGACATTCTTTTGCCACAGACCTGCTGATAAGTGGTGCTGATATTCGCTCTGTTCAAGAAATGCTAGGCCACGAGAGTATCACAACAACTCAGGTTTATACTCATGTTACTAACAGGCATCTAAAGGAGGTTCACAAGGCTTTTCATAGTAGAAGATAGGTAAGGATAATAGGGATAATAGGTATTTAAGCACACGCCATGATAATTGCCCCGCCCTCTTTATTCCCTATGCTGGCAGGAACGTAACTAGTCCCAGAAAGAGAATCTCCACTAATTACCTCCAGGAAAGGATTAAAAGGTATCGAGAGAAATTAAAGATTAACGTCCCTACCTCAGCACACTCCTTGAGACATGGTTTTGCTACTTATTTAGCTGAGCAAGGTGCTAATCCAGCAGCCCTTCAGGTTCTTCTGGGCCACGAATCCTTGGATACCACCACCCGGTATGTCCATGCCTCAGATAAATATGCCGAAGAAACCCACCACAAATATCATCCCTTGGCCGAACCTGATTAGTGAGGTCACCCCGCTGAAGTATTATGTCAAGTAACTTAAGCCCCTTTCGGAGGACAAACAGAAATCTTTGAAAAGAAAATCCTCGGGAGAAAAAACTGGTCGTGAGAGGCGAAATTTGGGGGGTAAAATAACCTCATGGGTGTAAATGGACTAGTCAGGTGATTTTTAGGGAATTTTGCGCAAAACAGGCCGAGCTTTAACCCGACTCCTTTGCCCTACTGGAGAAGTAGGCTTAGAACTCAGTGTCTTGGGCAAATATCAAGAGAGTGCAGAGTTTCTCTGAGCGGGCAATACTAATGGTCTTATGCTTAATTAGCATATTTCCCATCGTAGGTTACTACGGCAATGAGCATCAGCGACCGAATTCAATGTCAAAATTGATGTATTGAGTGGGAATTAGACCCTTAATTTCGGCCTCATCATCCTTGACTACCGAGATAGAGATATGAAGCAAAGACCAATTGCAGAGATAGCCACGCCCAGTCCGCAGACGTTCATATCCCAAGACACATTAGCCCACATGTCGGGGTAATAAGCAGAAAGAATTATTAAGACCCCTGTAATAACGATTATGATTGCACAAACCCTCAATATTATCCGTGCCCACATTATAGTTGCCTCCTTTGAGTCTTGCCCATCTGCCTGATAGGCATATTAAAGAATTCCCAGTGCTGGGATTAACAAGTATATTTACTGCCGTATTTCTCTTCGATAAATTGCTTTACCAAACTCTGAAGCTTCGGCAATGCGTCCTTTATTTCAGTGTGAGGAAATACCTTTGTCTTTGGATGGACATTATCCCTTAGATAAGTATAAACTGTATGGCGATGCCTTTGCCTGTCCTCCAAGATTTGTACTGAGAGTTCCTTCTGGATAACCCAAGCTGTCAATGCGTTCATATCATTTTTGAACATATATTCCATTAGCCTGTACAGTAAAATATACTTCAATGTTGGTGATTCGGTGCTGATTGCTTCCCTCCACATAGAAATAACATCTTCGAAATCTACAGGATATACCTTTTCTAACCGGTGACGTAGTTTCTCGGCAGATTTTGGCCCAAGCTCTTTGACAACAGATAGTACAGCATCTATGCCAACTATAGCTTCTCCAACTGTTATTTGCTTACCTTCAGCATCCACTTGTACAGAGCTCATCCCTGTTATGCTACTTTGTTCTAGAGGAAAGTCATGAAAGTAACTCAGGAGATTACAGATTCTATCTAATTCAATCTCTGCCATTTCTTTCGCACCAGTCGGGTCATCTGCTTCTAGGACTATTTGCACAGATAGGTTATCATCACTGGCAGAATTCAATGCAACTTGTGCTCCAGATGGTGAACTAAAACTCAATGTCTCGCCCAATTTGAGCTTACTTGCTAGGTGAAACCTTATCATGCCTTCAACTCTATATTCCATTGTCTTATCTCTGCCTCCTTCTCATGCATTTACCTCGAATCTCGCTTGGCTGAACTACTCATCAGGCAAGTCTAAGAATTGCTATTGGCGCTTCCACAGTAGCCAACTGTTCATCTTCTCCATCCAACGCAACACATACTCACCACGCAACCTTTTACCACACAATGTCACTTCTATCTTCGTATCGTCCCAGGACTTCGTCTCATACGTTCCGCTATCCCAAATCCTGACCTTCCCAGCGCCATATTGACCTTTAGGTATCTTGCCCTTAAATTTCCCGTAACTTAGGGCATGGTCTTCAACCGGCATCGCCACTCTGCGAACTCTCGGCTCTTCTGGCACACCTTTTGGCACCGCCCAGCTTTTCAGCACACCATTTCTTTCTAGCCTCAAATCATGGTGCCAGCCAGCTTTCAGCGCCTCGTGCTCATGTATTACAAACTTACTGCCTCTGGATTTTGTTAAGTTGATAACCAACCCCCCATACCGTCAAACCACTGCTTATAGACCCATTTGTGGCGCTTGCAGGCGTTGAGTTTCGTTGGGGTGTCCAACCTCCTCTGTGGATTACAGAATGGACAGTTGCGGTGTTCAGTAATCCTTAATTCGTTTCGGTCTAGCGCATCTCTGATCCAACTCACCTGCCACTCCTCAACTCGCCTCCTTCACTTGGAGGGGCATGCCCTCAGGTGTCGCATCATATAGTCCTCTCTAGCCACATTAAGCCTTACCAGTGGACTTACCGGCTACTCTCCGGGCTACACGTTTACCTACTTTGCCCTTCTTGGCAGCGTTAACATCTACCCTTTTCATTGCTACTATTTAGCCCGGTTCCAAATTGCCTCTTAATTCAATTATACCTCCAACCCGCCAGAAATAGAAGGCAGTACAGAAGGAGTAGCTATTTCCATTTGTATCACATTCGAGAAAGAGGATTTTGGCATGGAAAGGATTCTTGAGACAGCTTTGAGACAAACTTTGGAATTTAGGCAAACCAAAGGCTATAAGCAAGTTCATTTAAGCCTAACGTTGACACACAAGAAAAGCATAGCCATAATGGATATAGGGATTAATTATTATGGGTAAGCTAATATGTCCCCACTGTGGTAGTTTCACCTCATTCTCGCCAGCACAAATTATTGGGAAAGGCATTCTCTTGAAATATTCAAGAGAAGATGAGACGACATGGGGTGAAGTGCGAATTTCAGCAGTAGTGCCTTATAAATATCAATATGGCGATGAATCGTATGCCATCTTGGTCTGCCGGGCCTGTAGCGAGGTCTTTGTAGCTAAAAGGGAAAAATACGCTCCTGAAGACCAGTGGTCAGCAGTTTATCCTATTGAGCATAAACCTATAGCTGAAGAAATACGAGAGCCTATACACAGCGAGTTTGGGGAAGCCAACTTATGTTTTGCTATCGGAGCATATAAGGCATGTATCTCCATGTGTATGACGGCTTTAGAAGCTTTATGGCGGGAACAAAATGCCTCTAACCTTGATGACTTAAAAGAGAAAGGTATTATTTCTCAACGACTATTTGACCAGGCGACTGAAATCAGACTCTGGGCAGGCATAGTGAAGCATGAGCTAATTCATGAGACGGTTACAAAAGAGGAAACCGAGGAGTTGTTGACTTATTTGGAAGAGATACTTCATGATGTCTACATTCAGCCTGCTCGCTCAGCCGCACTAGCCGAGAAGCGTAAGCAAATAGAGAAAGGTGATAAGTCAAAAGCATCTCCATCCGCTAGTCAGTAATAGAGCACAATTAGCCTCCATTTTTACAGGGAATTTCTCACAGGTGTTTGGCCCGCATCGCACCCACGCCCCTTTATAATCCTGAGAATTGTCGTTGAATGTCCGATTTTGCAAGCGATTCGCCGATCAAGTCCTATTTGTCTGGTGCCAAAACCCTGGTTATTTGATAGAGTCAATTATGGGTTCTCTGGCTCTAAACTGGAGGTAAGATGACTAGTGGGCTCGGTAGGATTCGAACCTACGACCAACCGGTTATGAGCCGGCCGCTCTGCCACTGAGCTACGAGCCCATTTCTGGAGCGGGAGACGGGACTCGAACCCGCGACACCCTGCTTGGAAGGCAGGAACTCTACCACTGAGTTACTCCCGCACCTTCCCCATTAAAAATCTTCGATTTTTATGGGGACCCAAATCGGGGTGAGAGGATTTGAACCTCCGACCTCATGGTCCCAAACCGAGCTATAAAAGAGGCGAAATCCGCCTGCCTCCTCTTGTGGAAAAGCATAGCAGTTGTGAAGTAAGAAAATCAAATCGGGCGGGAAATTAGCTGATTAAGAGCCGGGGAGTTGCTGAACCCCCAGAGCCCTTGTTCCCCCCTTGGTTGAGGGTTCGAACCCCCACCCTCTTGTGTTAATAAAAATGGAACAGCACCAAAAGACTCAAACTTGGCCTACACAGGCAGGAAGGTCCACTCTGGTCGAGAGTGGACCTTCCTGAAGATCTGATGTTTGGCTAAAGTTATTCCATTTCTTCTGGCATACGCTTCAGAAGGTCTTCTAACTTAACACCTTCTTTTGCTAATTGACTCTTGCGTACGAAATAAACACTTACTCCGATTGCTAACCAGACTGCAGTCCACACCATAGCCATTGGTTCTTGTAATGCCATAAAAATAATGGAAACCACTATGGCAATTATAGGAAGCACATAGTTCATGGCACCCTTGAGTTTAAATGGTGCTTTTTCATAAAGTTCTGGCTTATTCCGAGGTAAAAAGATGGTAGCAATCATTACTGTTATATAGCTAAAGAGAAAGTTGAGGTTACAAGTATAACAGGCAAATATCAAACCTTTCCCGGAAGCTATAAATATTAGAGCAATAAGCACACTTGCACTTAAGGCCCAGATTGGCGTCCCGAAACGCGGATTCACTGAGCTAAGCTTCTGGGGAATTACCTTGTCCCGCCCCAAGGTCAAAAGCATACGTGAACACCCCAGTTGAAAAGCATTTTGCGAAGTACTAACAGCCATGATAACTATCAGCAGGAAAACAGCTGCGGCAGCCGCCGGAAAAACAACTTTACCGGCATCAAAAATAGGTGTTGATGAGGCAGCCTGCTCAGACCAAATTAGGTTACCAGAAGCAGCAACAGACATAATTACATATATAAAAGCACAAAGCAATATTCCTATTACCATTCCCCTGGGAACATTTTTCCCGGGATTTTTTACCTCTTCACCAATTTCGGCAGCCATTGTGAATCCTACATAGGCGAAAAAGAGAAGAGCGGCCGCCTTTACTGTCCCGCTAAAGCCAAAAGGTTGCATTGGCGTCATAAATTCTGAGTTGATGCTTGTCAACCCCTTAAAGCTAAAGGCAAGCAGACCAACTACAAGTATGCTAAACATTATCATCTGAGCTATCGATGATATTTTAATGCCCAGCACATTCAAGATGTAGAAAATCCCAATAAACCCAACCATAAGCACCACTGCAGGAATCACCGGGGCCACCGTGTGGATGTGGTCTGAAAAGGCTATGGCCGTAACAGCTATTGGCGTAATGTATGCCAGCCATCTAGTCCAGCCTGACAAGAACCCCCAGAAAGGCGAATATATTCTAGAAGGATAATAGTATGTACCTCCTTCTACAGGCATAGCAGAGGCCACACCCGCGTAGGAAATGGCCACGATTATCAGCGGTATGCCAATAATAATATATGCCAGCCAGACAGCGGGACCACAAAGCGCTGAAGCTCCACCAGCTAGAACCATCGGGCCTGCACCTATAACTGACCCGGCAGCAAATGCTATAACTCCAAATAGCCCTACTTCTCTCTTAAGTCCACCTTTCCCCTTTTCCATCGTTTTCTTCCCTCCTTTTTATTTTTCATAACAGATTAAACTTTTCTATTTCTAGCCCTTTTACCTCCTTTATAGTTTGTGAGGCTGTTTAATTTTGCCTCAGATTCAAAACTGGATTTGCCTCATCCAGTTTTAATACTCTTCATCTCCAAGATTCTCGTAGTGCGACCCTTTAGGGTCGTGCACGAGGCTAAAGCCTCGTACTACATTTTTAAACACCCTTGGTTTAAATTTTTCTATCCTTATAAAATTCATAAAAATTTCTCAAGGTAAATTAATAATATTCCCGGCATGCATTTCTCGGGACTCGCTCTCAAAAGCCAACGCTATCTTAGCTGTAGGTATCACACCAGTGCAATGCATGGGGGCAACCCATCTTGGCTTGAATTTTTTAAGTTCTTCAATGGTAAGGTCTATTCTTTCTTGACCAGCTTGTAAAAGGTGGAATCCGCCTATTATGCCTTCCAGTTTATCTACACCGGAGATTTTGATGGAATGCTTAATGATATTAACTGGCCCCGCATGGCCACAACCAGTTATAATCACAATACCTCTATCCTTTAAGTTAATCACTATGGAATAGTCATCTTTCAAGTTATCAGGAACAAGATTACCTTCGGTATCAATTGTCAAGCAGGAGACACCACCAACTTCTTCAAAATCAGTGATCCTTTCCACTTCTCCAGTCACCATAAGGCCCGGAATCGGTTCAATAGGCGACCTTGTAAGGATAAAATAACCCCCAAGTTGCTCTATGCTCTCTCTTCTGTTTTCACCAACCATGGCATAGTTCATGAATTCAGGTTTTAAAGTGAAATTTGGTCTAAATATGTCAGGGTGTCCAAAGATCGGGACTTCATGCCCAATTTCAGGGATAACGCCGGCTAAACCCGCAGTATGGTCAAAATGACAATGTGATAAAATTATCATGTCTACTTCAGAAAGCTTAAGATTGAGTTTTTTTGCGTTATAAATAACTGGTTCGGCTACAGGCCCAACATCGAAGAGAATATTTCTGTGAATATCCCCTGATGTTACTTCAAGCCAAAAGGATATACCGTTGCAACCTTTAAGGTAGGAATCATATCTCGGGGAATCCTCTACTAAAGAAACGATCTTTAACTTATCTACAGTACCTATTCTTTGCTCCATCATATTTATGCAACGCCTCCTCTCTGTTCCGCCAGAAATTTCCACAAAGCATCCCTTCTAGCAGTATAGCCCGCTCTGGTCGAAAGCGGGCTATACTTTAAAGGAGAGTTAATATGGACTTGCATTCAACCGATTTCCGTATTTCTAGTTACGCTGTCAGTATAAGGTGGCACGGGAAAAACATAAATGTGGTAAAATACAAAATGGCAAGTTAGGAAGTGCGCTGAAAATACAAAATAAGGCATTTTCAAAGCTTATCAAACTGCAAAAAGTGGAAAGGTGATTTTTCAAAGATGCCAGGGAGAATAACACCCTCTCAAAGGAAGAAAATGCTTTGGCTTCATAGAGATGGCGCTACATACGCTGAAATAATGAAGAGTTTTGGCATTTGGGATCAGAGGACAATGAAGCGTCATTTAGAGCTTGCTGAGGAAGAGGAAAGGACGGAGCGAGTGAGGAGAAGGAGATTAGAAGATGCAACGGCCGAACATATGGCTGAGATAAGAGAGCTAATTATAAAGTGGAAGGATAGTATTAAACTGGATGCATTCAAAATTGGTCAGGATACTTTAGCAGACTGTAGGAATGTGGAGAAGGAGCCACTTTTTAAATATCTTGGGGAGCATTTGCCTTTCAAATCGTTGTGGGCGGATTATGAGGCTTGGAAAGAAAAACATGCACAATATATAGACTTGGGTGAGAATTTGCTAGAGGATCTGGTGAAGGAGGGCGAGACGAAAATGGAGCTTAGGGTTAGGGGTTGCGACTACCCTGGATCAAGGCTGACGCCAGAATTTGAGAAACCTATGGTCAAGCGTTTAGGTTTGACGCTTGCAGGAGAGAAGCCTGGGGGCTTTCACTTTAGCTGGCAAGAGGCGACAACCCAGATAGGGCGAGCAGTTATGATCCTCTGCGTTGATGGCGAGAATGTAATAGTGGTTAAAACGAATGGAGATAAGCAAAAAGAATATGAGAGGAGATATCGAGAGGTATTCGATGATTGTATGCAAGGTGATACGATGGGTCGTATGAAAAAGCTTTTTAATGACCTCTGCACATTGAAGGACAAAATACAAAGGCAGTTGGAAGAAATTCTAGTACGCCGGGATTATATCCGCTATAGTGGCAAGTTCTGTCCAAAGTAAGCAAGGCTGCTAAGGTGATAAACTATTCTTGGAGATGATTTACGTGAGGACGATTCGGAGCCATTTCTACTAGCCAGGGACTTAGGGATGTCCCTGGCAGCGCCTCTAATTTGATCGGCCATTATTCATTTGCGGACCCGCCCCGAAAAAAAGACCATCAGCTCTGATTCTTACCTGCTTATATTTAACTCCCCCAAAGGAGCCATGAGGTCTAAGCCTCTTGTTTCCTATTTATGGTCGGGGTGAGAGGATTCGAACCTCCGACCTCATGGTCCCAAACCATGCGCGCTAGCCGCTGCGCCACACCCCGCAACTTTCAAGCTTAACTCACTTTGCTCGCTTCTGCAATTCCTCCCAATCCTGGTCTACTTTCCTCTGCAGTTCATCAGCTATGTGCTTGTTTTCAGGGAGAAGTAAATGCCCAAATCTCCCTTGCACCTTCAAATATTCTATTACCGGCTTTTTCTCAAGAGGCCTTGTGGTTATCCTATATTTGCCATTCTCAACTTCATAAAGCGGCCACATACAAGTATCAACGGCAAGTCGAGACATATAGATGGTCTGATCCATGGGGAAACGCCAGCCCCGAGGGCAAGGTGCTATTACATCGATGTAGGAGGGACCCTCAATTGAAACTGCTTTCTGAACCTTAGTCATTAGGTCACGCCAGGCATGTGGTGCTGCCTGAGCAGCGTAAGGAATACCATTAGCAACAAACATACCAACAATGTCTTTGCGATGTTCTGTCTTGCCCTGCACAACTTTTCCCACCGGGGTGGTGGTAGTCCAAGCACCGAGGGGGGTCGCCCCGCTGCGCTGAATTCCAGTATTCATATAAGCCTCGTTATTAAGACAAACATAAAGTATATGCTGGCCTCGCTCTATTACCCCACTTATAAATTGGAGCCCAATATCATAGGTGGCACCATCTCCCCCAAAGACCACAAATTTGACGTCGCGGTCTTCCATCTTGCCTAGCTTGACAAAATGCTTGTAAGTCGACCAGGCAGCAGCCAATGTGCTGGAAGCGTTCTCAAAAGCATTGTGAATCCAAGGGACTCGCCAAGCAGTCTGAGGATAAGGGGAAGTACAAACCTCCAGACAGCCGGTGGGGCAAGCCGCTATTACTGGCTTACCCATGGCAGTTATTGTGTGCAATACCTGTCGAACGATAATGGTTTCTGGACATCCATGACAGGCCCTGTGCCCCGGCGCTATTTTATCTTCCTGATTACATATCTCCTTTAACTTTATTGCCATATTACCTCCTTACTCTCTAACGGCAAGATATCTAACGAACGGCGGCTTAATCTCACCGGTCTCGGCAATTTGAGATAGTTCGCGCAAAATGTCGCAGAATTCAGAGGGAACGGTGTCCCGACCACCTAAGCCATAAAAGTAATTGATGAGCTTCATGCGTAGACCGCGATTGAAGAAGGCTGCGCAGGTCTCGGTGAATAAAGGACTTCCCTCAGCACCAAAGCAGGCGCATCTATCCATCACTGCCACTGCCTTTTTATCCTTGAGGGCCTTTACGACTTCCTCGGCTGGGAAGGGACGGAAGCAACGAACTTTAAGCATCCCTGCCTTTGTGCCCCTTTCTCGCATCTCATCCACAGCTTCCCGGCAAGCACCTGCCCCTGAACCTATGATCATAATCACCACATCGGCATCATCAAGCCTGTAAGGCTCAACTAATCCGTAATACCTCCCGCTAATTTTGCCATATTCCTGCCCGATCTCCGGGATAACTCTTAAGGCGTTATTTATTGCTTCGAATACCTGACGTCTGTGTTCGAAGAAATAATCCCAGTGATCGTAAGCTCCAAAAGTTTTGGGATGATCTATATCTAAGAGGGAATAAAGGGGTTTATACTCTCCAACAAAATTCCTTACCACCTCATCAGGCAAGACTTCAACTCGACCCAAAGTATGCCCTAAAACAAAACCAGCATGACCAGACATTATCGGTAGGAGAATATCGGGGTGCTCTGCTATGCGTACCGCCTGAATGAAGTTATCATAAACTTCTTGATGGTTTTCGGCATAGATTTGAACCCAGCCTGTATCACGAGATCCCATCATATCGGTCTGGTCAGTAAGTATATTAAGGGGAGCGGCATGAGACCTATTAACCACTGCCATTACAATGGGACAGCGAAGCCCTGAGGCAACCCAGAGGTTTTCCCACATGAGTTCTAATCCAGGCCCACAGGTAGCTGACATGGCTCGAGCACCAGCAGAAGAAGCCCCTATACAGGAGCTCATGGCAGCAAACTCGCTTTCCACGGGGATGAACTCCGTATCTACCAAGCCCTCGGCGACGAATTGGCTGAACTCCATAACAATCTCAGTTTGAGGGGTAACAGGATAAGCAGCCACGATATCAGGATTTATCTGACGCATGGCTTCAGTAACTGCCTTATCACCTTCAAGAGCCTTGACCTCAGTCTTTTTTACTATGACTTCACTCATTCTGCTTCCTCCGTTCTTGCTTTAACTTCTTCTATCATGGTGATCACCTTCTTCGGGCACTCATAGGCACAAATTCCACAACCTTTGCAATGTTCATAATCAATTCCTATTACTTTACTCTCTTTAACTATAATGGAGCCATCTGGACAATAGAGCCAGCAGAACATACAGTGAGTACATTTCTCCATATCAATTACTGGACGAAATGTACGCCAAGTGCCGGTCCTGTACAGTACCGAGTTACCTGGTTCGAGAATTACCACACCTGTCTCTAATTCTTTCCAACTCTTTAGCCGCATTTGCACTCTCCTTCCAAAAGATTTTTAGCCCGCTTGAACCGTCTCGTAAGCTTTCTCAAAGGCTTTCACATTTCCCACAACAACTGCCTCCTTAAATTTACTGCTGAGTGATTCTCTAATCATTTTAACCAAATTTTCTTTGCTTACTACTTCGACAGCCCGAGCTAGAGCGCCAAGCATGGGAATGTTGGGTATATTTTTACCTAAGTTTTTTATAGAAATGGAAGTAGCGTCAACAGCATATATTTTCCCTTTATAGCCTAACTTAGAACGAATATTAGCTGGAGATTCAGTGGTATTGATCACAAGCACTCCGTCTTCCTTAAGCCCAGCCACCACATTGACTTCGTCAAGAAGCGTGGAATCAAGCACCACTACTGCATCAGGTTCAGCGATCTCACAAAGAGCCCTTATCGGCTTAGTGCTCACCGTGGTAAAGGAGCGCATAGCAGCTCCTGCACGCTCTGCTCCATAATCAGGCAAGCCCAAAAAATACTTATCTTCAGATTTCCCTGCCTCTGCTAAGATTTTGCTTGCGGTCACTGCTCCTTGACCGCCCCGTCCATGCCACCTTATCCCAATTGGATCTCTTTTTAGTTGCGCCATATTATAAACACCTCCTTTAGTTAAGAATATACCCCTGAAGGGACTCGAACCCTTGCACCTGGCTCCGGAGGCCAGCGCTCTATCCTCTGAGCTACAGGGGCCACGAACGCAGTTTAGCACTCCAAGGTGATTTAATCAACACTTTTGGATGACCTGTTGTAACACAATGATAATGTCCTCTAGAAAACTCGATAGAAATGTCCTCTTTCCGAGGGAAGTGGTAAAGAAAAGGCAGCTCGAAAGGAGGTGCCTAAATGGAAGGAGGATTATTAGCC
>Ga0209979_1003486_pt1 | contig 13847 bp, 12 predicted proteins | sample AnhtaG_FD_183114 | JGI IMG/M metagenome (GOLD analysis project Ga0209979, IMG submission 183114) | Deep subsurface microbial communities from Anholt, Denmark to uncover new lineages of life (NeLLi) - Anholt_01485 metaG (SPAdes) (version 2) | ecosystem: Environmental > Aquatic > Marine > Oceanic...
ATGAAGATATTAACCCTACAGATTGGGAAGCTGGCTGGCGTTGCCATGCTGGCCTGGTCCGAAATGATGGTAGCCCTAAGGAAGCTTACAATGTAATAAAAAATTACTGGACTTCGGTAGAATAAATGTTGGGTATATCATTGACGCAAGTGAGAAAATTGTTGGAATTGCTCTACAGGACGGCTATAGGGGAGAATAATAGAGAATAATAGGGACACCTGTACTAGCTCAATAATTCGGTAACTTTTTCTAACTTTTCATAATGAAGTTTATTTGCGGCACTGTTAGCGTGGGGAGAAAAGGGCTAAGAGCGAAAATGCTTAATAATATTAACATGAAGGATTTATTAAATAGCTGTCCCTATTATCTAATAACAACAGCTTCCCCTGAGGATATTGAAAAATGGATGGCTATGCCAGTGATTGATCAGATAAAAGAAGATTGGATTAAATTAGCAAAAGAAAGTGGGATTAAAAATCCCGAACAAATTGTGGAGAAAATAAATAGAATTATCAATGAGGTTATAGAAAAAGAACAACGAGAAAGAGGTTAGTAATATTTTATATTTGCTACCAGAAAAGTTCAACCAACTATTTTATAAAACTTTGCTGGTAGTGATAACTTTAAACCACTTTGTCCAAGATATTTATTGACAGGAGATAAGACAATCTCTGGCAATTTATTCGGAAACACATGCCAGTTTTGAAGAAAGCAAATAAATATTTGTTAAATTGAAACCGGGAGAGTTAGTGGTGCTAATAGAACGGAAATAAGACTATATCCAAAAGGTGAAAGAATGGGAGAAATTCAGAAGCACATCCGGTGTCGGGCAGAAGATGTTGGGAAGTATGTCTTGATACCAGGAGACCCGGGAAGGGCACGTAAGATCGCGGACAGGCTAAACAACATGAAACAAATCTCAGCCAACCGCGAATATGTAGTCTTCACGGGGCAAATTGGCATTGTGAATGTCAACGTGTGTTCGACAGGAATAGGAGGCTCCTCGGCCTCGATTCCTGTCGAAGAGTTAGCCTAGTATTGGTGCTAAGTGCTTCATCCGTATGAGTTCTGCAAGTGGAAGACAATAGGATATGCCGATAGGAAGTCTAGTCATAGCTACCTCGGCTTACAGGGGTGAAGGGTCTTCCTAGGCGTATGCGCGCCCATAGCATTTTCCCTGCAGTTGCGGATCTTAAGGTTACCACCGCCCTCATAAAAGCGTGTAATAGACTGAGGTATCAATATTACATAGGTCTAGTCTACACTCGCGATGCTTATTATATGCAGGATGAGGAATTGAACCAATTCTTGAAAAGAACAGGTGTTATCGGCGCGCATACTCGCAACAGATTCAAACATCTGGTTGGAAAGACAACCTCCTCTCATCGAAAAAGAAGCGTTGTTCAGCAAAGGCGAAAGAAAAGCGATAGATGTGGCTTTGGAAGCCGTGAAGATACTGATAAAAAAGAACGAGGGAAGTTACTCTATGAGTAGGCGTAAGATTTTTGAGAATGTAAGAATTGTGGACGTGATAAATGGAAGTGTCTACGATGGATGGTTCTCGGTAGTTAATGGACGCTTTGAGTATGTTGAGGAGGGAAACTACTCCAAAAACCTCGCAAGTGATGTTGTAGACCTAAGCGGAAGATACGTTGTTCCAGGACTTATCGATGCACATATGCATATCGAAAGCAGTCTGCTAACCCCTAGGAGATTTGCTGAGGCCGTGATACCGTGGGGTACATGTGCTGTCCTCCAAGATCCGCACGAAATGGCCAATGTGTTTGGCGCGAATGGAATTATGTTCATGATCGAAAACTCTCGATCCCAACTTTTGAGAATCTACACGGCGATCCCAAGCTGTGTGCCTCCCACCAGGAAGCATCTGGAAACCTGCAATGCAAGGATCTCGGTAGAAGATATAGTAGAGCTTTCCACACAAGAAAGCGTTGTGGCTCTTGGAGAGGTTATGGATTATAACGGGGTCCTGGAAGGCGATGTGGAAATTACACGTATACTGACTGCTGCGCGGCGTATGGGGCTCAGTATAGAGGGGCACTGCCCTACGCTCAAAGGCCGAAAACTATCAAAATACATAGCCTGTGGAATAAGATCGGACCATACGCTAACTAATCCAGAAAAAATACGGGAACAGTTACGGAAAGGGATCTATGTGATGCTCCAGGCCAAATCAGTGACAGAAGAGAACCTCACTTTCATCATGAAACTGAAAGACAGATCCAGACTTCTTTTTGTAACAGACGACATTCCAGCCGCAGATCTTTTGGAAGGACATCTGAATCAGGTTGTACATCTGGCAATCTCTAAGGGGTGGAACCCTGTCGACGCGATTGCCTCAGCAACTATACGTCCGGCGGAGTATCTTGGAATCAAAGACCTAGGCAGTATAAGTCCCGGCAAAGTCGCGAGCTTTTTGATCGTAGAAAACTTGGAACGTATAAGACCCGATCGTGTCTTCATAAACGGTGAGCCCTTTTCCTCTAGAACGTTAGCCGAGACAAGGAGAAAGGAAGAATTTACCAACTCATTGCGAATCAGGAACCTCAAAAAGTCGGACCTTCGCATGCTCAGGAATAAGCAACCAGCACGGTTGAAAGTTAATGTAATAACCCTTAACAAAGAGAATTCGCTTACAGACCTAGAGCAAGAGGAGGTGGAATTCAAAGATAGATATCCTACAATAGGGGATAAAGACTTGATTCAAATCGCCGTGTTCCGCAGGAACAAAATGGAACCCACAGGAAGTATCGGATTGGTGAAGGGCTTGGGCCTTCAAGAAGGTGCCTTCGCAACTTCTTTCGCACACGATAGCCATAACCTGCTTGTTGTTGGAAAAGAACCTGAACCTATGGTGAGTGTAGCAAATGCAGTAATCCAGGCAGGCGGTGGAATGGCGGTATCAGATGCGTGCTCGGTTTCCTTACTGAAACTTCCAATAGGTGGCTTGATTACTGACGAACCCTTCAAGAGCGTAGCGGCCAAGCAACGAACGATAGAGGACCGCCTCAAGTTGATGGGGGTAAAACACAAACACCCGTTGATTCTTCTCAGCGTATTGGCATTAAGTGTGAGTCCCCGCTATAAAATGTCGGATCTTGGGATAGTTGATACCGAAAATTCTCGTATTATGCCGGTTATCCCGGCCCGAGGAGTTTGAAACTACCGATTGAGAGTCCTGCTGACGCCTTTTTTTATACGGTTTGCTCCTTTTTCTTGGAACATTCTTTTTTGGCAGTATTAAGGATCGGGTCTTGTAGCTAAATTTTAAAAGTGCACTATTTAAAATTTAAAACTGGACTAAATTAAGGTCAGTATTTTTTACTATTTGAATACCTAAAAGTTCATCTTTATGCCAGAATCTAATCTCCGTTACACCAGATTCTTTATCTGGGATAATCCGAAGTTGTATTTTCTCATGTAAAGGTGCTTTAGGTACTTTTAATTCTAAATTATTTATTTAAATTTTATAACTTTTCATATTTTCATAAACGAAAAAAATCATCTAAACTTATTGAAGGTAAATTTTTAATCTTCTTTCTTAAGTCATAAGTCTCTTTCGATAACTCCCCTTCTGTCGCCTTCTATATAAAAGTACGACATTAGCCAATTTCATCTAAATTAAAATCCTTATTTTATCAGTATTCTAAATTATAGATTTACGACACTATGTCGTCTTTTCAAGCTGTTTGACAAAAATATTCCTTATGATATTATATAATTGATGCAATAGTTTATTATATAGAAGCTTAAAGAAAAATTAATAAGAAGGAGGTGAAAAGAAGAAATAATATAAAAATTTATTAAAGGTAATGCTCAAAGGGAATTCAATAATTAAAATAATTAATTGGAGGTCTTAAAAATGAAAAGAATATTACTATTTTTATTAGTAATTGGATTATTCCTTGGATTGGTATGCATTGCCGCAAGTTCAGCAGAAAAAGTTTTAATCTATGCTGCATTAGATTCCCCTACACTCGAAGCTATTGCTGAGGAATTTACAAAATCTACTGGTATTGATGTTGAATGGGTCCGAGGTGGAGCTGGCGAGATGGCAGTTCGAATCAGGGCTGAAAAAAGTCGTCCCCAAGCTGACGTATTCATAGGCGGTTCAGTAGATGTCCACGGTGATTTGGCTAAAGACGGGCTTTTAGCTAAGATTTCTCCTGAAAATGCTAAAGCATTAGCCCCACAATACAAAGATCCAGAAGGTCGTTATTTTGGCTGGTATTTAGGACTTTTAGGTCTGGTTCTTAACACAGATATGTTAAAAGAGGAGATGAAAGGTGTTATGCCACCTAAAACCTGGGATGATTTACTTGAACCAGAATGGCAGGGAAACGTGGTAAGCTCAAGTCCTGCAACCAGTGGAGGTGCCTATATTTTTATTGCCACTCAAATATTTAAATTTGAACAGCTTGCTCCGTATTTTGGATTTAAAGGAGATGCTATAAGAAAAGAAGCTGAAAAAGCCGCTTGGAATTGGTTCCGTGATTTTAATAAAAATGTTGACCTTTACACTGCTAAAGCAACTGAGCCAATTACATTGACAGCACAAGGACAATATGTTGTTGGTATGTCCTGGGCTCATGATATCCTTGTCTCAGTAGAAAAAGGCTTACCTGTTGTATTAATTGTTCCACCTTATACCGGTTTTGAGATCGGCGGAGTTAGTGCAATAGAAGGGGCGCCTCATCCTGAAATAGCAGAAAAATTTGTAAACTTTGTACTCTCAGAAAAATCCCAAGAAATTAATGCCACAGTGGGAGCAAAAAGATATCCTACATTACCTGGAGTAGTCTCTCCCCCAAATTCTCCAGATATAAAAGGCGTTGTATTAGTCAAGTATGACCGAATCTGGGCTATAGAAAATAGGTCACGTTTGTTAGATAAATGGGAGGAAGTTATTGCTAAATGACGAGTATAAATAATGACGGCATGAAAAAATGCCGTCATTATTTAATTAAAAGTACAAAATTTAATTCAATCTTAGGTAAAATCGACTTAGTCCATTTGATTATTATAATACTTGGAATAATATTATTTATATTTGTGGTATTTCCTATATTAAAAGTTTTTTCATATCCCTCAATAGAAGGTTATGTTCACATATTATCAAAATCTCGATCTTTAAGAGCAATACAAAACAGCCTGTTTATCACTTTGATATCAACTACTACTGCAACTTTTATCGGTTTTATATATGCTTATACTATGAGATATACTAATGTACCCGGAAAAAAGTTTTTCAAATTTATCTCGCTTTTGCCCCTATTATCTCCTCCTTTTGTCGTTGCTCTTGCCTGGATACTCCTTTTTGGAAGGCGAGGATTAATTACTTATGAATTATTTCAGACGCATTGGAGTATATTTGGTTGGAAAGGCTTATGGCTAGTACAGAGTATTGCTTTTTTTCCTTATGCTTATTTAATAATAGACGGAGTTCTTAAGGAGATTGATCCTTCCCTGGAATATGCTGCCAAGAATGCGGGTGCTAACGGATTCTATGTATTTAGAACAATCACCCTTCCCTTGGCATTACCAGGGATATTAAATGCTGCCATATTAGTAGGGATTTATGTGCTTGCAGATTTTGGTAATCCTATTGTTATTGCTGGAAGCTGGCCTGTACTGCCTACAGAAATATTTGGAAGAATAAGCGGACACTATGATCTGGTTGGGGCTACTGGTCTGGCTGCTGTTTTATTGATTCCTACATTTGGTCTTTTTGTGCTCAATCGTACAATACTTGGGGGTAAGTCTTTTGTTACGATTACTGGAAAAGGTACAGGACTTGAAAAGCCTCTTATTACTGGTACAGTTAAATGGATATTGTTTGGATTTTGTTTATTTATTATTTTAATTATAATCTCTGTTTATGGAATATTACTTATTGGATCTTTTACAAAAACTTGGGGAATTGACTGGAGCTTTTCTTTGAATAACTGGTATATTCTATTTGGGACAAAAAGCAAGTGTCTCTATAATAGTATTATTTACGCTTTGTTTGCGGGTGGAGGTGCAGCAGTATTTTCTTTATTTGCCACTTACTTTATTTATGGAAAAAATTTTACAGGAAAAAAGATTTTAGATTTTTTAGTGATTTTGCCCGCTGCAATTCCTGGTATTTTCTTAGGAGTTGGTTTCCTATTAGCGTTTAATAATCCTCCACTGCTTTTAACCGGGACACCTCTTATTATTATTCTGGGTCTGATGGTTTGGAATATTCCTCTTGGATATCAAGCATGTACGGCAAATTTTGAGCAAATTAGCTCGGAAATTGAAGAGGGGGCAATAAATTTAGGTGCAAATTCTATTCAAGTTTTTAAGGATATTATGTTCCCCTTATTAAAATCACCTTTTTTAGCCGGGTTTATAATGGGTTTTTTGCGCTCCATCACTAACTTAAGTATTGTGATTTTTTTAATTTCTCCGGGGAATAATACAGCAACCGCTGAGATATTAAGTTTAATTCAATATGCTGAACTTGGACCGGCAATCGCAATATGTATTGCCTTATTCGGAATTGCTCTATTAGTTATAGGTATAACTCAGTTATTTTTAGGCAGAGGTATGGCTGTGTTTACTAAAGGAGGTTTGTAGGATGGGAGAAATACATTTAAAACTGATTCATTTGACAAAAAAATATGGAAAGTTTTTTGCGGTAAAGAATATGAATTTGGAAGTTGAGAAGGGGAGTTTTACAACTATACTTGGGCCTTCAGGATGTGGGAAAACCACTACGCTTAGAATGATAGCAGGTTTTATTAATCCTGATGATAGAGGAGAAATTTATTTAGGAGGGAAAATTCTAAATGATGTCCCTCCTCACAAAAGAAATATTGGGATGGTATTTCAATCCTATGCTTTGTTCCCTCATATGAATGTTTTTAATAATATTGCCTATGGATTAAGATTAAGAAAATTAAGCATAGATAAGATAAAAGAGAAAGTGAAGAGAGTGCTCAAATTTGTGGGAATGGAAGGAATTGAAAGTAAAATGATTTCTCAACTAAGTGGCGGACAACAACAAAGAGTGGCTTTAGGGCGCACTATTGCTTTAGAGCCCGAAGTTTTATTAATGGATGAACCTCTTTCAAATTTAGATGCCAAACTTCGGATCAATGTTCGGAATGAAATTAAACAAATTCAGAAAAATTTGAATATAACAACTATTTATGTAACTCATGATCAAGATGAAGCATTATCTATGTCTGACAAAATTGTGGTAATGAACTCAGGAGAAATACAGCAAATCGGAGATTCGTGGGAAATATATAATAGGCCAAAAAACAAGTTTGTAGCCGATTTCATTGGAATGAAAAATTTTATAGATGCTAATGTGAAGAATTTACAACAAAATGAGATTATATTAGATGCTAAAGGTTTACGTCTGATTATGCAAAATGATGAAAGTTATAATTTATCCGAGGGAGAGAATATATTGGTAAGTCTTCGTCCAGAAGATATCAAGATTACAAAAGTTGAACCTCGTATAATGAAGGATAATATTTTAAAAGGAATGATATATCAATATAGCTATTTAGGTCGAGTAATTAGATATTGGATAAATATACAAAATGGGCAGGTATTTATCGTTGAAGACTATGCACCTCAGCACTTTCTAAAAGGAGAAGTATATTTAACTTTTGATAAAAGTAAGATACAATTTATTCAGCACTAACAACGTTTTTTTTATCTTTGTTATACTTTAAGAAATTACAATCTGTGAAATGTGTAGACCCCCATATCCCATTCTTTATGCACATTTTAAATCTTCAGCAAGTTCATAGGAAATAAGTTCTTTTGTTTTTGAAATTTTCCAAGCTTTTTCTTTATGGGAAAGTTCAGAAATTTCTTTTGAAGAAAGATTTCTAAAACGATTGAGTATATATTTCATAGTTTTTAATTCTTCTTTCGAGAAAATCGACAAACAAGGTTGTTCAATAGGTTTTATATATATGAATTCCTCGGAATTGACAATAAAGTCAACCTCGAAGGTAATAAATTTATCGGAAAGTATTCCTAATAAAAGATCATATCTTACAGGAGTAGGTCCGTAGTAATTTTTTAAATATTTTAATCCCGTAATTGAAACCGTATTATTTCTAAAGTTTACAAAATCAGAATAGAAAAGAAATTTCATCAACTTGGTTTTATATAATTTTTCTACATTTAAGGCAAAATATAAAACCATATTTACTAATTTTTCGTAGTTAAATTGAGTATATCCACAATATTCATCTAAAACCTCATTAGTATACTTTTTGATTATATTTTCTTCTAATGCGTTATCTATATTATTAACCAATATGCTATCTAATTTTTCCATTATTTTTTTATAATCCCTTTGGTTAATTTTATCTTTATTTCTTTCAACTAATATTTTCATATTCTCAGGATTTTTTAATAGAACTAAAGTATCATTATGGGATTGATCTTGTAATGCACCAGTTTCGTACCTATGGGTAGTTATTTCTCCCCAGCCAAGTATTCGAGAGAAAGCTCTTTGACTAAGTCCGTACATTCTTCTAATTTCGGTAATTTCTTCTGGTAATAATAATGAATACTTACTTCTATATTTATTATATAAAACATCTAAGTTTTTATTTTCTATTTCTTCATCGAATATTTCTTCTCCAGTCTCTTTGTTTATCCGGACAGTTTCTTCGATTTCTACAGGTTCGCCTCTTACTTCATAGGTTGTTTTTTTAGTTACAAGTTTAGTATTATCTAAGCAAATATTATCTTTACTTTTCATTTTTTCATCCCTTTCAAACATAAAGCTAAATTTTTCCGATGTTTTACTTAATAATTTACCTTTATGTTTGCCTCCTCTTATTTTTGTTTTAAGGGGTATGTCATTTTATATTGGGCTTTATGAAATGACATACATGCTATCTCATCACATCCTTTATTTTTTCTTATTTTTAATTTAATGTAAATTTCTTGTGCCTGAATTATTTTACCGAATTCCCAGATATATTCACCTTTATGCTTATCTTTATCATAATCTTCAGTTGGTCCTCGGAAATAATTTTGTGGAGTGAGACTTAGAATTTCTTGTTTCATATGGTGAGTTTTATAACCTAAAGCAGCTAAGGTTTTCATATTTTCTTCTCTTTTATCGAAAAAATCATATTTTCCTTTAGATATTAGTTTTTTAGCTTTTAGTAAAAAAATTTTAACATCGTCTTTTTGTGAAATTTGTATCACTCCTTAACGCAAATTAAATTAGATTTATTACGAATTGCTATCATATGATAATACTTTCTGGTTTATTATATATTATTTGTAAAAGAATGTAAAGTGCATTAATGCTAAAAAATCCAAATTTATAATATTTTACAGGTTATTGATTAGAATTCAAATAAGATGAATAGAAAAATAGTAACTTAGTATAAAATAATAGTGTGGATACTAATTTTAGCATTTGAAATAGAAATAATAGAATTAAAACAGCTCATGGGATTAAATATTTATTATTAATAAATGCGGGAAAATGGATTAGTATCTCTATATATTTATATATTAGCTTAAAATAAGAAACTTTAGTTAGAAAAGAGGAATTTGAATAGTTTTGTAGAATATGTATAAATTAATACTTTACTGTAAAGAAAATAGATAATAAATTAAAATATGTTTTGTCTTCCACAAAGAATAAAGTTAAAGTTAATATAGACTGCTTAATATATAGTGTATAATTTTCGTTAAATGAAATGATACAATTTTAATAAAGAGTGAGTAATCAATGTTCATGCTCTCCATACTATTTGGAGTTAATCAAATAAATGTAAAGATGTATGTGTAAAAATGAGACTTCACAACTTCACAAATTGTAAAACGAAAATAGGGAAAATGTGAAGTTGTGAAGTCTGATCCCGAAAGACATGCTTGACGAATAACTTGTATAATTGATAAAATTAACAAAACAATGGAGGTTTATATGGTTGAAAAGAGTTGTGATTGTAATTTAATTAACAAAGATAAATCCACTTTAGATAACTATCGTCATCAGTTGGAGATGATTCGATGTCCCTTTTAGATTCAGCAAGAGACTTTCTAACTGAATCCTTGGAGAACTACCAAAAGGATAAGTTGGCGTTTTCTATTCTCCACGCTGTCACGGCAACCGAACTGCTACTAAAGGAAAGGTTGTCTAGAATTCATCCAAACTTGATATATCGAAAAATCGATTCCCCATATATAGTAAGGGAGCATACTATCGGATTGCAGGACCTCCCACAGCGGTTAATAAATTTTGGCGTTTCCTTGGAAGCAAAGGAAATACAGGTGATACGAACTGTTTCTGAATGGCGCCATGAAATCGTACATCATATGCCTACTTTTTCTCATCAACATGTTATTAATAGTCTTGGCTTGCTCTATGACTTCTTGGCACGGTTTCTGGAAAACGAATTGCAGCTAGAATTTAGAAAGTTCATTCCAAAATCTTTGTTTAAGATTGTAGACGGCTTATTAAAAGAATGGGGCAACGTTAAAAAAGAGGCTAAACAGAAAGCCTTGGAAGAAGGGAATGTTGTGCAGTTTCAGGAATGCCCGATTTGCGGTGTCCTTGGCACAATTTGCTCCAGGGTAGATAAAAAAGCGTTTTGTCATCTATGTGAATCTGATCTTGAGGTTGGTGAATGCCCTATTTGTCACAAACAAGCAATCGATACAAATTCGGATTTTGAGGGGAATATTTATCACCAAAGTTGCCTTGATGACATAGGTCAGCACTACATGGAAATGTGGAGAGAAGCTCAATTAGACAAGTAAAAAATACGAGGTCTTCACATCTGACATAATATCTCAATTATCCGATTTAACGTTTGGCGAATATTCAGGGGATAATGGGTTTCACAAGTTCACGAATTATTGAAGAAGTCACCGAAATAGAAATGGATGAAATAAAAGGGGATACAAGGTCTAAAAGGATATCAAATATTAGAAAGCTATACATTAAATTTCGTAAAAAAGTATACAGATGCAACAAATAAAGAGATAGCCGATTTGCACGAGATCGGAAGTTCAACGGTAACCAATATATTAAATGGAAGATATAAATGGAAGGTATAAGGAAAATGACTTCATGATCAAATCGGGTATGGAGATTGATAAAAATGTGAAGTTGTGAAGCCTGACCCCGAAAGACATGACCCTAAAGTTAGGGCAAATAAAAAAAGAAAGGATAATGGCAATGAAACACTACGATGATAATCTTGAGAAATATTTGACTGCTATATTTGGTACAATTGGTTCTTTGGCAATTATAATAAATTTATTTATCAAAGGTTGGTCGAATGAGAATATCATGGATGGTTTAGCAGATTTAGCCGGATTGTTGGTAACCATCGTCGTTTTCTTAATTGCAATGAAAGCAGTGTCAAGACTAAATTATTCCAATTTTAAAAAAGCCTTTGAAGAATATTTGCAAGAATGGATAGATCAAAATAGATATTTAATTGATGAAGTGAAAAGGAAAGAAGGACAAGAGAATAAAGAATTCTATTATATGCTCACAAAACCTCATCATAATAATGTAGTTTTACAAGAAAAGATAGCAAATGATTTTCCCATAAAAGAAGGTACTATTTATCATAAAGGCGTTTTTCTTTATACAGATTATAAGGAAATAGAAGAAATAATAATTGGTTTAAATAAGTCATTCTTTATCGCAAAGCGCGGTGGAGGGTTACCCAAACCATTTAACGAAGTGAATGATATTGCCAACGAGTTTAAAAATAGAATAATAGAACATTTTGAAGGTAAATTTGAATACATCAATAAATCTGATACCGGAATACCTGTAGAAATTACAGACAATGGGAAACGGCTTCATATATCAATTAAGAAAATTGCAAACACAAAAGACAATGCAAAAATTGCAATTGACATGATTGAGTATGCAAAAACTTTAATCATTGCTTTAGCGTAATATAGATAAATTTAAAAATTATTCTGAGGTATAAATAAGGTAATCGAAGTTTCATGGAAGGGAACTGGGGGGTTTCACAAGTTACCAAAATGCAAAACGAAAACAGAATAAGAAAATGTGAAGTTGTGACCCCGAATCCTCTTATAATAATGTTTTTCTTATAGAACAATGGTGTGAGAGTGTCTTAATGGAAAAACTGAAAGGCCTTGTTTTAAAACAATGAAAATAATAATTCACAGGGGAACACATGAAATCGGCGGTTCATGTGTGGAAATACAAAGTAAAAAAAGCAGAATATTGATTGACATCGGTATGCCTTTGGTAAAAAGGGATGGAGATAGATTTAATTTTAGGGAGTTTGAAAATACGCCCGGTCCTGAGCTAGTAAAGGAAAAGGTGCTGCCTGATATTGGTGGAGTTTATGCCTGGGATACCGATAAGAAGATGATTGACGGAGTGCTTATTTCACATCCGCATATAGACCATTATGGTTTTTTCCATTATCCAAATAAGGATATCTGTTTTTATCTGGGTGAAGCTACCAAAAAAATTATAGATTTAACGGTAATATTTACCTCGATTAGAGGGAGCATTTCAAATTATCATCCTATTAAGAGCGGTAAGAGTTTTCGTTGCGGTGATTTTAAAATAACACCTTATCTGATGGACCATTCAGCTTTTGATTCCTATGCTTTTTTGGTAGAGGCGGATGGGAAGAGGCTTATCTATTCCGGTGATTTTAGGGAACATGGTCGAAAGCAAAAAGCCTTCCGATGGTTTTTGGATCATGCGCCGGAAAATATAGATGTACTTCTCCTTGAAGGAACAGTTTTGGATAGAGGATTAACAGGGAAGGGAGTAGGAGAATTTAAATCTGAAACAGAGATTGAAGATGAAACGGTGAAATTATTAGAGGCGAGTAAAAATATGACCCTTCTTTATTTTTCAGCCCAGAATATTGACCGGCTTGTTTCTTTTTACCGTGCTTCTTTAAAAACAGGGAAAATATTCGCCATTGATTTTTATACTGCCAACATTTTAGGTTACCTAAAAGATTATGCCAGGATTCCTTACCCTTCTGAAAATTATCCAAACATCAGAGTTTTCTTTCCTTATTGGCTCTGCAAGAGAATAACACAGCAAGGCAGAGAAGAATTAATGTATAGGTATAGAAGTTATAAGATTACCAAGAAAGAGATTTCTGATAGGAGCGGGGAAATAATTATGATGGTCAGGCCGTCGATGTTGAAGGACCTTAAATCAATTAAAAACATTGAAGGGGCTACATTTATTTATTCGTTGTGGGAAGGGTATTTGCAGGATGATTCCATGCAGAAGATGATGAGATTTATAAAGAAAAAGAATATGAATTTTTACCAGGTTCATACCAGCGGGCATGCCGAGATTGATATCTTGAAAAAAGTGGTAAAAGAATTAAAACCGGGGAAAATAATTCCCATCCATACTTTTCATCCTGATAAATATAGCGGTTTGTTTAACCGGAAGATAGAACAGGTTTCAGATGGAGAGGTTTTTGTGGTGTAAAGGGAATTCAAATAAATAGTGATAACAGGTCCCATTTTCTTAAAAGGTTACTCAATAATAGGAGGAAGTGTCATGCTTGACAGAGAAGTTGTAAGAGAATTCTTAGAGGAAGAACTTGAGGAAATGGAAATATCTAGAGATATTTCTAAAGAAGCACTTATAGAGGCTTTCTGTAAGTATGTTGAAGATGATTATTATGAATGGCTAAAGGACAACTTTAAATCATTTTTTAATTACGGTGATCCCGATTGGAAGTGGGTAAGAGAAAGAATTAAAAAGTGCGGAAGATGATAAAAAATAAAAACTGGACAAAAACGCTTACATATATTATAATGTGTATACA
>Ga0209979_1003487_pt1 | contig 13841 bp, 11 predicted proteins | sample AnhtaG_FD_183114 | JGI IMG/M metagenome (GOLD analysis project Ga0209979, IMG submission 183114) | Deep subsurface microbial communities from Anholt, Denmark to uncover new lineages of life (NeLLi) - Anholt_01485 metaG (SPAdes) (version 2) | ecosystem: Environmental > Aquatic > Marine > Oceanic...
CCCTCGTAAAAATGGTTATCTTTGTTGAAAGCCATCATATAAAATTCACTATCAAAAGCAAGCAAAAACGACTTCGGAACATAATATTCTTAGCCTTCCGCACATTACCTTTTTAGAGTGGACTCATTATTTCTATTTCTTTTTCTTCTTGGCCTTCTTCTTGGTAGTTTTTTTCTTAGTTGTTTTTTTCTTTTTTGTTCGACAGCCACAAGTATTGCACATTTTCTTATCCTCCCAATTATAATTTTCTAATCTAAAATCCGCCAACAAGGCGAATTCACATATTAAATATGTTCATCGGGCGGTGGGAAACAAAAAAATCGCAAAAAGTTACAAAAAAAGTACAAAACCGTAACAAAATGGTAACATTTGGTCGGCAAAATCTATGGAGTCGCAGATTGTGGTAATTCAATTTTTTTTGTTACCATAGGAATTTCGCAGGCCTTATTTATGATAGAGCTGGTAAAAGGTGGACGTTGAAAGAGATGTTTGATATTATGTGCAAGCCAAAGGCGCAGGTGTATTTGTGGATTGTTACATAGGACGCAAAGTGGCGGTAGCTAAATGTAAACTGATTTAGGAGAAACGAGAAATGAAACATTATAAATCCAGTGAAATTGCTCTTTATGTGTCGCTCGTGGTAACGTCGGTTCTACTTGCTGGCTGCGTGGTCTGCCAGTCGGACGTGCAATACACCGGCAGAGAAAGGCCTGTTGGGAACGAAACGCTCAAGCAGATAGAGTGCGGCCAGACGACAAAGGACTGGCTTGTGGCGGCATTGGGTGAGCCAACCGAGCAAAGTATGACCGAAGATGGGACAGAGATACTCAGGTACAGATGCACAGAGAAAAAGGACAACCAATTTATCCTGTTTCCGATCGTCTTTGTCGATGATGATAAGGAAATAGACCATAGCGTTTCCTTCGAGATAAAAGACGGTATTGTGCAGCGGTACTGGAAGGAAAGGTAGCAACCCTAATTGATTCCGCCAAACGGACGGCGGATATTCGATATTGATGATTGATTACTTTTCTGGGAAGTTTAAGTTGGCAAATTCCCCATGATACTTCTTCGCGGCCTCATCGTAGGCCTTTGCGGCCTCTATTTCATCATCAAAAGAGTCGAGGAATTGCTGGATTTTGTTTTTTTTGATGTAGGCGACCCATTTTTTTTCGTTTTTTGTTCCAGGATACACCTTTATATTTTGAGGATGTGTTTGCGGCGGAGCGGGAGTTGGCATTGTCAGTGTCTGTGCACAGTCACAAGACATTGTCATAATTGACTATTGACTATTGATTATTGATTATTTATCATCATCACTTCAATAGTAAATAACAAATAGTAAATGAGAACGGCCGGAGTGGCGGAATTGGCAGACGCGCGGGACTCAAAATCCCGTCCGGTTCACCCCGGGTGTGGGTTCGATTCCCACCTCCGGCAGTGCATTTTTTTATAATCTATGTTGAATCACTACGCATAGATTTTTAAGACATATCTACATACGTCAAGCACAGTAACGTAGGAAATTAGCCCTAAAAGCAATACCCAACCTGTAACCGTAAGCGGTAGGCGCAGTTTGAGAAGTGAACGATGAATTCTTTCCAGTAAGCAAAATACAATCTTTCCACCATCTAAAGGTAATATCGGCAGCAGATTTAATATAGCAAGATTGATATTAAGCAATATGGCTAAGTTCAATATTTTCAAAAAATCACCAGCTACAAATTGTCCACCTATGGCTACGATTCCAATTACTCCAGCCAATTGGCTGGGGTTGGAAAATAAACCTGGCAATGCGTATAGAAGTTGAGAGGTTATTTTTATTATCTGGACAAATGGATAAAGCAGAATTCCATAGAACGAAAATCCCGTTGTTAACACGTTTAAAAACGCTAAACAAATTAGAGCAAAAATAACATTTGCCAATGGTCCGCCTAAAGCAAAAACAATACGTCTGGAAGGAGCGATTTAAAAAAAATCATCCTCGTTTTGAATCTTTGGTAAAACATACCCTGCAATGGGCAAGGCTGATAGACGATATTCTGTTTGGCCCTTTTGAAAAGACCATAATTTTGGACCAAAACCGATGGAAAATCGTTCGATAGGTATATTTGATAATTTTGCAGCAATGAAATGACCTAACTCGTGAATTAAAATCAGGAAATTAATCAACACAAAAACTATTAGGTAATTCATTCTTTACGCCCCTTACTTAAAGTTCAATATCAGTTAATTATACGATAATTTGCACTCAATTTGAATCTTATTTTCTCAAGTATGGATGTACCGTAATAAGACCTGCTGATTACTTGGCCACAAAGGATGATAATTCGCAAAGCTGGTTTACAATTTGGGGCGGTTATTCGTGATGCGTTATGCGTATCCGCCAGAGGGAAGCGGACCTATCAGCATCGTATTGCGTATTACTATTTTTGCTTTTTTCCTATTATTGCCACTGTAATAGTAGAATATTACGTGAATCTGTCTGTCTCTCTGGCAAAATTAGAATAAAAATCAGCCAAAAATTCCAAAAATATTCGCTAAATGCCTTATTTTTGACTCCTGACAGCGCAGAATCAATTCATCCGTCCGGAAAAAAGATGTTTTTTATCAGTTCAACAGCCAATTTACTTGTTGACTGTCTGGTCAACTACGCGTAAAATACATAAGCATATTTTGCAGCTACTTAAAAGGGGATGTTGTCAATGGCAAAAGGGTCAGCGAAAAAAGTGGTGTTTATCTCTTCTTTCATCCCAAGAAAATGCGGAATTGCGACTTTCACATCGGACCTTATACAAAGCACTGCTTCAGCGGCCAAGGGTGAATTCGAGCCGCTGGTAGTCGCAATGCGGTCGGGAGACCAGAAATATGATGACCCGGTTAAGTTCGAAATCCGCCAAAATGTGAAAGGCGATTATATTTGTGCGGCCGATTATATCAATTTCAGCCACGTTGACGTGGTATCGGTCCAGCACGAATTCGGTCTTTTCGGGGGCGACGCCGGTGCATATCTGAGCCTGCTGCTCAACAGACTAAAGGCCCCCATCATAACGACCCTTCATACAGTCCTTGATGAACCAAGCCCGGCTTACCACAAGTCATTAGTGGATGTCTGCAACGCCTCTTATAGAGTAATCACTATGAACGAACGCGGCATCAGTATGCTGCGGGACATTTACAAAATACCCACCAAAAAGCTCAAATTGATTGCACATGGAATACCGGATTTGCCGTTTGTTGACAGCAACTACTACAAGCATAAATTCGGCATGGAAGACCGAAAAACTATTTTGACATTCGGCCTGCTCAACAAGAACAAAGGCATCGAGGTGATGCTCAAGGCGATGCCGGCTATAGTCGAAGCTGAGCCGTCCGTCATGTACATAGTCTTGGGTATGACACATCCGAACATACTAAAACAGGAGGGCGAGTTATATAGATTTAGTCTTCAGCAAATGGTAAAAGACTTAAATCTGCAGGAACACGTTATCTTTCACAACAGGTTCGTAAGTGACCAGGAGCTTCATAACTTTTTATGCGCAGCCGACCTCTACGTTACGCCATATATAAACAGAAAACAACTGACCAGCGGCACGTTATCATTTGCGGTCGGCGCAGGCAAGGCGGTTGTCTCTACCCCCTATTGGGCGGCTATGGAACTGCTGGCCGACGGCCGAGGTGAGCTGGTACGATTCGGGGATTCGAAACAAATAGCTGAAACAATAGTGGAAATACTTCAGAATGATTCGCAGTTTTATTCTTTTCGAAGACGGGCCTACGAGTACGGCAGGTCCAGAACCTGGCCCAAAATCGGGCAGGCCTATTGGAGATTATTTAAGGCAAAACGATTGCCTCTCCGCATTGCCGCGAAAACCACGTTATCAATCGAGGTACCTGAACCTTCCTTAGACCATATAGAAAAACTAACTGACGATACCGGTATGTACCAGCACGCCAATTTTACAATACCTAACCGCGAATACGGTTACTGCACAGATGATAATGCCAGGGCGGTAATCGCAATGGCCAAGTATTACGCCCAGTATTCTGAGCCGCAGGCGCTGCATCTTCTCGATACATATTTGTCCTTTATCATACATTCACAAAACAGCGACGGCACAATCAGAAACTTTATGAATTTTGACAGAACCTGGTTTAAGGATGAACCGTCAAATGATGCTTTTGGCAGAGTACTGTGGGCGCTCGGAACGGTCATGGCACAACCACCAACTCCGGCATATCTTTCGATTGCCAAAAGCTGCTTTGATAAATCAGTAGAACACATCCAGAAACAGATCCCAAGGGGTATGGCGTATTCGATACTTGGTATGTGCGATTATCTCAAACAGTTCCCCGGAGCCAGTGACATAAAACGTCATTTGGAAATAACCGCAGACGGACTTATAACCCAATACGAAGAAAATAATTACCCTGAGTGGCAATGGTTTGAAGATGTGCTTACTTACGATAATGCAGTTTTGCCTCATGCCCTGTTCGTTGCCGGCCTAACTTCCGACAATAAGAAATACCTCGAAATTGCAGAAAAAACCTGTGAATTCCTGCTGGCAAATACGTTTAACGGTGAATATTTCAGCTTCGTCGGCTGTAAAGGATGGTACGATCGGGGCAAGACACGAGCCAGTTTTGACCAGCAACCTATAGAAGCTGCAAGCATAGTTATGATGCTACGGGCCGCTTATGATGCCACTCAAAAAGAGAGATTTCTGACGCTTCAGAGAAAAGCTTTTGACTGGTTTCTTGGCCAAAATGAACTGCATATTCCGCTCTATAACTTTAGAACAAAAGGATGTTACGACGGCCTTGTTCCTGACGGTGTTAATACCAATCAGGGTGCGGAAAGCACGCTCAGCTTTCTGTTGAGCCTGCTGGCGATAGTCGAAAGTTACGCCATAGTTGACAAAATCCAGGGGCGTAAAAAAGGTGTTTCCTCAAGCCGGGCAGACCTCATAAAACAGATAACCGAAAAACCGCAACCAATAAAAAGTATATCTACCAAGACCAAATCCAAGAAAAAACAGGTCGAAGAACTGGCTTCAAAGCAGCCTGAATGAAAGTTGTTAGCTTTAACGTTAATTCTCTTCGTGCTCGTTTGCCCATCGTGCTTCAGTGGCTCGCCGAGTATCAGCCGAATATCCTATGCGTTCAGGAGACCAAGGTTCAGGATAACGATTTTCCAATCGAGGCGTTTAAAGAGACCGATTACAGATATGTCTTCAAAGGACAAAAAAGTTATAACGGCGTGGCAATTTTCAGCAGAAATGAAATCACTAATGTAGAATTTGGTTTCGACGAAGAGCCGAAAGATGAATCTCGCTTGATTAAGGCGGAAATTAACGGCGTTAATATCGTTAATACATACGTTCCACAAGGTTATCTGCCGGAGTCTCAGAAATTCGACTACAAACTGGATTGGTTCAGTCGTCTGCTGGCGTTTTTCGAAAAGAACTTTAAGCCCACCGACCCTGTCATCTGGACAGGAGACCTAAATGTAGCACCGCAGCCAATAGATGTGTACGATCCCGTAAACTTATTAGGGCACGTCTGTTTTCACCCGGAAGTTCATAAAGCATTAGAAGAAGTTCTTCGGTGGGGATTCGTCGATGTATTCCGGATGCACTGCAAAGAAGCCGGTCAATATACATTCTGGGATTACAGACTAAATTCATTCAAACGTAATCTTGGCTGGCGCTTAGACCACATTATGGCCACAAAGCCCCTGGCGGAAAAGTGCACTGCTTGCTATATAGATGCACAGCCACGCTTTGCAGAGCGTCCAAGCGACCATACACCCATTATCGCTGAGTTCGACTTTTCTTGATGTCGGCCTTTTCCATAGCCGTAATTCTACGGGATTTTGGCTTAAATGGCAATTTTCGGCTTGGGTGCGGTGAAGGTGAGAAAAATAGTCAGCTTTGAGTATATACAGGAGGGAGTTACGGGGAAAGAATAAAGACAGATTAGTGTTTTCTTCGCTTCCTTGGTTTCTGACGTTGCGGTATGCGAATTGAGAAAACTTGTCGTGGGTAGTCTATTTTTAGCACGAACTTACATAAGAAATTTCTTGTTCCAAGAACGAAAAACTTGAGTCCTATGGTGAAGTCAATAAATGTGTCAGGTATTGTATAGATAGAGCACCTTGCTTCCAGGTCTTCCATCTGGTTGTCTTTCTAATATCTCCACTCTTGATGTGTGAGGATAGGCCCAAGTTTTTCCTCCGGCTGTGCTAACCTCTTTGCGAGCTACTGATTCGAGGTTATGACCGAGTAGAAAAGCAGCTCCAGTGGGAAATGAACATTCGTCCGCACCGGTATCTACAAGTGCCAACACAGGAGGATGGCGCTGATTTGTGTGAGGATTAATAACCCTTACCCATAACATAGGACGGGGCTGGCCGTCCCCTAAATCTGTGAAGGGATGTTCTTTTACTGGCATTCCTTAGTAAAGGCAAGTTACGCCTCTTTTGGGGACAAACACAATAGCCGGAGCGTCCACACCATGTTGTTGGGCTTTCTTAACCACTGTGTTAAGATTAGAGCCAGACGCAACAATGCTCTTCCTCCCAGAAGAAGTAAAAGCTACATACTTGCCTTGGTATTGCTGGCCTGAAACAAGTCGCTTACATTTTTTATTGGCCATCTTGGCCATAGTATGACTCCTCCTTTATATTTCTGGCTAATTGTACATCCGTGTGGGATATTTCAATGGGACTGAGAACAATCTCCTTTTGATTATCCATACACATTATAAAAAACAGGCTTCCTTGAGGCAAGAAAAAACTTAACAAACACCATAAATAATCTATCGGCTGAACTTGCCAAAGACAAGAGGAAAATCAAGATTCCCCCAAAATTCTGTAAGTTATGTACCAACAAACAGTTACATAAAGTTGAACCTAACCGTTTCCTTGTAATTTTACGAAATATTTAGTTATTTGTTCTTGGTTTCTGTGGCCATAATCGTCTGTTTTTAATACTGAAAATGCCCATCGGGTACTTGCTCACTATTGATAACGGCCATCATTTTGGCTTTTACCAGGGGGTTATATCTACACTGGGACGTACAGGGCCGGCATCTTCAGACTCAGACAACTGACCTGCAGTAAGCAAAACCACTTCAGCGCTTTTCGCAACAGTTGAACAATTCTCACAGAATCTCACAGAACGCCCATGAAGTTTCCTATTTAATAGAACTTATGTCCAACAGGCTGCTTCTTGAGTTCAGCCGCGGTAATGGAAATAAGGAAACACCTGCTCTCTTTTTTATAGTGTGTAAAAACTCTGTTAAATGTTTTCAGAGACGATAGTAAAATCGCCATTTTCAAAAAAGATGTCCTTCACCTGAACGCCTCTTATATTCTTCTCTTTAAGCAGTCTGTCAATATCAACAGAAATATTCGGATATTCAAGTTTCATACAAGCCGGTATTTTGAGTTTTAGTGCCTGATTAAGCCAGCCTACGGCTTTGTTCAGATGGGCACTGACAATGGTAAGCTCAAATACCGCATTGTTATTATTAAAACTTATGTATCTTAACGAAGCAGGAATAAACGGCAAAACGAATGAGTTAGTCCTTATAACGAAATGGACTCTTTGGCCTTTGACTCTCGCACGTATTATCTGACGAGGTAAAAGCTCATTGGAAATCAGGATTTTTAGAAGCTCCTCAAGACTAAAAGTTATTTTTGCCATAGTTAGCCTGTCCCTGATTTTCTGAGGCTCATTTTTTACTTTTGATAATCCCTGCTTTATATAAAGCCAATTCAGCCAGTTTCTACTATCAAATTAAAGCCTAACCTTTTTTTGAAGCACGCTGTTTCTTAGGTATCTCGCGAGAGGTTTTAGAAAATACAGAACCATATCGGATAGCATCCTGGGGGCAAACATTCAGGCAACGGGCACAACTGAAGCAATCAGCGGCAAATAGCTTATCCAATACTCTGCCTTTAGCGGCCTGGGTTGGGCAGGCCCGGTCGCACGCCCCACAGTCCGTGCACTTGTCATGATCGATCTTCACCCTCGTTAAGCTGAACCGTTCTGCGATCCACGAAACAAAACCAAAAGGGCAGATAAGATGACAAAACGGCCGGTATATAAAAAACGATAGAGTGAGAAACCCAACAACTGTGACCAGAATCAGCCAATGGTCAAAATCCAGATTGAACAGATTAAACGGGTTGAGATAATGATAAATCACAAATCCCTTTCTGCCGCCGACAATACCGAAGAGAAATAACAGCACTATAAAAAACAATCCGCCCCTTATCGTATTCGTCAGCCAAAATGGTGCCTTGAACCGCTTCATTTTACGGAGTATTGGAAGGCTGTAGAACAATTCCTGCAGCGCACCGAACGGGCAAGCCCATCCACAGATAAGCTTATTGGCGATGATGGCCAATACAATAAAAAAGATTAAAGCAAGCAATTTGCTGAACATAGATGGATACAGCCCTACCATAGACTTAAAGACTTTAACTGTCCCTTCCATTGGATTCGGGGATTTCCCCAGCACGAAACCACATACAAGCACGGCAAGAAGGAGGCATGTGATATATGGGATTCGCGGATACCACAGTTTCCTCTCGGAGATATTTGTATTATCCGGCCGACCAAAGCGAGTCAGATACACCAAACCAAACAGCACGATTGCCGCAAACAGGTAATATTTTAGTCCCGTCGAGCGATGGGAAAGGATATGTTCAGCCGCATGAGCCAGTTGTTCCTGGGATATCCCCAATTCGTTGAGTGGTTTTTTCTTCGGCGTGTCCAGTGGTAAGGCAAGCTCACGTGCCAGGCCCTTACCGGTAACATCCAGTTTTGGGGCAATTTCCCGGATACTCATATTTACCGTGAATTGGTTTGGTGCCTGACTGGGCCTGTCAGGTTCGTATAATATGCCAAGGGCGCTAATCAAAAGCGCCGCTGCTACGCTCACGATAAACCACATTTTTTGTCGTGGTGATAGTTTTGCCAGATATGTATAGGCCATCGTATTGAATCCTTTATCAATATTTTGAAGATATTGGTGGAACAAGGTTTATTGGCCCGATATATTTCTTCGCCACCACAATATCATCAAACCAAACCTTGCTGACGTGCCCCGGAGGAGCTTTGGTGATATACAGGAGAACCCAGAGGAAGTTCAACTTCAGCTCCTTTACGCTGCGCCATTGAAAGCCCTCGAACGGCTCACCTTCCGGATTCGGTATAAAGCTGTCCCATACCCATTTGCCTTTTGGAAATCCTTTGCCAAGGTGGCTAATTATCTGGCCATCCTTGCTCCAGGGCTTACCGTCAATCCATAGTGCCTGTTGGCCATTGTGTTCGGTAACGGGGTCGTTCATTTTCATCATCAGCTCGACACATATCCATTTGCCCCGCTCGGCTTTGAGGTTCTGGTCGTTGATGAAGTCATGGCCCCAGGATTTGTTGTCCGGCGAAGACCTCATCCCCATCCAGTAGGAATAGAAATCCCATCGCCATTTTCTGCCGAATGGCTCAACTCCGGTGGTAAATCGTTCATTGCCGGCAGGTCGAATCCCTGCCCCTCCCTGAGGCCAGGGCGTTGGAGGATTGTAACCTCCAACGTGGAAAAAATGGTGTATCGGAGAGCAGTTCGGGTCAAATTTTACATAAAAACGAACATAGAGTTGCTCATAACCCGGCAATAGGCGCCTGTACAAATGTCCGCCCGTTCCCTTGCCTCCAATATGGGTCATCAAAAGCGAATGTTTGCCGGCACTTACCGGAGGTACATCCGTAGAAAGCGACATAATTTCGATATTCTTTACACTCTCCCAACGTGATTTTACGGCCTGCAAAGAACCCTCTTCAAAATTCTCTACAAAAATCACATCCGGGTTGTTCTCGATGCCTTTATCGTCTCTGTATTTGCTTGCCAGAGCATTCCTGACTACCGAGTCTGCCTTACCTTTCTGTGTACGCCGAACATCTTTTTTGGACACCTCGGTTTCCGGCTCTGCATCTCGAATCTCTGAAGCAATTTTTCGAGCGGTCTGGTTGTCTACCAGCTTTCGATTGGGCTTAAAAGTAAACCAAATAGCCCTTGGGAATTCAAACTTTGAATCCACATTTGTAATTTTGTAGTCTTTGATATGCCAACAACGATATAGCCAATAATTATGCTCCTGATATTTGACCAATTCAGCAGTAACAATTTCAAAGACTCCATCTCCATCAATGTCAAAGATGTCCTCCGGGGAAAAACGCTCTGCAGGCAGAGTTAGTTTTTCAAAGTTGCCGTTTTCTCGCTGCAAATACACAACAATTCCACAGCCTAACCCCAACCCCTGGCTTCCCGGCCAATATTTGAAGATGAGGTCGGCAAGCCGGTTCCCATCAATATCAGCAACAATGTGCTGAGAATAATAGGGATAATATTGCTTCTTTTCAATATATTTAACTTCGCCTTCAATCCTAATTGCAAGCTGGTCACTACCTCCGCCCATTTGAACAAGCTCATATGAAATTCGTGCGTACTCCCACGGCTTGATGTGTCGTTTCTCTTGTACTTTGCGTTCTCTTTCTGACAAGGCGTTGTAATCACTTGGAACTCCACTGACTACATTAGATATAAGCAGTGAAATACTGATGCAGAGAAGAACACTTTTCATAAAAGAAACTCCCACTTCAAACAATACGCTGCGATTAAAAGAAGGGTGGGCACCGTCTACCTTTTCTTTGGTGGTGTGCAGTGCACACCCTACCAATTCTTCGACCATTTCAATCAACTGCCATGTGCCACCTCGTGATGGTTCGGCACTGATAATGTCGCTATATGACCTTTCTTAGTGAGAATGATATGACTACTTCATATTTTTTCCCTCTTTTATTCTCGACACATTAACAAATAACATATACTGGGGAACCAGGATTCGGACCTGGACTAACTGATCCAGAGTCAGTCGTGCTACCGTTACACTATTCCCCAATAATTCATTCAATTATAACCGAACACTAACAGTCCATTTATTGCTATTTAGTTCCTGTTGCGGAAACAGTACGCCTGTTAGAAGCGTATGTATCCATATTTGTCATTCCCGCGGAAGCGGGAATCCAGCTTTTTCGTTCTGGACCCCTGCTTTCGCAGGGGTGACATCTTCGGTTTTTGTTTTCCGCAACAGATACAATTTATTCATTTTTACCAGCAAGCCCGGCATATTCAAGCAATTTCCAGCCCGCTGGCAGAACGGCCGCCGCCAATGCTATCTTTAAAAGGTCGCCGACAACAAAAGGATATAACCCCACAGCCGGCACAGCCCTGTTGATACCCATCAGGCAGCACAGCCAGAGCAAACCGAAAGCATAAATGACGATATTGCCCAAAACCATCGCTAAAATGGTGGTCACAATTCGCCGGTCCCATCCCTTCTGGGCCAATAATCCTGTGATGTAAGCAGCAGGGACAAAACCAACCAGATACCCTCCGGTCGGTCCTATTAGCACCGCAAAACCGCCTCCCAGCGCAAAGACGGGCAAGCCCGCCACTCCCTGTACTATATACGTAAGAACACACAAGCTGCCTCGCCAGCTTCCGAGCAGCGTCCCTATCATCAGCACAGCAAAGGTCTGAGCGGTAATAGGAACAGGACTAAAGGGGAGCAGAACCTTCACCTGGGCACACAAGCCAATGAGCAAAGAACCGCCAATAATCAAAGTGATATCATAAAGGGCGGCACGCCTTTTCTCACAAGGCCGCAGAAGGTCAGCTATAGTTGCACTTGCCAGCATGCCGGCCATTATATTTGAAGTTCCTTTATACGTCAAATGACATATTCTGAACTTTTCAAAGTCATGAAATCCAAGCGAGGCAATCACGAACGCGATGATGGCATTATCAGAGCCTCCAGACAGCAGTAGGGCGGATATTACGGCTCAGATTATTAAATTCCTTTATGTGGAAAAATGTTCTTGCTATAATGGACACTTGATATTAACAACTTTAACTCGATACATGGAACAAATTGGAAGGAGAAAACATGGAATATATTCTTGCTTTCAGCCGAGTCCGCATGGCGGGTTTGGCGGAATTAATTCTCATCCTCTTCATAGCAGTCATTGTACTGGGGTTCACTGCCATAAAGGTATTCAGCTTTTGTAGGATATTTTCAAAGGCGGGCTACAGTTGGGCTTTCGGCTTACTTATGCTCCTGCCGTTCTCAGAAGTAGTTATACCTCTAATCCTTGCTTTGATTGACTGGCCGGTTTGCAAAGAACTTCGCCTGTTAAAGCAAGAGCAGAGTAGCGGCACCAGGTAGGGTCTTTGAGATTCTGTGGCCAAAAAGCCTTGATTTTTTTAGATTTATATGATATTATATAGTGCTCTCGATTGAAAATTCCTGTTTGTGCGCGGGTAAGTAGCTTTACAATAATAGTTTATGATTTTACACGCGGGAATTTACTACCCTGAAGGGTATATTAGGAAAGAGGTTCAGCAGACTCACAAAAGCTCACTGCTGATGCAAGGCGTTAGGTTTCAAAAGAACAAAAGAAATGTCGTTGAAATCAACATCACGTTTACGAAGGATTCTTCTCAGGGGAATACTTATTGTATTACTTGCTTGTGTGGTTGTGATAATCTTGCTTTCCCTCTGGATTGAGCTGCATATAAAAAAGACCTGTGAAATGGCTACACGAAAGTATTCCGGTGATAAAGTAGAAGCCTTGATTATGTTCGTGGAATCAAAAGAAAATAGTTACCGTGCACATCGTTACCGTGCGAACAATCATGCTCTCTGGGCGTTAGGACAACTCGGCGATAAACGTGCTTTGCCTTTTCTCAGGAACCTCTTGACAGGTGAACCATGCGACCATGAAACAAACCTTTGTCAAGGCGAAATTCAAGAGGCGATACAAAAATTGGAAAGAAACCAATTCAACTTGCCAAAATTTCTCTTCCGAGGTGTTCTCAATTATTAATTTCTGACAAAATATAACTCAGCGGTTATTAGGTTCGCTCCGGTTGTGTTTGTGGAGTGATTGCTGGGGTGAGGATACTTTTTTTCTGCAGGGGCAAACCATGCAACTACAGGTCAGACGGCACACCCCAGCGGCCCTAAGTGTTTGAGCGAGAAGCTATGGCGAAGGGTATACTCATATCAATGATTTTTTGAAATATTTTCTTACCCGCATTTACAGGCGATAATCACACTCCTCAATAGTAGCTGTTTGGCCGAAACTATCAGTTGAATTAAGACAGGCAGTTGTTAGAATGGTGTGGTGAAAGTGCAAGCAATGTATCGAGGCAAGGACAGGAGTAAGGAATTAAGGAAGAATGGCGAAGAGCAAGAAAAACAGTTGGGTTGCATGGTCAGAAGATGAAGTTAAGCTGCTAAAGAGGCTTTTCCCACGCGGGAGAGCAAGGGAAATAGCTGAGCAAACTGGAAGGTCTCTGGCAACGGTAAGACAAAAAGCATACAACATGGGGATTAATACAAGAGAACGGCATCTCTGGTCAGCCAATGAAATCAAGCTACTCAAGAAACTTTACCCAACTGAGGACACGCAAAGCATAGCTGATAAACTTGGGCGGCCTTTGGAGTCGGTGAAAGCAATAGCATATCTCAACGGCCTCAAAAAAGTGGGAACAGCTACCGTTTGGTCAAGACAAGAGGACACTCTCCTTAAGAGACTATACCCACATAATAGCCTGCGAGATATAGCGAACCAGCTTGGACGAACTGTCCCGGCGGTAACGGGCAGAGCACACAAATTGGGAATTAGCAAACCAAAGCGTATCTGGTCAAAGAAAGAGCTTAACCTGCTAAGGAAATTATATCCAAGTAGAACGGCACAACAAATAGC
>Ga0209979_1003488_pt1 | contig 13833 bp, 7 predicted proteins | sample AnhtaG_FD_183114 | JGI IMG/M metagenome (GOLD analysis project Ga0209979, IMG submission 183114) | Deep subsurface microbial communities from Anholt, Denmark to uncover new lineages of life (NeLLi) - Anholt_01485 metaG (SPAdes) (version 2) | ecosystem: Environmental > Aquatic > Marine > Oceanic >...
GGCTGCGGCTTCGGCTGGCGGTGTCAGCAAAACTCGGACTACCAACCAGTAGGCCTGCGTTTTGCTTCCTTGCCAGCCTTGTCCTCGCTCAGCCAAAAACGAAACCTAATTTCTTTACCAGTCCTTATTTGTTTCTTAATAGGGGATGCGTAATGAAACGTTATTGTTTTTGCGAGAACTTCTGGGCCCGGCCGCCCTGGATGTCACCAAGGTAGAGATTGCCCTGGGAATCTACGGCGATTCCGTGGACCCAGTTGAGCTCGCCCAACTTACCCGGAAGGGCCGTCGTTTTCTTAAGCGGTACCCGCAGGAGAACCTTGCCCTTTAAGTTCAACTTCATAAGTACCTGGTCGGACGGCGGAATGACGAGCCACTTACCTGTATTATCTTTCACGGGAGAAGAGCCACAAACCCAGAGTTCCCCTTTCTTCGTCAACCAAAGGCCCCAGGGTGTGATTAGGTCGGCCCAGACGGCGAGCAGCTTGCCCTTGGTATCGAAGACCTGGATGCGAGCGTTTTCCCTGTCGGCGACGTATAGGCGACCGTGGGAATCGGCCACGATGGAGTGCGGCAGGGCAAACCGGCCTGGCTTGGTGCCGGCTTGGCCCCACTGGTTCACGTACTTACCCGTTGCATCGAAGTGCATGACCCGTCTGTTGCCATACCCGTCAGAGACAAAGATGTCGCCGGTTGGGAGGACAGCCATGTCGGTGGGCCTGTCGAAGTGCCTGCGGTCAGAGCCGGCGCGGCCCACCTGGCCGAGCGTCAACAGCAGCTTGCCCTCGGGACTATACTTGCGGACGACGTGATTATTGATATTTGCGGTCCAAACGTTTCCTTTAGGGCCGATCCTTATGTAATGTGCTCCACCGAAATCCTCTACGTTCCAGGCGCGCAGGAACTTTCCATCGGGTCGGTAAACCTGCACGGCCGGCCGGCTGCGGGTAAAGATGTAGACTTGATCCTGGTTGTCCACAGTGATGCCGGGCATCTGGCCCCATTTAAAGTGGTCCGGCTTCCGGGGCCAAGTGACATCAACGACGTAGTTTAACGTGGTACTGCTCTGCTGGTCTGTGGGCGGCTGAGCCCACACTTGACTGAGCAGAATCAAGAGTGACACTACCACGGCGAGAGGATAAGAAGTTGAACGCATAAAACAGTCTCCTTTCTATTTGTCGGGCCTGTCCAATTGCCACGAAGGTGCAGAGAACCACAGCAAAAGCTGACTTAGTGCCCGGATTGTCAAAGAGATGTTAACATTTTGTCCTGTGTGAATCAAGTGTGGAAAATAAGAGAAAAGAGAACGGAGAACAGGTGAATAGGAGAACAGGAGAACAGGAGAACAGGAAAATGGAGAATTTAGAATTGGGAAGTTAGAATTAAAATGGATTCCGCATCAAAGCCTGCCCTGAGCAAAAAAAAGCTTGCCCTGAGCCCATTCGGCTGCGCTCAGGGTAAACTCCGCCGAAGGGCCGAATGGGTGCGGAATGACAAAGCGGAGTTGAAAAGGATTGCATAATTCGATAGATTTTCCTTGACGGGAAAGTAGCTAATTTGGTATAAATAACCTTAGTGAAGCTTGTGCCTGCGTAGATCCTGCCTTGAGCCCATTCGGCTGCGCTCAGGGTAAACTCCGTCGAATGGGTGGGCATCTGTTGCTTTGAGGTCATCCAGCCTGTTTCTGCTTGTCTCGTCAAGGGCGAGCGAGTAGGAGCGGGGCCGAGCCAAGACGGGCGGGTGTAATACTTGCAATTTTCCTATGCGTTATGCAAAACTGAGGTTAGGTATACTTTGAAAAGAAAAAATCGTTTTTTTTGATTTTTTCTTTTCAAACAGTAAGTTATTGTGTAACAAGCAGTTAGGTGATTATTTAAGAAAATCAAAAAAACAGGTTTTCTTAAATAATATATGCCTAACCTCAATTTTGCAGAAGCCTTAATTTTACTAAATATAGGAGGAGTTATGAAGTGAGGTATGGGTTTGTAGCAGATATGTTTTTTTTGCATTTCAATTAACAATCTATATTAATTTTTTGAACCCCGCCCGTCGTCCGCAGTCCCGAAAGGGACGCCTTGCGGCGGATGCCTTGCGGCAAAGACGAAACGGGGTGAACCCTGCCCCTCAAATTGGACAGAGGGGCGGAGTGAAGGAGGACTATTATGTCTAAGAAAATGATATATTTAGTTTCTTTTGTTTTGGTGCTGGGGCTGGTCAGTACAAACGTGGCGTTTGGCGGCAAGGTGTGGGAGAGCAGAGTCAGCAGCGGTAATGATGATGCTGAACAGGATGTCATCGGCGGCGGTATGGATTTAAGCAGCAGCGACCTGGAGATTTTTGATGATGGCGGTTTGCAGGTAATAGGTCTGCGCTTCGTAGATATACCCATTCCGAAGGGCGCTATTGTCGATAACGCGTTTGTTGAACTCACTTGCGATGAGACAAAAGGCGGCACACAACCTGTTAGTGTTCTCATCGAGGGTGAGCTGAATCCTAATCCCCCTACGTTTGCCGACGTCACTAATAATATTACCAATCGGCCCACAACGACGGCGAAAGTGGTGTGGGTTCCTGTAAATTGGACAGCAGAAGGTCAAACGGCTCGGAGCTCAGACATTACCTCTATTATCCAGGAGATAATCGACCAGGAGGATTGGGCCCTCGGTAATGCCTTAGTGCTAATCCTCAGAGACGACCCGGATAATCCCTCCGAAGGCGTTCGATGTACCGAGTCTGCCAGTGACCCGTCCGGCGCACCGTTGCTGCATATAGAATTTAGGGGTAAATTTGCTGTGGAACCCATCCCGGCTGACGGCGGCCTATATGAGGACACATCGGCAGTGCTTAACTGGTTACCGGGACTTAATTCGGTATCACACGATGTATATTTCGGCGAGAATTTTACCGATGTAAGCGATGGCACCGGTGACACATTCCAGGGCAACCAGGCTGAGGCGTTTTTCACCGTTGGTCTTCCCGGATTTCCCGTTCCGGACGGTCTGGTGCCGGGCACAACTTACTACTGGCGGATTGATGAGGTTGAGGCAGATGGTACTACGATAAACAAAGGTGACGTCTGGAGCTTTACAGTTCCATCCAAGAAGGCCTATAACCACAACCTGTCCGATGGCGCCTGCTTTATAGACCCGGATACAGACCTTAGCTGGACGGCAGGCTCCGGTGCGAAAGTTCACACCGTGTATTTCGGCGACAATTTTGACGATGTCAGCAATGCCGTTGTGGGCCTTGAGCAAGCAGGCACAATTTATGACCCCGGTCCGCTCGAATTAGAGAAAACTTACTACTGGCGGGTCGATGAGTTCGATGGCGTCGAGACGCATAAAGGCGATGTCTTGAGTTTTACGACTATCGGTACGAGAGGCGTAGGATTGCGAGGAGACTATTACACAGGCGAGAATTTTGATAAATTTGTGCTGACCCGAATGGACCCTCAGATTGATTTTGGCTGGGGCGACAGCGCACCGGATGAGGCGGTCGGCGGGAATAACTTCTCGGTCAGATGGACCGGTGATGTGTCGGCGCAGTTTACTGATACCTATACCTTCTACACCATCACCGATGATGGTATTCGTGTATGGGTGGATGGTAAACTGATTATTGAGAACTGGACACTCCACGGAGACACCGAGGACACAGGAACTATCGACCTTGTTGCCGGCCAGTCTTACAACATTGTATTGGAATACTTTGAAAACACCAGTGGTGCAGTGGCACGGCTGGGCTGGGAAAGTCCGCACATAACAAAGCAGATTATTCCGACATACCTACTGTGGCCACCCATAAGTGCCAGGGACCCCAATCCGCCTAATGGTGCTATAGATGTGAAACAGACACCGTATCTTACCTGGAGTGCCGGAGAGGCAGCCGCTTCACATCGGATCTATTTCGGGACCGAAGAAGAGGCCGTGAAAAATGCCAATATGGGTTCGCCTGAGCTCATCGGCCTGGATGAGCTTGGTGCCGAAGGCTATACTCCAGGAAAACTACTGTGGGATACGACTTACTACTGGCGTATCGATGAGGTCAATGATGCTAATCCTGACAGCCCGTGGATAGGCAACGTCTGGAGCTTTACAACTGCCGATTTCCTTATAGTGGATGATTTTGAGGACTACGATGCCTACAACCAAATATGGTGGGCGTGGCATGACGGGGCCGGCTATGTCTCGCATCCTACTGAATCGCCCTATGCCGGTAACGGAACCGGCTCTATGGTTGGCGACGAAAACACTCCTTCTTATACCGAGGAGACTATCGTTCACGGAGGCAACCAATCGATGCCTGTATTTTACGACAACAGCATCCTCATGTATTCTGAGGTTGAGAAGACGCTGACATATCCGCGTGATTGGACAGAGAATGGTGTTAGCACATTAACGATTTGGTTCAGAGGCATTTCGGATAATGCTGCTGAGACGTTGTATGTTGCCCTTAATGGCAGTGCGGTGGTCTCTCATGATAATCCTAATGCAGCGCAGATAGATAAGTGGACGGAATGGAGTATCGACCTGCAAGCATTTGCAGACCAGGGCGTGAACCTGACCAATGTTGATAGAATTGCCCTTGGCCTCGGCAACAGGAATCCCGATGTTTCGGGACAGGCCGGCGGTGCAGGTACGATGTACTTTGACGATATTCGGCTGTATCGACTGGCAGAGCAGGCACCGTAAGCCGGTCTTTATGTGGCCCCCATTGCTTCTGCCGTAAGGCATCCTTCGGATACGGACTATGATTTAGGAGGCGGCCTCTAAAAATTGCAGACAAAATAAGTCCAGCGCATCAGCGGCGGAATAAAAAGCGGGTTTTTAGATGTTGCCCTTAAGAAAAATGATTATGAATATCCGATTTTGAAAGGGTTTGATAATGAAGCGATTAATCAAAAACATGGTTGGAATTCTGGCGGTACTGCTGGCCTGCGCCGCCGCCCAGGCGGGCTTGGGATTGGTGGAAAATTTTGATGGTATGTCGACGACGATCTCTCCTGATGGCGTTGCATGTACGGGAGTCATGGGAGGTACCTTGGATACCGAGAGCGAAGGTACCGGGAATGTCGACATCGTAGATATCGACGGAAGCAGGGTCGTAACTGTTATTGGCCATAGTTCCGGCAACGTTACACGCGCCATTGGATTCAACGGCATAACCAACACGATTGACAACAGCGAAACAGGAATAGCGTTTTCCCGGTTTATGCTCCGTTCCACAAGCCGGGAGCCGCGTACCTATATGGGTCTGATTTCGGATGCAACTGATAATCCCATAACCGGCACGAACGCCGACAATCCGAAGAGTATTCCGGCCGGATTTAGTTGGGTAGATAATGGTTCGGGTGGACTTGACATCGTCACAACAGACGGTGCGATTGTTCTTAAGGCCGGTCTTGCACGTGGCCAATGGTACAATGTCTGGATTGTGGCCAATAATGAGGCCGACACCTTCGATCTGTACCTCAGCGAAGCTGAAGGTCCGGCTGGAGAGGCAACACTGCCGACTCCAGAAGACCTCGTTGAAAGCAATATTCCATTCGGAGTTGCGACAACAGAGCCTCTGACCGGCATGATATTCGCCAATCCATCCGGAACAGGTCAGGCAGAAAGAATCTATATCGATGAGATTTACTGGGATGGAGATCAGGGTCTGGGGACACCGACGAAAGCCAGAAATCCGATTCCTGCCAATGAAGAATCGGATGTGCCGAGGGATGTGGTCCTTAGCTGGACGCCCGGACCGTTTGCCGCCACGCACGATGTGTACTTCGGAACGAGTTTCGACGATGTCTACGATGGCATTGGCGGGGTCACCCAGAGTGTCACCAGCTATGCTCCTGCCCAACGCCTTGATTTTAGCACGACTTACTACTGGCGGATTGATGAGGTCAAGGCCCCACCCGACAGTACGGTATACCGAGGCAGTGTCTGGAGTTTTACGACCGAGCCAGTTGCTTATGCTATTGAGAATATAACTGCCACCGCTTCCAGCAGCGACACAGCTAAAGGGCCTGAAAATACCTTAAACGGCTCGGGACTGGATGCCACTGGTTTATTGCACACTAAAACAGGTGACGATAATATGTGGCTGAGCAGCCAAGATGGAGTTCAACCGACCTGGATCGAATATGAGTTTGACGGAGTTTACAAACTCCACGAGATGTGGGTATGGAACTCTAATGACAGTTTGGAGCCGGCGATCGGTTTTGGATTCAAAGATGTTACCATTGAGTATTCGGTCGATGGCACCGACTATACGACATTGGGTACGACTCACGAATTTGCCCAGGCGCCTGGTTTGGACGATTATGCACACAATACTACTGTTGATTTGAATGGCGTAGCGGCAAAGTATGTCAGGCTTACAGCCAACAGCAACTGGGGAGGCATCCTTGACCAGTATGGTCTTAGTGAGGTTCGCTTCTTCTATATACCCATTCTTGCAAGAGAGCCTAACCCGGATTCGGGGGCAAGAGATGTTTCTATTGGTACAATAGATGAGACCATTGATGTAACCCTTGGCTTCAGAGCGGGAAGAGAGGCAGTCAAGCACGACGTGTACTTGAGCACCGATGAGCAGGCTGTGATAGACGGTACTGCTCCTGTTACCACTGTGACCGAGGCCAGCTATGGTCCTTTATCCCTCGATTTAGGCACGACTTACTACTGGCGGGTCGATGAGGTCAATGACGCCGAGACCCCCACGACCTGGAAAGGCGACCTCTGGGACTTTAGGACGCAGGAATATTTTGTCGTGGACGATTTTGAAGACTACAACGACTATCCGCCCGACGAGATATGGTACACGTGGATAGATGGATACGGCATCCCGACAAACAGCTCCACTGTAGGTTATCCTGATCCGGATTGGAATCAGGACGAGCATTATGTTGAGACTGCGATCGTTTACGGCGGCAAGCAGGCGATGCCGTTCTTCTACGACAACACCGGTGGCGCAGCATATTCAGAGGCCGAACGCACTTTTGCTCTTCCGCAGAATTGGACTGAAGCCGGCGTTCAGACATTGGTGCTGCACATCCACGGCGATCCGAACAATGCTGTTGAGCAGATGTATGTGAAGCTCAACGGCTCCAAGGTGGTCTATGACGGTGATGCGGCTGACATAACGCAAGCATGGTGGCACCAGTGGAATATCGACCTTGCATCGTTTGGCGTGGACCTGCAGAATGTTACAAAGCTTAGTATTGGCTTTGGTGACGAGACCAGTACGACACCCGGCGGTTCAGGTAAGGTGCTCTTTGACAACATTCGGCTGTATCGGTCGGTTCTTGGGCCTCCTGTGGGAATATGGATTGAAGCAGAAGCTGCGGACAGCATTACATCGCCCATGGAGATTTATGATGACCACACAGCATCGGGTGGTAAGTATATCAGCACAGATGAGAGTGTCGGTAACAGCAGTGATGCTCCACCAGCTCCTGCCGGTACTGCGACTTACACTTTTACGGTAGCGGGTGGCACCTACAAGATCAGTTGTCGCATAAATATCCCTGGCGGCAGCAACTCCTTCTGGGTCCGAATCCAGGGAGCTACCATCCCCACCGAGACGGAACTCCACAGTAGTGGCTGGGTGAGCTGGAATGGCATACCGGATGCAGGCAACTGGTATTGGCACGATGTCTTCAGCGACGACGATGACGAAAATGCAACAGTGCTCTTCACGATGCCTGCTGGGACGTATACCCTGGAGATCGCCTACAGAGAGGACGGTGCGTTGCTGGATGCTATCGTGATTTCTAAGATTGACTAAACGACATTGCCGCGTCCGGCACCCCCGTGCTTTCTTGCGAAAGCAAGAACGGGGGTAACGCAGGCACGGGTGTGTGGCTTTGAGAAGCGACTGTGGCCGTAGTAGTACTCTGTAACATGTGATTTGCATAGTTGTCATTTAAGTTGTTATAGAGTAGTAAGCTGTAATCAGCATATGCGAGGCCAAGTCGTTAGCCAAAGATTTTGCATCAATTCGGGGCTTATACCAAACGATTCGGTATAAGCCCTTTTTAAATTGACTCCGCCCAAAGACTGTGGATCTTCGATATTTATTGGGAGAGAAGTGCAATTTTACTGCCCAGACTTTGTGCATGTGAACACATGCACAAAGTATATTGTTAATTCTCAACTTGACTGGTTTTTACATAATTATAGCTTTGACAAGAGCATGTGCAACTTGTCATTCTGAGCCTATCCTTCGATTACACTCCCACCTTCGCTATTCTACTTCGCCGGAGGCTACGTAGAAACCAGCTTCGGAGGGCAAGCAGGACAGGTTTTGTACGGGACAGGCAGGACAGGTTTGGTGTGCTCTACATGAAAAAAGGAATATCGAATATCGAACAAGGAACTCAGAATTGTGAAGTGTAGGAGAACCGCCAGAAAATTAGTGTGCGGGGCACACCCTACCGGGAATGACCCCCGCCAAAGAAATGCGGGGGCAAGCATTTTTCAATAGATTCCTCGACTCCCCCGTTCGACTTCCCCTTCGGCTTCGCTCAGGGCTTCGGCTAATTCAGGGCTAAAGGCTGCGCTGCGCTCGGAATGACGGGAGGAAGGGCCTTTGTGTAAGAAGTCAAAAAAGTGGAGTGGGCCCCGGCCACTACATGAAAAAAGGAATATCGAATATCGAACAAGGAACTCAGAATTGTGAAGTGTAGGAGAACCGCCAGAGAATTGGTGTGCAGTGCACACCCTACCGGGAATAACTTTCTTCAACAGATCCCTGCGCTCCGGTCGGGATGACGGGGAGTGGATTCCCGCTCCTTCGACACTGCTCAGAACAGGTTTCGCGGGAATGACAATCATTAAAAAGATTCCTCGACTTCCCCTTCGTCTTCCCCTTCGTCTTCGCTCCCCCCTTCGCTATCCTTCTTCGCCAAGGCTACGAAGGAACCAGCTACGGAGGGCAGGCAGGGCTTCGGCTAATTCAGGACAGGGTTGCGTATTGCGTATGACGTCGCCGTGTCGGCGATGGTTAAACGGTGTCATTTTAGTTCAACGGACCAGTAGGCGTGGTCGAGGAATTGCTTCCAGCTTCGGTAGCGTTGATGGCCGAGGTGGATATGGACAAGCGGATTGTGCCTGGGCCTGACGGGCTTTCGAATAAGCTTCATCCCGGCGTGCTTTGGAGTTCGGCCGCCTTTTTTTACGTTGCACTCGGCGCAGGCACACACTATATTTCCCCAGACCGCTTTGCCACCCATACTTCGTGGGATGATGTGGTCGAGCGATAATTCGCTGGTCGGAAAGCGTTTGCCGCAATACTGACATTTGTTTTTGTCGCGGGCGAAGATGTTTCGACGGTTGAACTTTACTTCGTTTCTCGGCAGACGGTCGAAAAATAACAGGCGAATAATTCTCGGTACGGCGATATGGAAATTTACAGTGGATACCCAATCGTGTCCATCCGGCTCGAAATCGCGCCTAAACTGGCTTACCTCGCACCAGCTCTGAAAATCATAGTTTGAATATCGGTCTTCCTCGAGGGATACGACCTCGGCAAGGTCGCGAAATAATAATGAGAAGGCCCGCTTTGCCCCGACTATGCGGATAGCCATATAATGCTTGTTCAGGACAAGCACATTACAGTCCAGACCTGATTGATACTCGGCAGCACTCATATTTCGTATAAGACTTTTGCAAAATCGAAGTTAGGCATACTTTGAAAAGAAAAAATTGTTCCCCACTTTCGCGGGGACAAGCTTTTGGTTTTTTCTTTTCAAACAATAAGTTCTTGTCTAATAAGAAGTTGGCTAATTATTTAAGAAAATCGAAAAAGCTGATTTTCTTAAATAATATATGCCTAACCTCAATTTTGCAAGACTTCAGTTAGTACATAATCAGGCAATAAGGGAATGACAAAACAGGAGCTGTTTATAACCTCCCCTCAAACCCAACATAACAAAAGCGGCTTTACGACTCGACTTCTTCTGTAGCTGATTCTTCTGTAGCTGATTCTTCTGTTGCTGATTCTTTTGTTGCTGATTCTTCTGTTGCTGATTCTTTTGTTGCTGATTCTTCTGTTGCTGATTCTTCTGTTGTTGATTCTTCTGTTGCTGATTCTTCTGTTGCTGATTCTTTTGTTGCTGATTCTTTTGTTGCTGATTCTTCTGTTGTTGATTCTTCTGTTGTTGATTCTTCTGTTGTTGATTCTTCTGTTGTTGATTCTTCTGTTGTTGAGGCTGATTTTGGAATCACATTTTCAGCCCGTAGCCCTTTGTCGCCCTCGACGATATCGAAAGTGACAGAATCTCCTTCAGCAAGAGTTTTATAACCATCACCAGAAATACTTGAGTAGTGGACGAAGATATCGCGGCCATCAGGGGTAGCAATAAATCCGTATCCCTTTCTGGGGTTAAACCACTTAACTGTTCCGTCGATTTTCCCGTCAGACATAGAACGCTCCTTTTGAACAACCATGCAAAACAAACTATTTTCTGCGCGCCCCACAATCTGATATAGATGAGAAGCTCATAGTTTCAAGCGTCTGGTTTTTGTTGTGGACGGCGGCTTCTTATTCAAAACAATTATTTGGTCTCAGCGGATTCCACAGCAGTAGGAGCAGAGAGATTTTCTCTCATTAGCCGGCCCATCTTAAACTTAACCGTTCGCTTTGCAGGGACCTCAACGCGCTCAAGAGTTTTGGGATTCTGGGCGACTCTGGCGGCTCTGGTTCTGGTTTCAAAGACGCCAAAGTCTCGGAATTCCAAACGGTTATTCTCACTCAGCTCCCTGGTTATCTCGTTGAGAAAAGCCTGAATTATAGACTTTACTGCCACCCTTTTTGCTTGTGTTCGTTCCGCAATCCGGTCGATAAGTTCTTTCTTTGTAATTGTTGCCATAGGCTACCTCACTTGTAGGAAAGAGCAATTGGGAAACTGGATTCTGTTTACATTAAAAAAAGCTGCTGTATAACAAATCAACTCTTTCAGTTATCCAACAGCTTATCACACACCTCTGCAAACTTTATAACTCCTACTACACAGTCGCTTTGGCGGTATTTTGCAGACCAACAATTTCTTCTGTCGGTGAGCAAAACCAACCGACAAAGTGCAAATAATAAAACGCCACAACTTACTATACAACAAAGACTTCTATACAGCAAGTAATTTTTACAGAAAATTTTTCATATTCACAAAAAAAATCTGGACACTGCCTTTGTTTAATTCTGCCGATTATTTGCGAAAAAAGGCACAAAACAGAATAGTTTATTGACCAGCAACGGATTTTTCGGCATAATTAGCATTCTTATAATTTGCCGGGTCATTTATAGTGGGTTTTTAGAGTAGGACGCGAATGCTATTTTTTACAGTGTAAATAGTCATTTGCAGGGTTCCAGTAATTTTTTTTAAAAAATAGCAAATACGGAGTTTGTGCTGCGAGGCGATTGATATTTATGTCTTCAGAAAGAAGCGAAAAAAAGAGTTCCGAGAAGCAACCTCAGAAGAGAGACAGAGCGGCAGAAATTGCCGACACGTTTGAATGGCTGATAACCGCTTTCATATTAGCCTTTGTGTTCCGTGCGTTTGTGATGGAGGCGTTTCGCATACCTACCGGCAGTATGGCCGATACTCTTAAGGGGGCACATTTTCGGCTGCGATGCCGTCAGTGCGGATATAAATACGAGTATGGCTTTGTGCCGGGCAAGTATGGATATCATGAGGATTTCGTTCCACGGTCCGGACATCTGAAATCATATCGCACTCGCTGTCCAAGCTGTGGCAATTATCAGCCGGTCGGCGGTGCGATGCCGGTGGCGAACGGAGACCGGATTCTTGTGCTAAAGTGCATTTATCAGTTCTTCGAGCCCAAGCGGTGGGACGTAATAGTATTCAAGAATCCGCCTGAACCGGAGGTAAATTATATCAAACGATTGGTTGGCCTTCCGGAGGAAGAAGTGCAAATAATCGATGGCGACGTCTATATCGACGGACAAATCAGCCGGAAACCTCCCCATGTCCAGAACGAGATGTGGATGCCGGTATATGATAACGATTACCAGCCTATTAATCGGTCCGCGCCCACATTTAACCGCCACCGATGGCAGCAGCCGTTCGGGACCGGAAGTTTTCCAAAATGGGAAATTGACAAAGACAGGCCTACCTTATTTCACCTGGACAGCCCGGCTGACACCATCAGTACGATGACTTATCGCACCAAAATCGGCAACGATTTTAGAGCGACCTATGCCTATGATGAAGTTGAAGAATATGACTATATGCCGTACTACAGTGACCTGATGGTGCGTTTTTACTGCCTTGCCAATGATCCACAGGGAAGTATCGGTATCTCTTTGAGTAAATATGAGACAACCTATCGAGCAAAAGTCTATTTTTCATTGGGAGTAATTGTCGTCACCAAGCAAGAAAAGGGCAAAGAACCGGTAGAGTTAGCTGGGATATCAATCAAACATCCGGCGATGAATAAATTTACACTTGTTAAATTCGTCAATGTTGACCATCAATTGATTTTCCAATACGGCAGCACAAAATGGACGCATGATTTAGGACGTGGTATGGGAGATGCCGGCCGGATAAGAGCAGACATTCCGCCGCGGGTGGAAATTCTCGGCTCCGGGAAACTGACACTATCACACGTTGCGATTTTCAGGGACCTCCACTACACCGAACGTAAATATGTCAACGGGCCCAAAGAAGGCAGGGCAATAGATGAACCTTTTCCTTTGGAAGAGGATGAGTTTTTCGTATTAGGCGACAACAGTCCCAACAGTGAGGACTGCAGGTGGTGGACCAGAGAGGGCTTAGCAAATAAGGGTCTGTCCCCGTATCGCGTAGGTATTGTTCCTCGTGACTATCTGGTGGGTAAGGCGTTGTTTGTCTATTGGCCCAGCGGGTTCAGGCCGTTCGCCAAGTTTCCAATTGGAATTATTCCTAACGTTGGCCGGATACGTTTTATCTACGGCGGCTCAAACGATAATCAGTAAGTATATGCGGAGGTGCCCAAATGAGAAGTAAGCTGATTGCGAGCCTGTTAGCAGGAATGATGCCGGCTTTGGGCGGTTGCGATGTTTTAACAGATAGCGGTATTCGCTGTTGGTTCAGGGCAATATCGATTTGTGTCGAAGCTGCCGGATTAAATTGAAACTAAAAAAACAATCAAATCAACGATAAAATTAAGATTTGCGCGTTTCATATGTTCCATAAAGGTTGTTTCGCCTGAAATGACGCGGTCGCTTTTCAGCTTGCCATTTGATGGCTTTTTTGCTCTATTAAGCAGTTATGGAAAGCGGACTTTTTAGCTTATGGGGGAAAACGGCGCTGGTTACCGGCGGCAGCAGAGGTATCGGCCTTTCGGTGGCAAAAGGTCTGGCCGAACATGGAGCTGACGTTGCAATCGTCGCTCGTACCAAAGAGCAGCTTGAAGCCGCCAAGCAGCAAATTCAAACCGATACCGATAAAAAGGTGTGGACCTTTCCCTTTGACATTAAAAATATTAAGGGGATAGAGGGTCTCTTCGAGAATATAGTTTCCGAAACCAAGGGCATCGATATTCTTGTCAATTGTGCCGGGACGACCGTTCGCGGGCCAAGCGAAGAGGTTGACCTGAAGACCTGGAACCAGGTCATCGAGGTAAATCTGACTGCTGTGTTCTTGTTGTCGCAGGCGTTTTGTAGTCATCGAAAACAGGCTGGGAAAGCCGGCAGGATTATCAATATCGGCTCACTGACATGTCACGGTGCCAGGCCGACCACCGCAGCATACGCCAGCAGCAAGGGCGGTCTGCTTATGCTGACAAAAACGTTAGCGGTGGAATGGGCGAAATACAATATCAATGTAAACGCCATCGGGCCGGG
>Ga0209979_1003489_pt1 | contig 13829 bp, 12 predicted proteins | sample AnhtaG_FD_183114 | JGI IMG/M metagenome (GOLD analysis project Ga0209979, IMG submission 183114) | Deep subsurface microbial communities from Anholt, Denmark to uncover new lineages of life (NeLLi) - Anholt_01485 metaG (SPAdes) (version 2) | ecosystem: Environmental > Aquatic > Marine > Oceanic...
CCTGGTGCCGCAGCGTCGCGATTGGAACTCCCCGTAGATGCTGCACGAGGAGAGTTCGTAATAAGCGTCCAGGCCCGGGAAATAGGCTTCGATATCGTATGTCTTGTACGAGGAGAACGTCAGCTCCCCGGTGCACAGAAGCGTGACGCGATAGTGCAGGCCGAGGCGCTGTACAATCTGCTCGGCATTCGCCACGAGCTTCTCGAGCTCCTCGTCCTCCTGCTCGGCCGTGACGAACTTCATGAGCTCCACCTTGTGGAACTGGTGCCGGCGAATTAGGCCTCGCGACTCTTTCCCTGCCGCACCAGCCTCCGCCCGGAAGCACGGGGTGTACGCCGTGTAGCACTTGGGCAGATCGGCGGCGTCGAGGATCTGCCCCCGGTGCAGGTTCGTCAGCGGCACCTCGGCTGTCGGGATCAGATACAGCCCCTCGCGCAGCCTGAAGAGGTCCTCCTCGAACTTCGGGAGGCTCCCCGTCGCGACCAGACACTCGGCGCGCGCCAAGTACGGCGGCCACACCTCGGTGTAGCCATGCTCGGACGTGTGCACGTCCAGCATGAAGCTTATCAGCGCCCGCTCGATGGCAGCGCCGGCGCCGAACTGGATCACGAAACGCGAGCCCGCGATCTGCGCCGAAGTCTCGAAGTCCATCACGCCGAGGGCCTCACCGACTTCCCAGTGCGACTTCGGCTCGAAGTCGAAGCGGGGCTTCTCTCCCCACGTGCGAACGGTCTTGTTGTCAGGCTTATCATCACCGATGGGCACTTCATCCCGAGGGATGTTCGGCACCTCGAGCATGGCGTCATTAAGCTGCGCCTCGGCCTCCGCCACGCGAGCGTCAAGCTGCCTTATCTCGTCGCCAAGTGTCCGCATGGCCTCGATCATTTCGCCCGCATCCCGGCCCGCCTGGCGCAGTTCGCTGATCTTCTTGGAGGTCTCGTTGCGCCGCGCCTTCTTCTTCTCCACGTCGTAGATCGCCTCGCGGCGCTGTGTGTCCAGAGAGAGGATGGCGTCGATATTCACCTCCATGCCTCGATTTCGGGCGGCGGCCTTCACGAGGTCCGGGCTCTCGCGGATGATGTTGATGTCAATCATGGCCTGCTACCTCTGGGCGAGGAGATCCAGTCTAGCCAGACAGCAACGGGAGGGCGTCGCGCCACCATGCGACGAGTATGATGATGAAGGCGACGTAGAGCAGCAAAGCGCCCAAGAACGCGTAGCCGCTAAGGCGCTCGCGGCGCCACGCGCACAAGAGCAGGATGGCGCCGGAGACCAGCGCTATGGCCACCGAAGCGAGTGACGGTACGTGCTCTGCCACCGGCAGAAAACGCCACGCGGTGAAGCAAATCCCGATGGCGGGCGGGATGCAGCTCTGGAACACCATGGCGCCGGTGATGTTCCCCAGCGCCAGAGTATCTCGGCCGCGCCGCATCCAGAGAACGCTGTTGAACTTTTCGGGCAACTCCGTCGCAATCGGCGCAATGACGAGTGCCAACACTCCAGGGCCTATGCCAACAACGGGTGCCAGGGCATCTATTCCATCGACGAACAGTCCGGCGCCGAGCAGGATGCCCCCTAACGCAACCGACACCTGCGAGACACTCATCCACAGAGGCGGATGGGTGGCCCTTGGAGAGAGATAGAGCGGGCGCAGCTTAATCTCGTGCATGTCGCTAGGCCGCCGAAGATAGACGGAAACGTGCCGGTAGTAGGCAGCGCACAGCACGACAGCCAGAACCCACTTCAGATAATCGTGTCTCCCCACCGCCTCAGGACGCAACGCCCAGGCGACCGCCACGACATATACGAGCAAGAAGTAGCGCATGTCGCGCAGGATGACGGGCCGGCGCAGCACGACGCGGCGCCCGGTTTGGCGGCGTCGCGCGTACGCGATGGCAGACAGGCCCACCATAGCGAAGGCGAGGGTGCTAAGCATGAACGGCGCGCCCAGTATGGCCCCTATGCCTACTTCGTGCCCGGCCGCGCCGCCCTTGAAGAAGATGGCCACGATGGGGATGATGGTCTCGGGCAAGGCAGTGCCTACTGCTGCCAGCACACTGCCTACCGCGCCTTCGGAGAGGCGAAGCTGCTTCCCGACCCACTCAATGCCATTGGTGAAGAGCTCGCAACTGAGCAGGATGACGACCAAACCGAGGGGGAGGCCGATGTAATGGAAGAGCTGTGCTGCGTCTTCTGGCACCAACGAGTCACGCCTAGTGGGGGGATATTAGCCCTTGGTAACGCCAAGCGGCCGGAAGCGACAGACTTTGCGAGAAATATCTGCGCCCTGGCACGCCTCGACCACGAGATCGATGTCCTTATACGCCTCCGGCATCTCCTCAGCCAAGGTGCGCTTTCCCGCCGCCCGCACGGTGATGCCCTGCTGGCGGAGCTCACTGAACACCTGGCCGCTCTGTTTGCGTCGCAGAGCCGCACGCCGGCTGAGGCGCCTGCCGGCCCCATGACAGGTTGAGCCGAAGGTGTCCGTCATGGCGCGCTCTGTGCCAACGAGCAGATATGATGCTGTGCCCATATCGCCGGGCACAATGACCGGCTGTCCAATGTCGCGGTACCGGGCGGGCACGTCCTCGGCGCCCGGGCCGAAGGCCCGGGTTGCTCCCTTGCGATGGACACAGAGCGAAACTGGCTCTCCGTTCACCATATGCGTCTCGATCTTGGCAATGTTATGCGCCACGTCGTATACCATTTCCAGCCCCAGCTTTTCCGGACCGGCGCCGAGGACCTGGGCGAACGCCTCGCGCACCCGGTGCGTGATGCACTGCCGGTTCGCCCAGGCGTAGTTGGCCGCGCAGGCCATGCCGCTCAGATACGCCTTCGCCTCCGGGCTCTCAACCGGGGCACAGGCCAGTTCCCTGTCGGGGAGCCGGATGTCGTACTTCCGCATCGCAGCTTGCATCTTCTCCAGGTAATCGTCGCAGACCTGATGTCCGAGCCCGCGCGATCCCGTGTGAATCATGAGGGTAACCTGACCCGGCTCAAGTATCCCCATAACCTGCGCCGCCGACGGATCGTAGATCTCATCCACGACCTGGACTTCCAGGAAGTGATTGCCGCTGCCCAGCGTGCCGAGCTGTGGGCGACCGCGTTTGTGCGCCCGGTCCCCGACGCAACTCGGATCGGCTCCCTCCATGCACCCGTTTTCCTCGGAGAGCTCCAAGTCATCCTCTACGCCATAGCCGCGGCTGACGGCCCACCGCGCGCCCTGCGTCAGGACGGCATCTAGCTCTGCCTGCGCGACGGAGATTTTGCCCCTGCTCCCGACTCCCGCAGGCACAGCAGCGAAGAGGGCGGCGACGATGTCGTTCAACTTCGGCCTGACCTGCTGTTCGGAGAGATTCGTCCGCAGTAGGCGCACGCCGCAGTTGATGTCGTAGCCAACCCCGCCGGGTGAGACCACGCCTTCGTCCACCCGAGTTGCCGCCACCCCGCCGATAGGAAAGCCATAGCCGTAGTGGAAGTCCGGCATGGCCATAGACCGGGCTACAATGCCCGGCAGGCAGGCCACGTTTGCCACCTGTTGAAGTGCAGGATCGCCGTGCATGTCCTGCATGAGTTCGTCCGTGGCGTAAATCCGCGCAGGCACGAGCATGCCCGCCACCTGATCCTGCGATATCTCCCACCGGTACTCATCCAGTCGGCGGGCCTTGACCGTGACTTTTCCTCTCACCAGCTTCGCTCCTCCGGCTGTGTCATCCTTGATTCATCCGGCTCATTGGATGATCGCATGGCGGCGCTTCTTGCCGCCCGCAGGAAGCTCTCTCGAATCCCTTTGTCTCTTACGGATGCACCAAGGGCTGCGATCCTCCGCTCCTGGCTCTCCGTGAGTGCGACCTTGGGTTGGCGTCCGCGTATATGCTCCGCCTGATTGCTGCCTACCTGGAGTCTTTGCTCGGCGTGAGCTCCCAGACAATTGAAGCGCACCTCGCGGATGACATTGCCCCCGACATGCTCAGCAATCTTGGCGAGTATCTCCCTCTGTCGCAGGCTCAACGTGTGCGCCCAAACCGGCGTCGCGCAGTGAACGTACATTACGCCATCGACTATCCGCTCGACACAAGACACTCCGGCGATGACCTTCCCGGCTATCTCGCCCCACGACAAGCGAACCTGCTCCTGGCGAGTGCGCGCGTGCATGTGCCGCCGGTGCAGATACTGCGCCAAGATACTCCTGATCGGAGCAATGGTGCGTCTCTTAGTCATGGGAGAGCATTGGGCCACTGGGGCCCGACACGCGCTGCTGGGGTGTATGCCCCTTCTACCGCATTTCACGCCTGATATCTTGAGGCCCCGGCATCAATCGTCGTTACATGATCTGCATCGGCATCAGAACGTATAGATAATCCGCCTCGCCAAGCGGCCGCACCGCCCCAGGGCTGAGTGGTCCGCTCAGTTCGATCTCGATATCGTCGGCCGCTATTGCATTGACCACGTCGAGGAGGTACCGTGCGTTGAAGGCTATCTCGATGGGCGCTCCATCCAGCGAAACCGGCACTTCCTCTGAGGCGTGTCCAACATCCTGACTGTCTGCGCTGATTCTGAGCGCGTCTCCTTCGGCTGCCAGTACGACTCGGTTTGCATCTTCCCTGGCAACGATCAATGCTCGTCGGAGCGCGATGGCCAGTTCCTCTCGCTTCGCCGTTAGCTTCCTGTCGAAATCCGTTGGGATGACCTTCTCGTAATTCGGGAACTCACCCTCGATAAGGCGCGAAGCGATGGTCAACCCGGGCACGCTGAACTGAATAAGCCGCTCGCCCAGTTGCACCTTCACCGGCTCGTCCTCATCTCGCGGGAGGCTGCGAGCCAATTCGTTAAGCGCACGCGCCGGTACAATTGCTCTCACTGGTGCATCAGGAAGCCCCTCAAGTCCAGTCAGCTTGCGCAGCGCCAGCCGATGGGTGTCAGTGGCCACCACGGTCATCTCACCATCGGCTATTCGAAGCAGTGCTCCGGTGAGCATGGGCCGAGTCTCGTCCGGCGAGGCCGCAAGTGTGATCTGCTCGATCACAGCTTTCATCGTGTCTTGCGGTATGGCGAATTCAATCCCACCCTCTATCTCGGGCAATGTCGAGAACTCTTCCGGCGGGAGCCCACGAATAGCATACTCGGACTTCTGGCATCGAAGTGCCACGGTGTTTGCTTCATCCACCGCAAGCGTTACGTCAGCGGACGGCAGATTCTGCACCACCTCGGTGAATACCCTCGCAGGTGCAGTCAATGCACCGTCTTCCTCTACCTGCGCCGGAATACTCGCTTCAATGCTCAACTCGAGGTCTGTCGCCACGAAGCGCAAAGCGTCTTCGGCTCCATCAACCAATACGTTGTTTAGAATGGGAAGCGTAGTGCGCCCCGAGACGGCTCTCGCAACCACCTGCATGGCTTCGAAGAGTGTGTCTCGTGGGCACGTAGCCTTGAGCATCAGCGCTCTCTCCCTGTCGAGCGTATCTGGGTGCGCGAGGGTGGTTACCCACATACGCTGGGCAGTACTGTAAGGAATTCAGTTCATTGTAACATAAAAGGCGTAGTAGTAGTAGAGGTGTGAATTCCGTTCAAAACTGGCAGTGATGGGATAGTGATGGGTTGCAGAGATGGGCATAGCCTTTGAATACGCGAGCATCATGTTCCACAACATTCACAGGAGCCGCTGCCGAGCTGAGTAATCCCCAATAGGCGAACACTTCTTCCGCAGATGCTCCACTATGAGGTTTGCACCAGCGACATGAGGTCGTTCACAAGACCGATAGTCGCGTCATCGGTAGCCATCAGCCTGGATATCTTGCTGCAGGAATGCAGAACAGTGGAGTGATCTCGTCCGCCAAAGGCCTTCCCGATGACCATTAGAGAGTCGCTCGTGAGTTGTCGGGCGAGGTACATGGCAATCTGCCGCGGAAACACGATATTCCTACTGCGTTTCTTGCTGTTCAGGTCCTGTTTCGAGATCCCGAAGCGGTCACTTATAAGTTTCACAATGTCATCGATAGTCACTTGATGCTTACCCTCGCCGCTGGCGTAATCCTTCAGGACTTCCTGTGCCACTTCCAGTGTGATGGCCTCTCCCTGCAGGGAAGCATAGGCGAGCAGGCTGATAAGAGCACCCTCGATGGTTCGGATATTCCAGGTTATGTTGGCGATATGATCGAGCACATCTATCGGGACTTCGGCGCCAGCCAGTGATGCCTTCTTCTGGAGTATGGCGATGCGCTCGACGACATCGGGGGGCTTAATGTCGGCAATGGCTCCGGACTCGAATCGCGAGCGGAGGCGCTCGTCGAGGATGCGAAGGCCCCGAGGCGGCTGGTCGCTGGACATGACGATGTGCTTGCCAGTCTGATAGAGCGTGTTGAAGGTGTGAAAGAACTCCTCTTCGGAGTGCGTCCCCTCCTTGGCCGCGATAAACTGCACATCGTCCACCAGCCACACGTCCACGTTGCGGTGGGTGGCGCGGAACTCGCTGGTGTTGCCATCGCGGATGGCACGGAGGATTTGGTTCACGAAGGTTTCGGCCTGCACATACACGATGCGGCGATGGGGCTGATGCTGCAACACATGGTGGGCAATGGCCTGCATCAAATGCGTCTTTCCGAGGCCGACGCCGCCCCAGATGAACAAGGGCGTCGCCTCAACACCGGCACCCCCGCCTCGGGCAACGTGCAACGCCAGGGCGTGTGCAAAGCGGTTACTGTTTCCCTCAACAAACCTATCAAAGGTGTACTTGGGATTCAGCGGCGTGGAGCCGAAGTTTTCATCGAGAACTACGGGACTCGGGAGCATAGGGGCTTGTGACTCGATAGGAGGACTCGGGGCTGGCGCAGCATCGCAGATGGTTACGCGAACCGCCACGGGCTCGCCCGCCGCCTGGTTGAGGCAGCGGGTTACAGTGGGCAGGTAGCGGCTCTCCAGCCATTCCTTGGCAAACTGGTTGCTGACGCCGAGCACGAACTCGCCCTCGCCCAGGGAGAGGGGGCGGATACAGCGGAAAATCGTCTCGTAGGCGAGTCGTCCAACCATGTTCTCCAGAGTGCCAAGTGCGCTCTGCCAGAGCATCTCGGGAGACGAGCCGGCGGCATCCATTACTGTGTCTCCTCCGCGGCCTCACTGGGAAAAGATGAGGCCGATTTGCTGTATGCCTTTTTCGCTGAGACGGCGCTTGCCCTTCGCGTCACGAAGCACGAGCGCTGCTTGTTCCAGTCGTGTCAGTAGCCGATGGGCAGTGCTTAGCGGGATGCGCAGGTCATTGGCAATGATGCTTGGGCCAGCAGTGCCGAGGTCTCCCAGCAGGCTCAGTACACGCTTCTCTCGGTCGGAGAGGCGCGGTCGCCCGCCGCTCGCAGCGGCGTCAGAGGGTGGCGCCGGTGTAAGATCGAGCGAGACGATGCTGCCATGAGACAGATTCGCATCGATGCTCATTCGCCCGCCGACCGCGGCCAACGCTGCCTTGGCCAGCGGCAGCCCCATGCCGGTCCCCCGCATGTATCGCCGATGCACTGCCGTCGCGGTGGAATAGCCGGGGAGCAGAGCGCGATGGGCGTCGGCGATGCCCGGCCCCCGGTCGGCAACGACTATCCTTCGGCCGGCGTCCATAATGATGATTGACGCAGCAGCGAAGTGGGCATGCACGAGGTTGGTGATCACCTCGCGCAGGGCGGGCAACGGCATGCCGCCGCCCTGTTCCCGGGCCAGTGCGTCGGTTACCCTCACTACCTCCTCGATGAAGCCGTCACTTGCCGGTGCAATGTCCTCAATGCGGACTATCTGCTGGTCCTCGCCACAGAGCACGATCCGCACTGGGGCAAGAACGCCGACGGGTGTCACCGCCGGAGCGATCGGCTCGTGCCCTGGTTGGATGGACGTTGCCTCTGGCGATAGGAGAGTCATTGCAGTCGTCCTGAATCCCATGCGATGGGCCTTGAAATCACCGCACGGTGTGGCGCCCGGCGCTCTTCTTCTCCCAACATTCCGAATTCTTTCCAGAAAGGATGTCGAAAGCCCTATTGTCAACACGTGCGCTACAGGGGCTCTGTGAGAAAACACACCAGCCATGCTTCCACATCAAATAGCCCATTACAGTGCGACATCGGGTGCCGCAATCGATTCTGTGCAGCGCTGAGAGGCGAGAGCGTCGAGAGGGGAAATAGACGGAGATGAAGCCGTTTCGCACACTTTCCACGAGTTTTTGCACATCTGTGGAAACATGCCTGCCCGCAACCCTTCGACGCGCCCGATTATAGCAGAGAGCGTATGGGAAGACAAGAGCTTTTTTCTGGGCCCATATCGTGGGGTCAATTCGGGCGGCCACTCAGGGCTTGGCCTCAGACCACCAGTGGCCGAGAGGGGACGCTCGGTGTTCGATGAATGCTGGTGCTGGCCGACGGGCGGGCCCCTGGAGGTGGCCTCTCCGTTTGTCCGCTTGCGTCCTTGCCGCTGCGAGTAGGGATGTGCTATACTCTCACGCCGTTTAACGTTCCGGTGTGAGGATGGATGAAACGCACTTATCAGCCGAAGCGTCGCCGACGCAAACGCCGACACGGCTTCCGAGCTCGAATGAGCACCCCCGCAGGACGCCGCATCATCAAGGCACGACGCGCCAGGGGCCGGAAGCTGCTTAGCAGGTAAGGCCCAGACGTCGTTGCCTGTCTACTGAGGATGGGTGTGGAGAAGCTCCGCGGTAGGAAGCAATTCACCGAGGTGTTCTCACAGGGCCGCCGATATGCTATGGGACACGTCGTCGTGGTAGTGCGACCCACGACGGGCCCGGTGCGGTGGGGGCTCGTGGTGGGCAAGAGGGTAGGCAACGCTGTCGTGCGGAATCGGGTCAAGCGGCGGCTGCGACAGATCTGCCGGACTGCAGACGCCGCGATAAGTGGCGGCGATGTCATCGTTATCGCACGGCCCAGCGCGGGTGCGGCACACTATGATGGCCTTCTTCGCTCGGTTCTTGGTGCGCTGCGGAGGGCACATTTGGTGACTGGTGCAGACATGGTCGCCGGACGCGCCCGCGCCGCGCCGTCGGCAGCGGGCCCAAAGGCGGGCCCGAGATGACGCGCGTTCTGATCGGACTCATCCGGCTCTATCAGCGATGCATTTCCGCGTGGCTGCCGTCCGTGTGCCGGTTTCATCCGAGCTGCTCGGAGTATGCGGCACAGGCCATCAGAAGGCACGGACTCTGGGGTGGCGGGTGTTTGGCGGTGCGCCGGCTGTTGTGCTGTCATCCGTTTCATCCTGGTGGTTACGACCCCGTTCCCCCGCCAACTCCGAGGGACCACAAGGTGACGCTGAGCATGGATCGTCGGCGGGGACTTCCGAAGGGACAGGTGTGTAGGTGACGGCGAGAGTCATCTGGGGGATGACAGTTTTCGTGACCGCGCTCTGCGGGGCTCTTGAAGCTCAACTGGCAGGCGGCGCGCCGCCGGCTGTGCCTCGCGTATTCGATGCTGTGCCAGAGGAGCACTATAGGGCGCAGATAGAGCGTTTGGAGCTGCTGGAGAGCAGCGCGCAGAAGGGCTTGCCGCCATCTGGCTTCATGGCCCGTGCGAAGGGAGCCTTCGGCGGCCCTGAGGTGCCCACGCGCGTGCGCCTTGAAGACATTCTGGCCGCACCGATGGCCTTTGTGAAGGACGACAAAGCGCCTCTGGTGATGGTGGCGGGGCTGCAGGTGCCCGGCGATGACACCGTTATTGAGTCACTTCACACGCCTCCGGGCCAGGAGGGGCTGCGCCTCGGCGTGCAACGAGAGCAAGGCGTCAGTGCGCCCCCGGCGCCGGAGGAGGACGAAGAGCCGCGCGTCAGCGCCGTGCTCGTCATCGGACGGGTGAAGCTGCCAGAGCCAACCGTGGCGGAGCCATCGCCCAATCCGCATATCCTGGCGTCGAGAATACTGCGGTCCCCGGGCACGCTGGCCCTGCGCCGCGCCGTGCTATACGATGCCAACGGCGAGAACGCCACCGCGGTGGATGCCTACGCTGGGTTCGCCAAGAGCTACGGCGATCACGAATTCGCCGCAGAGGGCCTCTACCGGGCGGCCCGCATAGCCGACGAAGAACTTGGTGACGAGCGGCGCGCGCAGAAGCTGTACTCCGAGATATGGATGCGGTACGTCGAGCAGGCGCGGAAGACGCGGCAAGGGCACTACGTGTGGCGGGAGACGCCGGAGGGGATGGGTCGGGTGAAGGTGGCCGACGCGGTGGGGCCCCGCATGGACGAGCTGAACTCCCGCAGCATCCTGTACGTGGTAATGGACGTCTTTACCACGATGTGCGGCGGGAGTGCTGGGTGGGGAGTCATTGCGCTGGCCATCGTCACGCGCATGCTCATCGTGCCCCTGACACAGAAGCAGCTTCGCTCCACGCGCGAGATGCAGGCGCTTGCCCCCGAGATCAAGAAGCTGCAAGAGAAGTACAAGGGTGACCGCCAAACGCAGCAAAAACGCATCATGGCGATGTATAAGGAGCACGGGGTCAACCCGCTCGGCGGCTGCCTCCCGCTCCTCGTGCAGATGCCGATCCTGATCGCCCTCTACAAGGGCATCCGGATGTACATATTCAAGTTCAGCCAGCAAGGCTTCCTATGGGTGAATCCGCAGTTCCGCTGGTCGGGCGACAATCTGGCTCACCCGGACATGCTGCTGCTCGTGCTGTACACCATAAGCATGGTCCTGTTCCAGAAGTTCACGGCCAAGAGTACGCCGGCAACGGATCCGCAGCAGCAGCAGATGCAGCAGACGATGACGTACATGATGCCGATAATGTTCTTCTTCTTCTTCCAGAACTTCCCGGCCGCGTTCATCCTGTACTGGCTCGGCACAAACGTCATCTTCACGGCCCATCAGTACTGGTTCAACCTCACGTACAAGCGGCAACAGGGCGGCGCGCTCATCAGCATGCCCGCGTGGCGCTTGCCGAAACTCGGGAAGGGCGGCGAGGCGAGCGAGCCGGCGGAGAACCCGAGCGAGCCCACCGGGGACGATCAGGCGAAGCAGACTGCCACGACAGCAACAGGATCAGCGGAGAAGAAGTCTTCGAGCAGCCCTGTTGAGCCGTCAAAACGCAAGAAACGCCGCCGCCGGCGTCCCTCGCGTCCCCGACGCGGGGATGTAGACACGGGCGACCGATCTGATTGATGGTTCGGAGGGGATGCGTCGGTCTCGGGGTGCCGCACGGGCGCGATTGTGAAAGGAGTTTAGATGGCATGCGGTCGGTCGAAGCGTCGGGAAAGACGGTCGAGGAGGCTGTGGCCGCAGCCCTCGAGCAACTGGGTGTCTCCGAGGACCAAGTGGAGACGGAGATACTGGAGGAATCACACGGGTTTCTGGGCATCCTCGGCCGCAATGTAGTCCGAGTCAGAGTGACGGTGAAGGAGGAGGCAGAGGCGGAGCGCGAAGCGCCGGGCACTGAACCGGCGTCAGTGGCAGAGGCGGAGGTGGAGCCGGCCGAGGCGGCGGCGGAAGCTGTAGCGGCGCCGCCGGAGGAAGAGGACGAGCTGGGCCCCACAGCCGAGGCTGTTCTCCAGCGCATACTAGCCCTCATGGGCGTGAACGCACAGGCACTTCTCAAGTCATCCACGCCGGAGCAGGCTGTTATCGAGCTCTCCGGCGCCGATGTCGCCCTGCTTATCGGGCGACATGGAGACACTCTGGACGGGCTACAGCGCGCGACCGCACTGATTGCCAATCGGAAGTCGCAGCAGAAAAAGCGGGTCGTGGTGGACGCGGAGGATTATCGCGAGCGCCGAGAGAAGATGCTCACCAATCTTGCGAAGGCGAATGCGAAGAAGGTGCGAGAGAGCAGGAGGGAAGCCGTGCTTCCCGACCTCAAGCCCTACGAGCGACGGATCATCCACATGGCCCTGGTCGGCGAGCCGGGAGTCAGCACGTACAGCGAGGGGGAGGGACGGCGACGAAAGCTGGTCATTTCTCCGGCGGACTAATTGACGGGTACCGAAGTTGGTCGAAAGACGGATCAGTCCTGAGCGGACTGGTCCGTTTTTGCGAAGATTTCAACACTATGCACAGCTTTTTCCACAGGAAGCAGCCCGGCGGCGAGGTTTAGCAAACCTATACATCGCCTGGAGACTCCAGAGGGCGAGGGTCCAGGAGCACTACCGTCCACGCACAGCGGAGCGCTGGCGCAAAGCCGACGGGGAACCAGCGAGGTTGACTCGCACGTCCGTTTGAGATCGGATCGAGGCGGACGCGCTCTGCTGCCCGGCGCCTATCCCGCCAAGCCCCGTGCTCATCGTGATGTCCGTCGTGACCTTTCCGACACTGCCGATCATGCGGCCCTCCGCCAAGGCGAAGTACGTTGTCATCGTCCCCTGTTCCGACCCGGTAAGAGCAAAGGGAATACCGAGTTGGGCCATTTGCATCGAGAGAGGCGCGGTGAAGGTAGTACGTATCTTAGCGCAGCGGCGCCCTTGGTAGGTGGTAAAGCCCAGAAGCTTCGCATTGCTCTTGATTTGCAGCTTTGCGCCATCGGCCGTCGTAATGGTGACCGAATCCGACCACTGAGTGCCCGATGACACAGGGCGCGATGGGAAGCCGATGTTCTGCGTCGCGCCGAAGAACTTGGTGAAGTCAAATGCATCAGTGGCCGCCCCCGCGCCCGACAGCCCTCCCAGCGCCGGAAGCTGCTGGGACATTGGCGCCGCGACGGTGCAGTTCAGTATCTTGCCCGTTGCCGTCAGCTTCGTGGTGATCGCCGGCAGGTTCAGTGTCAAAGGAACTGCCTGGCCGCCCACGGTGGCGTTGATGGAGGAATCCTCAACGACGGTGTGAAGGATCGCGCTGCCGGCAGCATCAACTTTCTGCACCTCGGTTACGTACCTGAGGCTGCCGGACATCTCGAACGGGTCGCTTTGCCCCAGCGTCGGGCTGCTGATCGTTCCGTTGCCCTTCAAGGTGACATCGTACCGGAGCCGCTCACCCTGTCGGAATTTGTAGCGGAGCTGAACCGACTGCGCGGAAGCGGCAACGCCAATGCCAAGCAGTATGACTACGGCCACAGATGTGCGCCGCGTGCCACGTGTCATCGTTTGTCACCCTCTCATGTCCGGTAGCACCTCAGGTAGGCTGCATGGATGTTTATACCCACAGCAGCCGGAGGCAAACCTGTGCCGTGGGCGCGCCGCGTCGGCGCAAGAGGGCGACACCGGCCGACGTCGGGTGTCAGGCCGGGGACTCGTGGAGGGGCGCGCGTGGGGGCTACCTGGTCCGCCTTACCAAGCGGCTGCGCCGCCACACCGCGGCAGCCAATGCCATCAAGCCACCGCAGAACATAATGGTCGTCGTGGGTTCGGGAAGGTATTGCGGGCCGGTGAGGGTTCCGCTGGCCGGGCTGTCGGACTCGATGGAGAATGCTATCTGGCCCGCTCCGGCCACTGACCAGAGGGAGAGCCCAGGTCGGCCCCCTCGGGCCTCAATGCACGTCCAGGTTACCCCCCAGGCCGTATACTCCACGGTAAAGCCGCCGGGTACGCTGACATCGGTGAGCTGTTCCACGCCCTCCAGCCGGATAATATCGCCCACGTCCCAGCGGTTGTCCGATGCCATGGCACGATAGCGGTAGCGGCCGGGGGAGGAACCGACGTACGTGATGGAGTCACACAGCGCCGGCGCCATTCCGCCGGCCGCGGTGAACACGAGGAGCAGAGTGGCTCGAATTGTGCTGCGTCTCGCGGCCCGCCGCTCCAGCAGGGCAACGGCCGCGGTGCCGCGTATACTGGGATGTCTCATATCGGCAACGCTGGCCTAACGGCCAACGGCCCGGAGCTCCACTGCTTGTGGGTTAGACACGGCCTCGAATGCGCGACTGGCCCGG
>Ga0209979_1003490_pt1 | contig 13829 bp, 12 predicted proteins | sample AnhtaG_FD_183114 | JGI IMG/M metagenome (GOLD analysis project Ga0209979, IMG submission 183114) | Deep subsurface microbial communities from Anholt, Denmark to uncover new lineages of life (NeLLi) - Anholt_01485 metaG (SPAdes) (version 2) | ecosystem: Environmental > Aquatic > Marine > Oceanic...
TAGTGGGCCACACTTATCACATATAACATAGCAAAATTTCAGGGTCAAACATAATAGATGAAAATAATATATACCCTACCAAAAATACAAAAAAATCCCCCAATTATGATAGACTACTACAAAAAGAAATAATGAATCTTAGTCAGATTAGAATTGAATAGATAGATTAATGAGTAATGGTGAGAACGAGATGAAAGGCCGGACAGGAAGAAAGATTGTTATCCTAATCCTCATTCTCCTCTGCGCCCAGACACTGCTTAAAGCCCTTCCGGAGAAGGATGAATTCAAGATAGTTCATTTTTCCTTGGATATCGAAATAATCCCTGAAGAGCATGGACTAAAGGGAGAAGCGAAGCTAAGACTTCGCTCTGGAATCAATGGCTTAAAATCTTTTGATTTCCACCTTCGACCCTCTCTTCGTGTCAACTCAGTCAAAGATGAAAACGATAATGCTCTTGTCTTTTCCCAAAATAAGGCTGAAAGAATCTTCCCCAATTCCGAAACGAGCCTTGTCCGCGTCAGCTTGGATCAGGAGCTTTCCGAGGGAGAAACAGCTGAAATTGTGGCTTCTTACGACGGCATATTTTATATGCCCTCTGATTTTGATCCCAAGGAGAGGCGATATAACAGAGCCTTTTCCTCCGTAACCAAGGAAGCAGCATGGCTTCGCCCAGTCCAGCTCTGGTATCCCTACATCGCTAATAAGTCTATGCCGCTGACTATAAGGGCCAAAGTACCTTCAGAATGGACAGTTATCACCAACGGAGAATTGGAGAGTGTCGCCGAAGAGAACGGAAAGAAAATTTTCGTCTTTCAAGAAGGAGAGATCTCCAGTTTAGACATTTTCCTGTTCGCAGCTTCATATATTTCAAAAAGCAAAACGATCGGTGATTTTCATATAACGGCTTACTTCTTCCCTCATCACAGAAACTTTCTTGATCCCTACATCGAGAAAACTGAGGAAATCCTCAGTTTTTACACTCAAAAATTTGGCGCACCTGACGCAGAAAAATTTAATATTATTGAAATCGGAATGAGCTATGGCACTGGCACTGGTGCTCCTTTTGGATACGGCATTTCTTCCCATTTAATTAACCTAGATTTTCCCCTGATTCCCCACGAGATCGCGCATCTCTGGTGGGGTGAGACCGTCTCATACAACCTGGGCGAGGGCACATGGCTTCATGAAGGGCTGGCCACTTTTTCTGACTATTGTTACAGGTCTGAAAAAGCTGCTGATAAAAAAGCCAAGAGAGAAGTGTTATTCGGATTGCTTAATAAAGCTATTCCTATCGGCAATCCAAAGACTCTTTCTATCCTTGAAGGGGGTGCGAAACATGCTGAAGGATTTCTCGTTTATGAGAGAGCTGCTTTTGTGGTTCATACCCTAAAACATATCCTTGGAGAAGAGTTATTCCTTAAAGCTTTAAGGAGTTATATCGAAGCTTTTAGAAGCAAAAAAGCAGATACAGCCGATTTTATCCGAATTGTCAATTCAGTTTCTCAGAGGGATCTGAATTGGTTTTTTGATTTTTATCTCCGGGGAGGGAGGCTCCCTCGCTATCGAGTAAAATCCATAAATATCGGGGGCAAGGTGAGGGGGACTCTCTACCAAGAGAACGTACCCAAGAATTTTAGAATGCCGCTCACCCTCGAGTTCCTAACTAACAAAAGGTCCTTTAGAAGAGAGGTCGAGGTAAAAGGAAGTAAAAAGAAATTTTACTTTGACCTTGAAAAAGGAGAAGTTGTTTCACGGGTTACGATCGATCCTGACTTTGATGTCTTAGGTGTAAGCGATATCCTCGAAGACAGATGGGAAGCAAGATCCTTGCGGTTAGAGGCAGCCGAGGAAAAAAATTTCCGCCAACTTGAACCTCTCCTTTTTTCTCTGTCAGAAAAAAATCCAGATAATGCCCACATTTTGCACGAGGTGGGTCAGTTTTATTTTGCTCAACAAGAGTGGGATAAAGGCATTGAAATTTATCAAAAAATCCTGAGCCTTGAGCCAGATGATTTTACCTTTATAGCTCTGGCCAATATTGCCGCAGCCTATGAGTTAATGGGTGATAAGAAGATGCAAAGACTTTATTTAGAAAAAGCTCTGGCTAAAGGATCCAGCATGTACTCCATCATCCGCAGCTTGATGGATAAGCTGGAAAAGCTTAAAGATATTACATAGTTGGAGTTAATATCACCCTGCTTTTATCTATCTCTCTTTTAGAAACTCCAGAGTATCTCTATATAGATAAAAAGAGCAGTCGTTTCCCCTATATGGAGGAAAACCACTTCTTATTACTTTTTCATCATAGGGATTTTTATTCCCTTTTTCCTGGCAAACTTAATCGCTTCTTCGTATCCTGCATCAGCATGGCGGGCCACACCCAGGCCGGGATCGACTGTCAGAACTCTTTCCAGCCGCTTCTCCGTGGAATCCTGACCGTCGGCTACGATGACCATCCCACCATGGATGGAAAGACCGATGCCCACTCCCCCTCCATGATGCACGGAAACCCAGGAAGCGCCGCTAACTGCGTTTAAAAGCGCGTTGAGAATCGGCCAATCGGCAATGGCGTCTGAACCATCCTTCATGCCTTCTGTCTCTCTGTTCGGGGAAGCTACCGAACCTGCATCCAGATGATCCCTGCCGATAACAATGGGGGCACTTATTTTCCCTTTTTTCACCAGATGATTAATAACAGCACCAAAACGAGCTCTTTCTCCGTAGCCGAGCCAGCAAATCCGCGAGGGTAGCCCCTGAAATTTCACCTGCTTTTGAGCTTTTCTTATCCACCTCTCCAGGGCTTTATCTTCTGGAAATTCCTTAAGTACAGCTTCGTCAGTCACATAGATATCCTCTGGTTTCCCAGAGAGAGCCGCCCACCGGAATGGACCTTTGCCAGAGCAAAAAAGAGGCCGGATGTATTCAGGAACAAAACCGGGAATGTCAAAGGCATTTACTGCCCCTGCCTTGTAAGCCTGGCCACGAATATTGTTTCCATAATCAAAGGTTTTGGCTCCTCTTTTCTGGAGCTCAAGCATGGCATCGACATGAACGGCCATGGAGTCGTAAGCTCTTTTTATATAATCTTCAGGTTTCTCTCTACGAAGTCTAAGCGCTTCTTCATAAGGCATTCCATGGGGAACATAACCGTTCAGCTCATCGTGGGCAGAAGTCTGGTCAGTCAAAGCATCAGGAACTATTCCCCGCTTGACAAATTCAGGGAGGACATCTGCAGCATTGCCAAGAAAGGCTATGGACAGCGCTTCTCCCTTTTTCTTAGCATCAAAAGCAAGTTCCAAAGCCTCATCTAAATCAGTAACCATGGTATCGACATACTTTGTATCCAGCCGCCTCTTTATTCTTTGTCTATCGACCTCAGCGATTATGGCCACTCCTTCATTCATGGTCACAGCCAAAGGCTGGGCACCTCCCATGCCACCCAGGCCTGCTGTTAAGACTAATTTTCCTTTGAGAGAGCCGCCGAAATGCGCCCGGGCAACAGAGGCCAGGGTTTCGAATGTTCCCTGGAGAATTCCCTGTGTGCCGATGTATATCCAGCTGCCTGCTGTCATCTGGCCAAACATGGTCAGCCCCTTGGCTTCCAGTCTTCGGAATTCATCCCAGGTTGCCCACTTAGGCACAATCAGGGCATTGGCAATCAATACTCGAGGAGCTTCAGGATGAGTCTTGAATACTGCCACTGGTTTTCCGGACTGGACGATTAAAGTTTCATCATTTTCAAGTGTCTTTAAGCTCTCAACAATTGCCCAAAAACTCTCCCAGTTTCGAGCAGCTTTGCCTGTTCCTCCGTAGACAATGAGTTCCTCTGGTTTTTCAGCAACGTCAGGATCCAGGTTATTCATCAGCATCCTGAGAGCACCTTCCTGGGACCAGCCTTTTGTTTGAAGTTTAGTTCCTCGGGGAGCTCTTATTTCCTTGTAAACATAATCTTTTTGTATGGTCATTGTTGCCTCCTCATGATTTGGCCCGGATTCTAAGAATCTTCCTATTTTTCATAATGTGGGCTTGATAAATCAAGCCCCTACAAGAACAAATCAAACCTTTACGCGCTTATTCAGGGTGGGCTTGATAAATCAAGCCCCTACATTATTTGAATATACCATAACAAAACGCGAAGCGTAAATAAAGACCATGGTGGGGTCAGGTCTTGCTTTTTGCTTTTCTCAAAAATCTCATACAAACGCTTTAAAATTTCATTGCAAGGATGAAAACGACATAGATATTTCCTATCCTCAGTATAAGATTCTGCCACGCTCCTCTTCCCATTTATAAAAAGAGCTGGATCGTACGCAATATAATGCATTAGTATAAATGGCGTTTGTATGAGTAAAGGCAAAAAGCAAGACCTGACCCCAAGCGAGGATGGAACCCCCCATTATTCTATATATTGAGTCTTAAACTTTATTATTTATTTTTTTATTAAAATTCAAGCCCTAATTCATCAATTAACGACTTTAAATAATCAACCAGAACAGATATCCGAGCATAAAAATCATTTTTAAGCTTTGCTGCATATTCATTAAAAAGGCTAAAATCGGTCTTTTTGCTCCAATTTTGCATACTTAACTTCTCAAGAATCTCTTTGAGAACATCCATATTCATAACCCCTATGGTATATTCGGGAAGCGTGCTGGATTCTTTTTCTAACATTCTGGTACCTGCCAAAATAACTCCTCTCAGGGCTTCTTGACTTCTTATAATCTCCTGTTTGACAAAAAATTGATCTATAGGGGATTCTGTCTTGGAGAGTTTTTTGTAAAGCTTTTCTGCCTCTTCTAAGCGACTACAAACGGCAGAGACAATACACTCACTGTCCAAGATTTTCTTATCATCATTCTCGTAATAAACGACCTCAGCTTCCTCCTCGGGTTCAGCCTTCTTGTACTTTTCCAGAATTTCCAAAGCATCAGAGGCACGCCTTTTTGGAAATCCACTGACATCATCTGCTTCGCCGCCTGCGCCTCGTTTTTCCTCCTGCCCAGCCTCCTTCTCTAATTTCTCCCTGGGCTTTATCTTAATCGTCGCATCCAAAGCGTCTAAGGGGCTGATTTCCTCCTCAGGAGCCTCCTCACCAGCAACCGGAGCTTCCTCTGCTTTAGCTTCCTCGATGCCCGGCTCATTCTTTTCTTCCGGCACAGGCTCCATCTCCACTTCCTCTCCGGGCTTCATCTTAATCGTCTTATCCATCGCTTCTAAGAGACTGATTTCCTCCTCTGGCTCCTCATCACCAACCGGAGCTTCCTCTGCTTTCGCTTCCTCGATGTCCGGCTCATCCTTTTCTTCCGGCACAGGCTCCATCTCCACTTCCTCTCCGGGCTTCATCTTAATCGTCATATCCATCGCCTCTAAAGGACTGATTTCCTCTTCTGGCACTTCCTCAACAGGTTCTTCAGGAGCATCTTCTTCCTCAACTTTTTCTTCTTTCTCTTCTTCAAATCCTCCAGGTTCGATTTCCCCTGGCCTCCTCAACATCTCCTTGATTTCTTTCGCCTTTGAGAGTAATTGCTCAAAATTCACACCCTCTTCCTCAGATTTCTCGCCTTCAGGAACCGTAGTTTTTTCTTCGAGGTCTTTTTCTAATGATTCTACTTTTTCTTCAGCTTTATGGTAGAGTTCCTCAAGCATCTTACTCAAATCATCCATTTTCTCGAGCCCTTCTAGAGTTTTTCCTGTCAACTCCTTTATTTCTGTCTGGAAATCGATGGCCCTTTTGAGGTTTTCTTTTATCTTACTCTTAAGATCTGCTCTCTTGTCCTCCTCATCATCCTTCTTATCTTCAGTCTCTTCGGTTATCTCTGGTGACTCTTTTCGATTGTCTTTCTCTTTCGGCATCTTGGTACTCCTTCGCTTTTTTGGTATTTTAAACTCGACTAACAAAACTGTCAAGTCATACTTCTTCTCTCAAGGATATAATATAGACTACACATCCTTAACCTGATTTATCCAGGTGAATTATTCTCCATAATAATATTCACAAACTCGAAAGATGAATTCCATAGCCTTTAGAGATAATTCTTGAGGGTATTTTTGCCCCTATTTTCTCACCCAAAAAGCCAAATCGACTAACCTTAAAGGATGATTTCAAAAAAAGCCCACATAAGGCAACGATGATCTTTGGCGAAGCGATAATCTTCGGCAAAACGGAAATTTTAAACCTACCCCCTCGATCAGGCCAGCAATACTTTCGGAAACACACTCTAGGTTTTCCCCATTGCCACTCTTGAAATCCCGTTAAGGTCTTTAAAAAAATTCACTTTTTCCCAAACAGCACCGGAATCAAAAAATGACAGGACTTTGTCTCTCTGACCAATCCCGATTTCTACGAGAAGACAGCCACCAGGCTTTAAATAAGGAGGTGCTCCCTGGATTAATTTATTAATTACCTCCAATCCGCTCTTTCCTGCCACCAAGGCACTCTTTGGCTCATGCTCTCTTATCTCAACGTCGAGTTTCGGCCATTCTTCTTCTGAAACATAAGGAGGATTAGAAACGATAAAATCACATTTTCCTTCTAAGCGAAGTCTTTTCAAAACAGAAAATAAACTTCCTCTTGAAAAAATTATATTGGAAATTTTCTGTCGAGAAGCGTTTAATTTTGCCAGCTTCAAGGCTTTCATCGCCGTATCTGTAGCCACAATTCGCGCCTGAGGAAGCTCCTTTGCCAGGGAAACTGCTATGTTTCCGCATCCTGTTCCTATATCCACGATTGTCTCATTTTCCCTCGATGACAATTCTAACACTTTCTCCACAATCAATTCTGTTTCTGGACGGGGGATTAAGATTCCAGGGGAAATCGTGAATGGGATCGACCAGAACTCCTTTACACCTGTTATGTATGCAAGCGGAGTCCCCATCAGGCGTTTCGAGACCAGTTTATAAAATCGTCTCTCCTCTGCTCTCGAGAGGTTATTTTCGGGGAAAGAATAGAATTGTTTTTCTTGTATTGAGGTACACTCAAGAAGAAGAAGCTTTGCCTCAAGATCCGGATTGCGCAAGTCTTTTAAAAGAGATCTTCCTCTTGAAAATAGCTCTTGGAGGGTACTCAACGAATACTCGTTTTAGGCAGAGGAAATTATTCTCTTTTCCATCATTTGCGTCTGATAATGCAGGGTTATGGAATTTATGAATTCATCTAAACTTCCGTCGAGAACATCCTCTAATTTATGGAGAGTAAGATTCATGCGATGATCTGTGATCCTTGATTGAGGAAAGTTATAGGTTCTTATCTTCTCACTCCTCTCACCTGTCCCAATTTGAGATTTTCTATCCTTAGCAATCTTTGCTTGTTGTTTCCTCTGGGCAATATCCATCAGCCGTGACCGTAAAATCCGTAAGACCTTTTCCTTATTGCGATGCTGAGATTTTTCATCCTGACAGGTTACGACCAATCCTGATGGCTTGTGAGTTACTCGAATGGCAGTGTAGTTGCGATTCACACTCTGGCCCCCGGGTCCAGAAGAACCAAAGGCTTCAAGCCTCAAATCCTTCGGGTCCAACTTTATATCTACCTCATTAGCTTCGGGGAGAACGGCGACTGTAATAGTTGAAGTATGGATTCTTCCGCTGGATTCGGTTTGGGGCACTCTCTGCACGCGATGAACTCCACTTTCATACTTAAGCCGAGAATAGACTCTCTCCCCACGGATATTAACAATAATCTCTTTAAGACCCCCGATGGGAGAAAAACTTGTGCTCATGACTTCAGCCTTCCAGCCCTTTTTTTCTGCAAAACGAGAGTACATCCGGAATAAATCCTGAGCAAAAAGCGAAGCTTCATCTCCACCAGCACCCGCCCTTATTTCCAGAAATACATTTTTCTCATCATTGGGGTCTTTAGGAAGGAGCAAAATCCTAAGCTCTTCCTTAATTTTTTCCTCTTCTTGCCCCAATTCTTTGAGCTCATCCTCTGCAAGTTTCTTTAAATCTGAATCAGATTGAGGATCGGCCAGGATTTCTTCTGATTCCTTGGTATCATTTTTTATTTTTTCGTAATCTTTATATTTTTTTACTAAAGGTTCTAAATCTGCCCGTTCCTTGGCGACTTTTTTGACTTTTTGAGGATTGGAAACTACGGCTGGATCAGATAAGGAGAGGGTGAGTTGGCGGTATTTTTCCTTGATTTCTTCCAGTTCTTGAAACATTTGGGTTATTTACCGAGCTTAATATCGCCATATTTCTTCTTGAATTTTTCTACTCGTCCGGCGCTGTCAATAAATTTCTGTTTGCCGGTGAAAAAAGGATGACATTGGGAGCATATTTCTACCCTGATTTCTTTTTTGGTAGAACGCGTGGTAAATGTATTGCCGCAGGCACAGCTTATAGTGCATTCAACGTATTCGGGATGAATATCTTTTTTCATCTTGGCCTCTCTCTATAAATGGGGCCAGGCCCCATTTTTTATTCTCTCTTTGTTTACAGGGTAATTATACCAAAGTAAGGAGGAAATAGTAAAGAATATTATAGATCCTTGTATTTCCAGCCCTTCTCGCTAATTTTTTTCTTATAGCACTCCCAATCAATCTCAAAACTTAATTGTGCCTGGCTTTCTTTAACCTTCTCTTTATATGCTTTCGAGTCAAAATAATTATTCAAAGCCTTGTTTAAAGGGAAAATCTGTTCTTCTGCCTCCCACTCATATTTTCTTCCGTTTTTATCCCTCATGCAATCGAGATAGACAATCCAGGCCAGCTTCTTAAACGAAACTTCAGGAAAAGTTGCTCTAATAGCCAGAACCTCTCCCAGTTTTCCAGGATTGAGGAAATGGAAATAGCGAGAAAAAAGCAGAGCATTATGGAAATAATTCGGAAAAGCAAGAACACCATCTTTTCTCGAGAGTCGAGCCAGGTAAACAAAAATATCAAATACCTTTTTGCCCAGATTAAGGCCCGGATGCGACTGGCCAGGAAGAGGCGATTTTTCCAGAGAGAAATTCAAAAGAGGATTCTGAAGTGTGAGCCAATCCAGTATTAAAAACTTATATTCAGAGAGGGGAAAATATGCAGCAATTTTTTTCTTAGGATAAAATACCTCTTCTTTTACCTTCAAATCAACAATCATTTTTTCAGGTTTCTTTTTTTGATAAAAAATTTGAACCCTCTGGAGAGGAAATTCTGACGAATCAAGATCAAAATCCAACGGCCACAATTTTCTTTTTTGAGCTTCTTTGAAAAAGCTTTTCTTGTTCAGGACCGCTATTACCTCATTCAAGGTATATCTACCTAAAAATAATGAAGTTCCCCTCTTTCCCTCTATAGTAGAGAAAATCTCTTCCTCTTCGAATAGAGGACTCTCACGCCAGAAAGCAGATTTTTTAGGCCGCGGTTTTTTCATCTTTAATAAGTCGCCCGAAATTTAAGTCTGAAATTTTAGCCCTTTTTTCAGGCGAGATCAATCCGGGCATTATACGTAAATGGAAATCGTATCATCACCAATAGTAACTCGCCTTTTGAGCTTGAAATATTTTGCCTCAAACTTTGTCTTGAAATGATGACGAAGGATGATCTTTCCTCCGGGCTTGAGGACTTCCCTTTTCTTTATTACTTTTAGGGGGTTTCTTTCATCCAAATACTTATAGGGAGGGTCAAGAAAAATGACGTCAAATTTCTTTTCCTCATTAGCCAATTGAATAACAGCGCGATTAAAGTCTTTTCGAATAATCCAGGCTCTCGCCTCAGCTTCACATTTCGCTAAATTGGCTTTTATCACTTTAATAGCTGGATAATAATCATCGATAAAAACCGCATTTTCAGCCCCCCTACTTAATGCTTCTATTCCAACAGAGCCAGTACCTGCAAAACCATCAAGAAAAACACTGCCTCTTACATCTTCTTGAATGATACTGAACAGCGCTTCCTTGAGTTTATCAGGCATAGGGCGGACGAGCGAGCTCGGCACCCTTTTAAGCCGCTTCCCCTTATAAATTCCGCTTATTACCCTTATCATAGTTCCTTTTTCCTTTTAATAGTCCGGGTTGGGAAACAAACCCTGCTCCTTTACTGATTACATTTTGCAGATTTCCACAATTCCCTTTGCTCTTGGAGCTTCGGAAATTCAGTTCTCCATCAATAATAAAAAGTAGCTTTGTGGCGATTAGTCTTGATATCTTTTATCCCATAAGGAAGCTCATGCCAGTCATTCATGCTTGAGGCTTCCATATCTTTTATTTTGGAGGCAATTTTCAAGATTACATCTAAAATCGTCGGCTTTACGCGCTGGTCTTCGAGAAAAAGGTCTTTTATATTAAGCCTGGCTTTCCCCTTTTTCACTTCAAGCTTTCCTCCAAAAAACAGAGTCATCTGCGGGCGAATGAATTCTGGAATTTTCTGTCCTCTTAGGTCTATTAGAACCTTGCCCTCAATCTTGTTACTCTTGAATAATTTAAGCCGGAGCTCTTTCATTATTTCTTCTTTTTCTGTTTCTATCCGGTAGGCAATGTATGAATTCAGCTCTTTTTCGGTTATGACAATTTTTTTAAGAGAGTCTTTGTCTTCCCTGGGTTGTTCGCTCTCCATTTTGTCAATTGCCTCTAAGACCTTCCTGGCCTCAGGAAGAGAATAATTCTGGATCCCAGAAGATAAGATTGAAAAAGAAAGCAAGAGAAAGACAAAAACAGTTTTTCTAGTAAACAACGTCCTGAATTTCATTTCATCTAAATGCTAACAAATTGGACAAGAAATTGCTACATGCGTGGGGATGCGTGGGTTAATTGCATGGAATCAGACTTTAAGAGCTTTAGCAATTTAGATGTGTCCTTCTACAAGAATCAAAATGAAAGTTCTTGAAAAGTACAATTCCTTTTGACTTTTCGAATAAATATGATAAGCTCTTTGAGGATTCTCCAGATCAAAATGAGTTTTATTTTCTTTAATAGCAGCTACTTAATATAAACAAAGAGAAGCTATGAAAACCTATTGCCCGCAGAAACAACAATTTTAAAGTTACGAAAAAGCCGGCGCTTTGAGTGAGAGCAGCTTCTAAATAGAGAAAAAATGGAGGCATGAATGGTATTTAAGGGGATCGATAGAAGGGCATGTAAACGGATAAAAATCGAGGGAGCAACAGTTACTTACAAGGAGGGTAGGTTTTTCTTTTCTAAAAAGCAGTATGTTGAAGAATTCTACCCTATTGTCGAGATCAGCCGGGGCGGAGTTCGGTTTCTGGGAAAGAAACTTTTCACAATCTCCAGCAAAGTTTCAATAAAAATATCTATTCCTGGAGAATCTTCTCCCTTAATTCTCAAGGGACGAATAAGATGGACATCCTTAAATCCTGCGATGAGTTATAAATATCAAATCGGGATTCAATTTGACCCTTTTGCATGGAAAAAAGGGTGTAATCATCCAGAAGTCCTGGAGAAAATAATGAAATTAGAGCAAAAATTCATAACCAATAAAAAATCTGTCAATCATTAATAAGCCTCGTTACCAGTAATAAACCTGTTCTTCATTAATAATCTTTGCCACCTGTAATAAACCTATTCTTCCCTAATAGTCTTTGTCACCAGGTTAAGTGATTATATGTCATTGCAAGGAACGCAGCGACGCGGCAATCTCATAAAAAAGGTTGAGATTGCCACGCTACGCTCGCAATGACATATTCCATGAAATTGCTTCTACATAGTTGACAGGCAACCAGAGGTAACCTATACTTATTAGTTAAAAAAGGAACAAATCATAAGTTTACATTTCAATTTTATCCAGGCATTAAATGACCCAGATAGAACAAGCAAGAAAAGGTAATATCACACCATCTCTAAAAAAAGTAGCTGCTGAGGAAGGGATTGCTCCTGAAAAGCTACTCAATTTAGTCGCCCAGGGAAAAGTCGTCATCCCTCACAACCCAAACCGCACCTCTATTCATCCTGTGGGCATAGGCCAGAAACTCAGCACAAAAGTTAACGTCAACATCGGAACTTCTATGGACTTTCCTCAGGAAGAAAACGAGCTGAAAAAAGTCGAGATCTCCTTAAAATATGGCACTGATACGCTTATGGATCTGAGTACAGGTGGTAATATTACGAAAATCCGCAGGATGATCCTCAAAAAAGCCCTGATTCCATTAGGCACAGTGCCTGTCTACCAGGCAGCCATCGAGGCCATTGAGCAGCGGAATTCTATCGTCAACATGACTGAAGACGACCTATTTTCGGCCATCGAGATCCAGGCCAAAGAGGGTGTAGATTTCATGACACTCCATGCCGCGCTGACATCAAAAGGCATAGAAAGATTGAAGAAACAGGGACGGGTTGGTGATATTGTCTCTCGAGGCGGAGCCTTTCATGTGGCCTGGATGCTCCACAACCAGAAGGAAAATCCTCTGTATGTCCATTTCGACCGGCTGCTTGAAATTGCTCATAAATACGACATAACCCTAAGCCTGGGAGATGGACTCAGACCCGGTTCCGTTCTGGATGCCACTGATCGGCCTCAGTTAGAAGAACTCTTAACTATGGGTGAACTGGTTAAGAGAGCATGGGAACAAAACGTCCAGGTCATGGTGGAAGGGCCAGGACATATCCCTCTCGACCAAGTTGAGATGAACATAAAACTCCAGAAGCGTGTCTGCCACGAAGCGCCATTCTATGTTTTAGGTCCTCTGGTCACGGATATAGCCCCGGGCTACGATCATATAGTCTCAGCCATAGGGGGAGCTATAGCTGCTGCGGCTGGAGCAGATTTCCTCTGTTATGTCACGCCTTCCGAGCACCTCGGTCTCCCATCAGTCGACGATGTAAGGGTTGGCCTCATCGCCTCAAAGATTGCTGCCCATGCAGCTGATATCGTTAAGGGTGTCAAGGGCGCTCTGGATAGAGATTTAAAAATATCTGAAGCCCGAAAAAACCTCGACTGGACAGAGCAGCAGAAACATGCCTTAGACCCCCATAAATTCCAGGACATAAGAAAGAAAAGAAAGTCAAAATCTACGGCCTGTTCCATGTGTGGTGAATTCTGTGCTCTGAAGATTGTGAGCGAATTTCTCAACTCTGAAAAGGAAGAGGCCGATGACCTCTGCTTCTAATAAACTTCTTTTTGGCACAGCAGGAGTGCCTTTATCAGCTTCTCCATCCTCCACTTTAGCCGGTATTGGGAAAATTGCCCAACTGGGCCTTGAATGCCTGGAAATCGAGTTTGTCAAAGGCGTGAAGATGGGAACTGACTTGGCTCAGAAGATAAAAAAAGAAGCAAAAGCACTCAATGTGGCCCTCAGTGTTCACGCTCCTTATTATATAAACTTGAATTCGGCCGAGGAAGGAAAAAGGCTGGCAAGTCAGGAAAGACTCTTGAGCTCAGCCAGGATGGCCGAGATTTGTGGCGCTAAGAGTGTTGTCTTTCATGCTGGCTACTATGGAGGAGTTGGACCTGAAAAAGCCTCTCAAACCATCAAGGAAGGATTGAAGGAGGTTGTTTCCATTTTAAAATCAGATAGAACTCCGGTTATGCTCAGGCCGGAAACATTGGGAAAAAGGACGCAGTTCGGCTCGCTCGAGGATATTCTTTATCTGTGCCGCGAGGTGGATGGAATCCTGCCCTGTGTCGACTTCTGCCATATCCATGCAAGGGAAGGAAAAGCAAACAGCTACAGTGAATTCCACCGAATCCTTAAAAAAATCGAAAAAAAGCTGGGAAGCAAGGCTATTAAAAACATGCACATTCATATATCTGGAGTTGATTACAACGATAAAGGAGAAAAGAAGCATTTGAACCTGAGAGATTCCGATTTCCGTTTTGATGACTGGATTCAAGCTTTGGAGAACTATGGAGTTGAAGGAACGATCATTTGTGAAAGTCCTAACTTAGAGCAGGATGCG
>Ga0209979_1003493_pt1 | contig 13824 bp, 11 predicted proteins | sample AnhtaG_FD_183114 | JGI IMG/M metagenome (GOLD analysis project Ga0209979, IMG submission 183114) | Deep subsurface microbial communities from Anholt, Denmark to uncover new lineages of life (NeLLi) - Anholt_01485 metaG (SPAdes) (version 2) | ecosystem: Environmental > Aquatic > Marine > Oceanic...
TGGAGGATTTAGCCTGGTGGGTGCGGCTCAATGCGGGTGAGGCGTTGAGTCAAATGGGAAAAAGGGGAAAAATCGCCCTCAAAAAAGCGCTCAAATCACCGGATCGCTTCGCCAGGGATATGGCTTCTCAGTGGCTTGATGAATTGGAGGCAACTCCATGATGACATATCTCCAGATGTCCATTCTTATCTATTTTTTTGTGGTCAATGGACTCTATTTGCTGCTTTTTTTCTTTTCTTGCGCTGTCATTATTCATTACCGTTCGATCCTCAGATTCAGGGGACCTTCTGAAATACTCAAGGCACGGGTCACACCTCCTATCTCCATCCTGGTTCCAGCCTATAATGAAGAGAAGGGTATTGTCTCCAGTGTTCGCGCCCTGCTCGGACTTAACTATCCACAGTATGAAGTCATTGTGATTAATGATGGATCCCAAGACAATACTCTTGGTGTGCTGGAAAAAGCGTTCTCTCTCAGGCGTACGGCACACATCTACCACCGGGAGATCCCTACGGCTAAGGTAAAGGTGGTCTACCGGTCGAGGGTATATCCTAATCTCTGGGTCCTGGACAAAGAGAAAGAAATTGTCGGGAAATCGGACCCCTTGAATGTAGGGGTCAATTTCTCCCAGTATCCGCTTTTCTGTGCCGTCGATGCGGATTCGATATTAGAAAAGGATGCCCTGGTCAGGGTAGTCCGTCCTTATATGGATCGTTTCCAGGAAGTGGTCGCGGTAGGGGGAATCGTTCGCGTTGCCAATGGATGTCGCATTACCAATGGGATTGTAGAAGAGGTGGGGCTTGCCAAAGGATGGCTCCCCAACTTCCAGGTAGTCGAATATCTCAGGGCTTTCCTTTCAGGTCGGGTTGCCTGGGGTGCCCGGAATGCCCTTTTGGTGATATCCGGGGCTTTCGGGGTGTTCAAAAAGCAGCCGGTCAAGGATATTGGAGGTTATTCCAATGAAACGGTGGGGGAAGATATGGAGCTGGTGGTGCGCCTTCACCGCAGGTTGAGGAAGCAAAAAAGGAGCTACCGCATCCATTTCATCCCCGATCCCGTGTGTTGGACGGAGGTTCCTCATAAATGGGGCATGCTGGGAAGACAGAGAAACAGATGGCAGAGGGGACTTGGGCAGGTCTTATACCGTAACATTTCCATGTTCGCCAATCCAAGGTATGGTTCCATAGGGATGCTGGCTATGCCGTATTTCCTTTTGGTGGAGCTTTTAAGCCCGGCGGTGGAATTATTCGGTTATGCACTCTTTGGCATCGCCCTCTATCTGGGTTCGGTGTATTGGGAAGCAGTGGCGACCTTTCTCATCCTGGCGGTATGGATGGGGGTATTCCTCTCTCTGCTTTCCGTTTTATTGGAAGAGTTCACACTTCATCGCTATCCCAGAGTACGTAGCCTTTTGAAACTTCTCTTTTGTGCGGTTCTGGAGAATTTTGGATATCGGCAAATGACTGCTTTCTTCAGGTTGAAAGGGCTGTATGACTTTGCAAGGAGGCAAAATGTTTGGTGATTCATTGAAAAGAAAGGCCTGGAAGAGACGCATTAATCTGTTATGTCTCGTGGTGCTTTTGGTTTGCTTCTATTCTATGGCGTCTGCTGAGAAGATACGGGTAGATTCTGCAGTAATCTTTGAGGATTTCAGTTTCGCCGACCTGGGCCATACCGAATGGGTGCAGGCAGTGATTCCCGCTTCACCAAGATTCTCTCTCCTTGGACGGGTAACGGTGATCCGCCGCTTCCAGGAATCCGACGTTCAGGGGACCGTTGGGGGTTCCCTGCGTGTAGGTGCCAAAACCGGGCTTGAGGGGGAAATAAGTTTAAGTCCCGGGGCTGTGATTGCACCCAGGTTCTCCACTTCCTGGTCCCTGTATCGGGCTCTTGCCTCCGTAGAAATTATGCCGCACTACCGTTTCTCCCGCTATGAAACAACGGATGTCCATCTTTTCGCCATGGGCGCCATCTGGCCTGTCACAAGGTCTTTCCAGGGGATAGGCCGGGCATATGTCAGCGCAACTCGGTTTCACAATGGGCCAACTGAATGGAATCCGGCGTTTCTGGTACAGGGACGGGTGGTATTGAATTCCAGATTCACCATCATTCCTTCCTATTCTTTCTATAGAGAAAGCTTTGAAGCAGGCGCTCCTGACCAGACAAGAAGGTTCTCGGCTCACGTGGGTAGGATTGAAACCTGGCACAGAACCTCCAGTGCTTTCTTGGTTCGCATTGCCTGGGAATATGAAGGCAGGTCAACAGATGTGTCGGTCGGGCGGTATGACTTTGGGGTACAGTATCAGTGGTAGTTTCTACCTCAAGAGAAAAATCGGCCATGTCAGGCCGTACGAGAAACTGGACTAAGTCCTTCCCTCACATAACCGCGGGACCACTGAAATATCCCCTCTTCAAATCTTTGTAAAAATCCTTCCTGGAACTCTTTTCTAAGATTTCTATAAAAACCACTTGAATTTTGACTTAGTTTGGATTATACTCATAGTGACTATAAACTCCATTTTTTATAAATTATAATAATAATAGTATGATACCCAATAAAAAAATGGTTGAAATCACAGGACTATATGGACACATCTGGTTCAAAGATAGAAGAAGTAGGCAATCACTTATGAACATAGCACTTCTAACTATGTTTATCATTTTTGCTACAATTTTATCCCCCCTTAATGGATTAACATCTAGTAAGCTAGAGTTTTCTTCTGATGATTTTTTTCAGTCAGCTGGAGAATTATTTAAGCAAAACAAAAGAGCATCTACCAAACAGTTCCAATTATTTATAGAACTATATCCTAAAGATAGACTTGTCCCGGAAGCAGAATTCATGGTTGGAGAATGTTTCTTTAGCCTGGATCCTACCTCTTCAGAGGCTCTAAAAAAATTTCAATCAGTTGTAAATCGATATTCTTCAAGTAAACAAGCGGAAAGCGCTTCCTTGCGAATTGCCGAAATCTATTACAATAGAAAAGATTATTCAAAGGCTTTGGACTCTTTAGAAAAAGCTGAAACCAGATACACTAAAGGATATCTTCAGTATGAAAGACTACTGCTTAAAGCACAATGCTACATCATTCTTCAACGCTTTGAAGAAGCGGAAAAAATTCTTACCAATTTAGTTTCTGAGCGACGAGCATATGAGCAAGATAAACGTTTTAACTATATTTTTGGATTAGTTAATTATCAACTGGGGAAGGACGATTTAGCTTTAAGAAATCTGGAGGAAGTTGATTTACCAGAAGCTCTTTTATTCTCATCCAAATCATTGGTCCGTTTGAAAAAGCCTCTTTTAGGCATAGAAAAATTAAAGGACCTTATTAATAAATATCCAGAAACGTCTCTTCAGGAAAGGGTAAACTACCTTATAGGCGAAGCCTTCTTTGCTGCAAAAGACTACATTAGTGCTATTCATAGCTACGAAAGATTTCTTCACTTCTACTCTCAAAGTAGCTTAATTGGTCCGGCGATTTATAAAATTGCCTGTTCTTATTTGGAAAAGGGGGACTATCTGCAAGCACGAAGTAGTTTTCAATCTTTTTTGCAGACTGAACCTAAATCGGAGTTTGCCCCACGGGCAATTTATTTGATAGGGGAATCTTTCCTCAGGGAAGAAAGATTTAAGGAAGCCTGTTTTGCCTATGGAGATATGGTCAGTTCCTACCCCAATGATTTTTATTCAGCGAATGCTCAATTTAAGCTGGGATGGTGTTATTTTAATTTGAAAGGTTTTCAGCAAGCAAAATCTTCACTTATCAAATTCAAACAACTCTATCCAGGTCATCCATTATTGCCTGAGGTTGAGCTGCTCCTGGGAAATACTTTAACCGAACTTAAACTTTATATGGCTGCTTCAGATGCTTACCAGAGAGTGATTGACCAAACCAAAGAGGTTGAAATAAGGGAAGTGGCTCTTGCCCTGATGAGTAGGGCCAATTATTTAGGTGAAAATTATACTGCTCTGGTGTCAGGATATCGCTACCTTCTCAATCAATTTTCTCCAAGTAAGAGTCCCTGGCGACTAATAACTTACCTCTATCTTGCCGAAGGTTACCTCAAGCAGGGGATGCATAACGAAGCAATCGAGCTTTATAAACTAATACAATCCATTTATCCCACAAACCCTCTTTTAATTTATGCTCAGGAAGGTTTAGCGTGGGCTAATTTTTTGAATGAAGACTATTCTGAAGCTCAAAAGATTAGAGAAAAAATTCAAAATATTTCTCAACAGAAAGATCTACCCGAAGATCTGGTTTTAATTAACCGCTATGAACTGGCAAACGCATTTTTTAACCAAAAAAAATATTTGAAAGCGATAGATATTTTTGATGTCTTCCACAAACAAAACCCTAAACATTATCTGGCAGCGAAGGCTGCTTTAAATGGAGGCCTTTGTTACTACCAGTTAGAATATTTTGCTCAGGCAATTGAAGCGTGGGAAAACATGGAGAAGAATTATCCAGATGCACCGGAGACAAAGCAGGCTTTATGGAAAGTAGCAGATACCTATTTCCGGGCACAACTTTACGACAAAGCCATAAAAACCTATAAGAGAATAATAGAACACTATGTAAAAGATAATAAAGAATCAGCCAGGGCGCACCTCTGTATTGCCCAGTGTTATTACAATTCTAAAAACAATGTTTTGGCAATCCAGTCTTTAAAGGAGTTAATTGAGAAGTTTCCATTAGAGCCTCAAGCGTATGAAGCTCTGGATTTTCTAACTGGCCTGTTAGAAGTACCGGATTCTAAAGAATCCGCTTTATCGGCATTAAAAGATATTATAAAATCTTTAGGAAGAAGTAACCCACTGGCAATAGAGGCTCAGTTTAGACTAGCAAGGAGTTTCTTTGAAGATAAGAATTATTCTGAAGCAACTGAAATGCTGGAAAGAATAATCAGTGAACTTCTGGAAAGCACTAGATTTGCAGATTCAAACTATTATTTAGCTGAATCCTATTACCAGCTTTCTGAATTTAATAAAGCAGAGTTAGCTTATAAACGCTTTATAGATAATTTTCCTGAAGACAAACGTGCTATTATCGCTATTTTCCATTTGGGTTCAGCGCAATTTAAAGGAGAAAAGTTTGCTGAGGCAGCAGAAACCTTTGAAAAATTAGTCCAAAATTATCCTGATTGTGAGTATTCCACTGGGGCTATGTATAATACTATTCTGGCCTACAGAAAATTAAGGAAATGGGAGAAAGCAGCGAGTACTTTACAAATGTATCAGGAGAAATATCCTGCTGCAGCCAAATCCTCTGGAATGGATATAGAGCTTGCCACAATCTATGAAGAGCAAAATCAATACCTAAAAGCGATTGAGATTCTCCAGGCCATTCGAAATAAAACGGATAGGCGAACTGAAACCTGGGGAAAAATAACATTTCGCATAGCCGAAAATTATATGACTATAGAGGAAGAAGAAAAAGGGATAGATGAATACCAGAAACTTGTCTCCACAAGCAATCCTCTCCCAGGTGGCTGGATGCTTAATGCAATGATTAAAATGGGAGAATACTACGAGAAAAACGGAGAGATGCAAAAAGCACTTTCTTTGTATGAGAAAATATATAAGAAATCAGAAGGCATGGCGAAAAAGCCTGCATGGTTTAAAGCAATTAAATCTCGAATAGATGCAATTCGTGCCGAAATTAAATCCCAGTAAAAATTTTACAATTTGAGATTCCTTATAGGGAGTAAAAATAGGAGGGATTTAGGAATGAAGATTAAATTTAACAAATTATTACTTTGCTGGTTTATAATTATTTGTTCTTTTACTGCTTCTGCAATTGGGAAGCAATTTTTTTCTCCCAATATGGATGGAATTAAAGATACTGCAGTTTTTAAATTGCAGATTACCACTGCAAAAGAGAATATAAGCCGGTGGATGTTCGAAATAAAAGATTCAAGCGGAGAAGTAGTTCGCACATTTAAAGGAGACGGTCCTCCGCCTGATAAGCTAGTGTGGGATGGTAAAAGCGAGAATCAGTTTTTGGTTTCGGATGGAGTTTATACTTATACTTTCACTATTATCACAAAAGCTGGAAATGAAGTAACCCTTTCTCCTCAGGAGATAGTGGTCGACCGAACTAATCCCAGTGCATCTGTTTCTGTAGATCTTGATAGTTTTTCTCCCAATGATGATGGAGTAAGAGATAAGGTAACTTTTTTCATGGAAAGATTTGATATAAATGGAATTAATAACCAGCTATTAGTTATCGAGGATAAAAATAATAATGTGGTAAAAAGTCTTTTGGGAATTAAGGATACCATAATCTGGGACGGTAAAGGAGATTTTGAGGAGGATGTTCCAGATGGTACCTACAATTATTGTTTAATTGTTCAGGATAATGCGGGCAACCGTTTCCGGACGCCAACTCAAAAGATACAGGTAGATCGAGAAGCCATAGTTTCTTCCATTGAAGTAGATAAGGCAATTTTTTCTCCTAATGAAGATGGGGTTAAAGATATTCTCGAGATCAAGATTAACGTTCCTGAGAATGCATCAATTGACAACTGGAAACTAAGTATTTTAAATTCAGTTGGTAAGGTGGTTAAAAGTTTTTACGGCAAGGGCGAGCCATATCATAAGATTACTTGGGATGGAAAAGATAAAAAGAAAAAGACTGTCAATGATGGAATATATCACCTGGTTTTAACAGAGACAGATAAGGCAGGAAATACTGTAGCTACAGTACCGGTGTCTGTTGAAGTAGATAATAGCCCACCGACTTGTCGGATAGGATTGGATAATAAGCTCTTTTCTCCGAACGACGATAACGTCTTAGATGATGCCACAATCTCCTTGAAGATTACAGAGGCTCATTATCTAGAATGGAAACTATCTATATTAGACGATGTTGGCAAATTGGTGAAAATATTTGCTGGCAAGGGGGAAAATCCGGAAGAGAGTCTGGTATGGGATGGTAAGGATGATAATAAAAGGGATGTTATTGATGGTAATTTTACATATTTACTCGAGGCAACTGATATAGCTGGCAACAAATATCGTACCTCCCCAGGATCTATTCAAATAGACAGGACACCTCCAGTTATAAACGCAGAAGCATCTCCTATGCTTTTCTCTCCAAATAAGGATGGAATAATGGATGAGACGAGCTTCATTTTTAAAATTCGTGATGCAAGCCCTTTAGATCACTGGAAGTTAGAAATAAAAGATTCCTCTAGAGAGACTGTTAAGGTGTTTAAGGATAAGATAAATATTGAGGGAAGCATTCAATGGGACGGAAAAGGTGACAGTAAGAGAACCTTACCTGATGGTACATATAGTTGGACAGTGGAGGCTCTTGATATGGTTGGGAATAGTTCCAAAATATCTCCGCAGAAGATTGTTATTGGAGCTACCAGACCCACTATCTCGGTTAAACCGGATTTGGATATATTTTCACCCAATGCAGATGGTTTTAAAGATTCTGTGAAATTTAGTCTTGAAGTTAGTGCCTTTAACAGGATAAAAGAGTGGAAATTGAAGATTATGAAAGATAAAGATGAGGTAGAACGGACATATACAGGGCTTGGGAATCCACCACCAGCGGTTTCCTGGCTTGGAGAGAAAGATAATAAGAAACCTCTTCCTGATGGTAAATATAGTTATACCTTTGAAGTCACTGATGAAGTAGGTAATTATGTTGCTACACCTTTGGAATCTATTGTTATCGATAACACTAAGCCCCAGGTAAGTGTAAGCGTCCAGCCAGCTATATTTTCTCCAAATGGTGATGAATTCAAAGACAAGGTTAGTTTTGTTTTAGAGTATAGAGATGAAAGTTCTGCTGAGCAGTGGGACTTAGAAATAGAAAATTATGAAAATAAAATTTGTAGGAAATTTTCTGACAAAGGTAATCCTCCTTTTACAATTGTTTGGGAGGGTAAGGATAAAGATGGTAACATCTTAAAAGATGGCATTTATAACTATTTGTTAAGGGTTCAAGATATAGTGGGTAATTCAATAAACAGCACCAGGAAAATTCTTAAAATCGATAATACCCCACCACACGTGCAACTTTCTGTCGAACCGACTCTCTTTTCACCAAATAATGATGGTGTAAAAGATACTACAGCTTTTTATCTTGATTATAAAGATGCCAGTGATATAGCTGAATGGATTCTCAAAATTACAGGACCTGAGCCGGCGTTGAAAACATTTAAAGGGATAGGAAGACCATCGCAAATTATATCCTGGGATGGGAAAAACAATAGAGACAATATTCTTCCTGACGGGGTTTACAATGCAGTCTTAAGCATTAAAGATGAGGTAGGAAATGAAGGTAAAAGCCCCTCAATTCAGATAAAGATTGATACTTTCAAACCCGTGGTGTCTGTGGTAACTGAGGAAGAGCCTGTTAGTGCTTTTATTCCTATGGTTTCTATTAGCAAGGAAACTGATCGCGGTATGGTAATATCTCTGGCTGCAGAGCTCCTTTTTGATTTAGGGGAAGAAAAGTTAAAGCCCGAAGCTAAGGTGACACTAAATAGGGTTGCCCATATTATTAAAAAATATCCTGATCGCAAGATAAGAGTGGAAGGTCATACTTGTGATTTACCCATTCATACTCCCCGGCTCCCTAACAATCAGGTACTTTCTGAAGAAAGGGCAAAATCTGTACTAAGATATTTTGTAGAAGAATTAAAACTTTCTCCTGACCGATTCACTACCAAAGGTTTTGGTAATACAAAGCCCATTACCCCCAACACTACTGAGGAAGGAAGAATAAAAAATCGGAGAGTGGAGATTATATTAGTAAAATAGGAGGATAAGTTACATGATTACTGTTGATTTAATGGAGGTTATTCGTAGAAGTTTTACTATGATTATTCTTGTTTTTTGTTCTGTTTTAGCTCTGTCTTTTACTGTAGAACGATGGTGGTTTTTCCGTAGAATCAAACTGGATGTAGGAAACTTTATGACTATCGTGAAAAAATATATTGAAGAAAGAAAATTCAATGAGGCATTAAATCGCTGTAAGTCAACTCAAAATCCATTGGCAAGGCTCGTGGAGGTTGGCATAATGAATCATCAAAAAACGAAATCACAATTAATAGAATTAATGAATGCAACACGTTTGGAAGAACGGTTGAAAATGGAACGATTTACAATAATATTAGGGACACTGGGAACCATTTGTCCATTTATTGGTTTGTTTGGTACAGTGATAGGTATTATTAAGGCTTTTCACGATTTGGCAATTTCTGGCTCTGGCGGGCCATCGGTTGTCGCAGCGGGGATTTCAGAAGCCTTACTAACAACAGCTACAGGACTGGCCATAGCTATTCCTTCTGTAGTAATGTTCAACTATTTTATGAGGAAAGTCAGAAATCTTTCAATTGTGTTGGAAGCCAATCAGATGCGAGTAGTGAACTATCTGAATGTCGATTAAAAGGAGTTTCAGAATGGAAGAAGAGTCTTCCATAAATAAAATCAATTTAACATCCTTAGTAGATGTTTCTCTGACTCTTGTAATCATATTTATGGTGGCTGCTCCTTTTGTAATGCAGACTGGTATAAAGGTTACTTCATCGAAAATGGGAGCTGCTAAAGGTAAGGTTGTCCAATCTGAAAATGTAAACATTTATCTGAATGCTGATGGAAAAATTAAAGTTAATGGACAGCCTGTCTCATGGGAACAACTAGCAGTTGCTTTAAAAGTAGCTATTCCAAAAAGTAAAGATCGTATGGTAATACTTCTTGCCTCGCCAAAGAATCATGTAAAACAAATAGTAGATATACTAGACTGTGCACGGCAGCAAGGGGCCGTGAAGTTGGCAATTTTAAAGGAGCGATGAAAGAGCCAAATACAAGGAAGACAATATATGGCTGAGTCAAATTTATCCAATGTTGAAGAAGAAACCATTACAACACTTGAGATAACTCCTCTGGTGGCTATAGCACTAGTTTTAGTGATAATATTTATGGTGACAGCCCCTCTTTTTCTACAACCTGCGATGAAGATTATCTTACCCAAGGCTATTACAGGCGAGGCAGAGGAAAGGGAGAACGTTACAATCAGCATCTCCCAATATGGTAAATGGGCAATTAATGAAGAAGAGATTCCCTTTGAGAATGTTCATTTGCTTCTCAGTAGAAAAATAGAGAAAACCAGGGATAAGTATGTTATAATCAGGGCCGATCAGCAGGCACTTCATAAATGGCTGTTGGAGGCAATGAGTATCAGTAAAGAATGCGGAGCAAGGGCGGTTTCTATCAAGGTAGAACGGAAACAAAAGAGGTAGAAGATAAATGTTTGAGAAAAGGTACGTTCATATCTCTTTTACGATTTCAATTTTAGCTCATAGCCTGCTATTTATGTCTTATTATTCATATTTACTTAAGGCAAAAGAGGTAGCCATGACTTTTTTAGAAAATATTGAATTGATAGAAATTGAACCAGATATTCTTGTTATTCAAGAAATGCCCGGACAAGTTCCTCCAAAAAATGTCATTGAATTTTTCAAAATGTCTCTTCCTACCTTTAAAAAACCGAAATTTAAAGAGATAACTGAGCCAGAAATAGAGAGGGAAAAAACATTAAAGGAAGTTTCGGAAAAGATAGATTTTGACAGAACCATAGAAGTTCGTCCTGGACCACAAATATCTCTTACTCAGGATAAATATGTAAAAAGAGAGAAACTTTCTGAAATTATTCCAGATGGAGAAGTCTATAGTGAAGAAAAATTGGACATGCTTTCTCCTCATGAGCCAGATATTAAAATTGAAGAAGTTGGCAAGGTTGCGGTAGGAAAGATATCATACAGCCAGCCCATCGACTTAGAGAAAAAAACTTCACATTCTCCATTGAAAGATATTAAAGAAGTAGAGATTAAGCAAGTAAAATATACATATAAACCACCGACACTCAAAGAAGCCACCGTGTCTGTCAAAAAAAGAAGATCTACCGGCACTAGACCAACTTTAGGATATGGAAAAGGAACTTCGTTGGGATATGACAAGAGGGTTTTGTTAGCAAAACAGAGAATAAAAACTTCTGAAGATTTAAAAAAAATAGCCAAACCCGTTGCTGAAAAGGTTGAAAAAACAGAAGTCGGCTTGATTAGAGAAGCAAAGCCAGAGAAAAAGTCAGTAGAAATTATGGGGCCCGTGGTAGGAAGAAAGATTCTTACTTCATATCTACCGGTTTATCCTGATTGGGCAAGGGCTGAGCATATTGAGGCTGATGTTGTTATAAAATTTTATGTTTCTCCTGAAGGGAAGATTAGGGAGAAACTATATCTTGAGCGTACCTCGGGCTATAGTAAATTGGACCGGTTAGCAATGGAGGCAATTAAAAAATGGGTTTTCGAACCTTTAGAAACTAATGGAGGAGACCAATGGGGAATTATAACTTTCAGATATTTACTAAAATAAATCCCTTAAAATTGTTAGCAGGTGGCATATGTATTGCTCTAGTAGGGATTACTACACTTGCCGGGTCTAGAGAGAAAGGTGAGTTGCCCGAAGTAATTATAGAAGGGGAAGAGGTCTTAGAACTCAAAAGCACAAAACCCCACCTGGAGATACCCATAGAACAGAATCGTGAAATTCTTGAGAGTCTTAAAACGGAAGAAGATATTCTATTAAAGAAACCTTCTGGCTGGGAAAAACAACCACAGGATTCTTTGCCTGAACTAGTGAAAAGCACTCAAGTAATTATTCCATTCACTCACCACATTCGTGATGAAAAAGTGTACATTTTTTATCCTCTTAGGGATTTACAAGCAACTTTTAAAGAACCAGATACTAAGAAGGCTAAAGAATTAGCCTCCTGGGAGCTAATAGTTGCCGATGAGTCAGGTGAGACTTTTCGGAAATATTCTGGGCGAGGTTTACCCCCGGAAACTATTCTTTTTGATGGCCGAGACAAAAACGGTAAAGTGCTTAAAGTTGGATATCCCTATTCTACTATCCTAGGTTATTATGATGCCACAGGGAGTTTACATACATTCGTCCGTAACCCTTTTACTATTTCGGGGTTTGCTCATCAGGAGCCGGAAGGATTTTTTATTAGCCTAGATTTCAAGATGCTTTATCGATCTCCCCCAACTCTTTTGGGAAAACACCAGTTCAGCGATTTTGGTCAAGAGCTTCTACAGGAAACTTCTGATTGGATTAAAAAACATTTTTTTACCTTTCCCATTAATGTAATTGTCTATTGTAGAAATAAAACAATTGCGGAAATAACTGCCAAAGAGATTTCTGGAGAATTGGCTAGAATGCTTGTTCGCTCAGAGGTAGAGATATTTTGTCAGGGGGAGATTTCTGAAGAATCATTGGAAAGAGTAGAAATTATTGTTAACAATCGTTAAAAACATGAGAGAGAAAGAATTCAGAGGACAATATATTGTTGAGCCTGAATTACAGTTTTGGTTTGTTTTGGTAATAATTTTTATTGTTTTGATAGAGGGAATTTTTATTAGCTGGGGAATATCTCGTCTTTCGACTATTGTCTCTGATTGGAAGCAAAGTCATATGGTTATGGATTTTTTTAAGACGTTAATTTTGATTTTATTGCTTTTGATAGGAGGCAATTTCCTATTAGGTATATATTTGTCCCACAAGGTAGCCGGCCCTTTATTTCGAGTCCGTAAAGCGTTGCAGGAAATAAGAAAAGGCAACTTCTGCAATATTCAATTACGTCGCGGAAGTATGCTCAAAGATTTTGTTAAAGAATTCAATGAAACGATACTTGTATTAAATAAATTAATTCATCGCGACCAAGAAATTATTAGTGGGGTTTTAGAACAGCTGAGTCAATGTCATGGGATACTTAAGAAAAAACATTCAATCAAAGAACTTGAAGAAGTTCAAAAAAAGCTTTTGTTAATTAGAAGCTTAGTGGTTACAGTAAATTCCCATTTTAGATTATCAACCCCACTTTTTGAAAAAGAGAAAGATAATGAAAAATAAAACAGTTTTGATAGTAGATGATGATGAGGAAATACAAAAGCTACTCTCAGTATTTATAAAAAAGCTTGGCTATCGAGCTGAAACAAGAACAAGTGCAATAAGAGCCAAAGAGTGGCTTTCCTCAAATCGACCTATCCTGATGTTAATAGATATTATGTTACCTGACACTACAGGGATAGAATTCTGCCAATGGTTAAATTCCCAAGAAGATCTTAAAAACATTCCGGTAATTCATATGAGCGTTCTGACCGATGAAATTGCACAAGTAGATTCACTGCTTTCTGGAGCCCGAGATTTTATATTTAAACCGTTTGATTTTAAGATATTGAAGAAGAAGATCGAAAATCTTGTCAAAGAGGAAAGATAGGTTCCATCTTTTCTTATGTCTTTTATTAGTGGGACCAGGGTCAGGTCTTGTAATATAACATCGATAAAAAGAGACAAATTCATTTTTATTATATAGCAGATAGTTGCGCGAGAAAAAGGCTCACACCTATTTTTGGATTGACACATCATTTAAATCTTCGTAAAATACCCACCTGAGAGGAAGAATCTTTTCGCCAAAAAATTTACACGCTGGGCGATAGGTCACATGGGATTTGTGGACACCTTGCCTCTGATTATGGAGAGCATGTCGCATTTCTTCAAGATAGCGGCTTTACGAATGGATGCTTTCATTTTTGAGATGGGCGGCCCCGGCGGTTCTATTACAGGGACGGTTGATATTGAGTTCCAGATTCACTATCATCCCCTCGTATTCCTTCTATAGAGAAAGCTTTGAGGCAGGAGCTCCTGACCAGACAAGAAGGTTCTCGGCTCACGTGGGTAGGATTGAAACCTGGCACAGAACCTCCAGTGCTTTTTTGGTTCGCATTGCCTGGGAATAT
>Ga0209979_1003494_pt1 | contig 13817 bp, 22 predicted proteins | sample AnhtaG_FD_183114 | JGI IMG/M metagenome (GOLD analysis project Ga0209979, IMG submission 183114) | Deep subsurface microbial communities from Anholt, Denmark to uncover new lineages of life (NeLLi) - Anholt_01485 metaG (SPAdes) (version 2) | ecosystem: Environmental > Aquatic > Marine > Oceanic...
CCTCTCCCTCTTGAACCTGACCTTAAGGGGGATCTCCAGGTAGGCAAGGTAGGGCCGCAGCGCATAGTAGTAGGAGCGCAGCGTGTCTCTCTGGTATCCCCTGTTTCTGAGCTCGGCTAAGAATAGCTTTGCTGTGTCGGCTGATGGCTCGCTGTGCCCGAGCCAGTTGTGGAAGGCCCTTAACTGGCCCTGGCGCAGCCTCAGAGTAGCCGGCGTGAGGTCCTCGAGCTCAAACTGGTGGAGGTAAACGTCGAGGACGACTTGATTTGAAACTGAAATTTGGGCGCTCATTATTCCCCTCCCCTTATTAGTAGTACCTTAAAGAATATACTACCAAGTAAAGAGTATATATAGAGATGTAATGGTAATAATGAGGCGCTGGCGCCGGGGGCGAGTAACCTATAACCTCTGGCAGGGAGGATTGGCTTTAACTCGCCCACCGGCAAACGGCAAAGGGTAGACAAATCCAGCGATTTGTCCAGCCTTTGGCGGGTGGAAGTTACCGCTATTTTGAGCGTTTTTATCCACATTTTGTCAACATTTTGGTCACTTTTATCCACAATTTTGTCACAATTCCGCTGCGCTTTTGCCGCCGACTCACCTGGGCCTCCGGGCGTAGTCTATGAGGGCCATGATGGCCAGGGCTATGGCGGAGACAATGGCGATAGCGACACATGCTATGCCGATGATCGCCGCCGGCAGCAAAGGGACATGATCAAGGGCCGGAGTGAAAGATAGTACGGGCCACAAAACCCAGAAGATTCCGCAGATGATAGCGACTATTTTGATGGCCACGTCACCCTCCCTGGCCCGGGGTCCTGGGAGGATCTCCGGAGGAGCTCCAGACCGCCCGGGTGATCTCGCGGTGAAAGTTTACCAGGCGGGCGACGGCCTCCGAGAAGGTCTCCCTCTTGGTGCGGAGCTCCTCGAGGTCCCGGTGGACTTTGTCATCGAGCTTGATTGTTTTGGCCATAGTACCTTACATTTTACAGGACGGTATACTCGGTGTCAAGGGTATACCGAGTATACCGAGATGAGGAGATTGCTTCGCTTCGCTCGCAATGACATAACAACATAATGACATAATTATGGCAAAAACGTGCCAAAAACATGACGATATCGTGACAAAATCATGGTAATTATTTTGGTAATTTTGCCATTGGCAGCCGCCATGATTTAGGTACAAAATTGCCCGCAGCGGGCGCCCGCTGCGGCCGCGGCTCAGCTTTACGCCAAAAAAAGAAGGCGGTTTTTGGGGGGAGTACTGCCGCCCCGATCCGTCGGGGTCGGCGGTTTTGTAGGTAGGACGCGAAAAGAGGGGCATGGAGACGGTTTTGAGGGTAAGTGGTCAGGCCGGGCCGTTTCCTGGCCATCTTCCAGGGCAACCCTGCCTTAGAAAATCGAGATCAGGGGGTAGTCTCTGGTTCTTCCGGGGTGATCTTCTCCTCCTCCTCCACCTCCGGCTCTCCCCGAGGCGAGCTTTTGCCCAGGGCGAGGATGCGGCCCATGGCGCCGGCGGCTCTCCTGAGGCTCCCCTTCTCGTCCAGCTTTACCTTATCCTTTGCCATTAGTCCTCCATATCCTTCAAGTACAGCGCGATATAGTCATCGGACCAGCCCAGGGCGGCCATCTCGGCCTGGTATCGCTCCAGGGTGATGATCTCCTTCTTATAGAAGCGGCCGAGATCGCTTCGACTAGGGCGCTCGATCCTCCGGACGCGCTCAATGTACCATAACTGGAGTAGCTCCGTTACCTCAGCCCCCATGAAACCGAGCTCGACGAGGTCATGGCTGACCACGGTGTCATCGATCAGGCCGGTGACATAGAGCTGGCGGTAGTTTGAGGCGTAGGCATCCTTCCGGTCCTGGATGACCTTGAGGTCCTCCCGGCTGAGGTAGTAGGTTATCTCGTCGGGAGTATAGCCCAACTCGTCGAGGAGCTCCGTGGCCTCATCAGCGGGGATCAGCCCCCGATGATATCCGGTAGTGATGTCGGACCTGGTCAGGTCCCGCTCCTTATCGATCGCCTCGTCGCTGGGCGCGGCGTAGTACTCGCGGGTGAAGTCGGTCATGCCCTGGGCGTGCTCCTCGTCATAGCCCAGGTCGAGGTAAGAGCGTTTGACACCCTCCAAGTCGAGGATGCCGAGCTTATACATACGGCGAACGTCCACCCTGGTATACGGATTGTAGGCGATCTTGGTGAGCTTATCCCGCCAGTAGGGCATGACGTCCAGGGCCCGGAGGAGGACCATTAAATCGTCCCTGGTGATGACGCCACGGTGGAGCATCTCGAAGCCCTGCCTGGCTGAGGGGAGGTCCCAGTGGGCGGCCCAGTAGTTCTTAGCCCACTCCTCTGTCAGGCCGACCTTCTCGCCCCACTTGGCGAAGTCCGGAGGGAAGTCCTCCATCTGGCCGTACTTCTCGACAATCGCGGGCGTGAATACCTCCCTGACCGCCATCCGGATGAGGTCGGTGGGTGAGGGGATGATATACGCCAGCTCTTTGAAGATCCCTATTCTCTCGGCGTCCCATCCGACGTCGTGGAGGTCCGTCCAGAGTTTCTCGTACGCCTCCTTGTTTCTGAGCCATATCCTCTGGACGATATCCGGGTCGAGGCGAAGGTGGACCAGCTCCTTAAATAGTACTGTCTGCCAATCATGCCATCCCAGGTGTTTGAGCTCCGACGTATAGGTTTCGTCGTCTATCTCGCCCCTGAGCAAGGCGCTGAGAGCCAGCGGCATATCAAGGTTCATGAAAGGGAATTTCGAGGCCTTGTTGCGCTTCAAGGCCTCGAGCCAGGGCGACATGGCAGCGCTGGCGGCCCCGCCGATCGCGGTCCCGCCTAAAGAGGAGGCTAACATTCCTTGCCATTCTCCGTCCTCATGGATCCACCGGTCCAGCGCGGTTTTCATGTAGGGGGGGCAATCAGGGTCCTGAGACCAATCGCGGAGGGCGGGGAGGACCAGGGGCTTAAATACTATCCCCATCCGGTGCTGAAAGCCCTCCATGCCGGCGGCGATCACCTTGCCGACAAACCCACCAATGCCCCGGGAGACGTCCTGGGCCCACTGCTCGAACTTGTCGTTGATCTTGTCAGAGAGTCCCATATCTCACCATATCTTTTCCAGGATCTTCTCGAACACTCCCCATAATCTCTCGGAGAATGACGGCGCGCTATTGTCGACCTTCTTGGCAAAGTAATCGGCGGGGTCGCTAAAGAAGTCCGAGATGTCCTCGAAGAAGAAGCTAACCAGGTTGAACACCGGGCCGAGAAACTGGAGGACCTCGCCTTTGATCAGCGCGGGAAGATCCGCGATCTTGTCAGCATTGGCCACTATCCAATCCCAGGCTCCCCTGGCCCAGGTGTAGGCTATGTCGAGCTTGTCCGATATCCAGCCGTAGACGTCGTTGGCCAGTTTTATCGCATTGTCCACTATCCAATCCCAGGCTCCCCTGGCCCAGGTGTAGGCTATGTCGAGTTTATCCGATATCCAGCCGTAGACGTCGTTGACCAGTTTTATCGCATTGTCCTCTATCCAATCCCAGGCTCCCCTGGCCCAGGTGTAGGCTATGTCGAGTTTATCGGAGATCCAGCCGGTGACAGTGTTCCAGAGGTCGTCCAGGTTATTGATAGCAGCATTTATTACATTGAGCACCCAGGAAACGTAGGCTCTGAGGGTGTAAACGCGGTCTCCTAAGAAGGTAAAAACGCGAGAGATAGAGTCAAAGAAGGTTTCCAGGCTCCCCCCCACGATGGGAATATCTGCGGCATAGTCGGCAACGGTAGAGAAGCTGCCGGCGATACTGTCAAAAAAAGACACAACGTAGGAGAGGCCGCTCAGAATAGCATCGATCCAGGACTGTGGTATGCTGGCCATTTAAGTCACGACTTCTTTATGCTCTCCAGGAGATTGGCTTTTTCCGCGAGTACCTGGGCCACCTTCTCCTGGTTGAAGTCGGCCTCGGGTATCTCTGCCGTGAAGTTGGTCCCGGATGCGGTTGTAGCGGTGATCCGGTACACCTTCTCGACCGCGCCTCCCCTGGTGATAGTGGTCCGTTCCGTGATGTCGTCTACGGTGTAGAGTTTAGGCATATCTAGGTACCTCCTTTTGTGGTTTCGTCCTCTTTCTTAACCCTCTCATTATGCCATTGCGGGTATTTAGCTTTACTGGCGTTATAGGCGCCGACGGCGGCAGCAATTCCCGATATCGTGGAGATAGACGCCGCGATGAGGGCCGAATTGTGGCCCATAAAGATGGCGGTGACGGTGATGATTGTGATGCAGATTGCAGCGATCACTCCGATTATGATGGTATTGTGCATTACAAAAGCACCTCCTTAATAAGTTTAGCCAGTTCTACCAAAAATAGCGACAGGGCGATAAAACCGGGCACTATTCCCACCGCGTAGTAGTGCTCCTCCCCTTTAATAAGAGTGTGGAGAGTGCCAGATGGGAGGAGTTTGAGGATCCAGGGGCAGAAGCCCACACAAAAGCCAAATATAAGGGCGTGCCACTCCTCGGGGGTACTGAGCAAGGTTCTGAGTTTGATGCCGGCAAACATAGCTACATCCTCCTTATGACATCTCCGCAATGCCGACTCTGTAATCAGCATTACTGTTTCCGGTATAAAAGAGGTAGTAGGTCTTGTCCACTCTTATTATAGCCGGGTAATGCACACCCGCAGCGTCCCACTGGCCACCGGCTCCAAGGCCCAGGGTGGGATTGTGGGGATGCTTCGTAAAGGTCCTTCCGTCAATAGAGGTTGCTGCACCAATGCGGTCGGTGGCTCCATCATAGCCGGTGTAGCTAAGGTAGAAAACACCCAGGTTCCAGAATATAGAGAAGTAGACAATGCCTGCATCGTCCCAGGTCCCTCCGACTCCGGGAGACAACACATTTCCATAGAGGGTGAGGCTGGTGAGTGAGGACCCTTCGTAAAGGCGAGCGATGTATAGACCTGCAGAAGCGTAGGCTGTATAGACATAGAACTTCTTACCAATACGGATAGACGATACCGAGGCGGTGTTGGCCGCTGCCGCCGCGATCATAGGGTTTCCGGCGTCCTTCGTCCAGGTCCCGAGCGGAGTGGCAGCGTAGGCGAAGCCATAGGCCCACTGGCCAGCGTTACTTAGCCCCGAGTAGGTCAGCTTGAACCTCTTGGCAGCGTCGCTCTCCCACTGGTCATAGATAACGTTACAGGAGACCGCTTGCGCGTAATCCCAATCTCCAATGTTTGCGCCAGCGTCAACGATAGGGTTTCCGGTGTGTCTGGTCCAGGGTCCATAGGGGGATGCGGAGTATGCCACACCGATCCTACCGGCAGTTTTAGCACCGATTATGCCATTTGCCACGTAGAACATATAGTAGAGCCCCTCGTAAAATATGACGTGCTGCCCCATGATCCAGTTCTTTTCCCAGCCTGTGCCGGTCGGGGCGAGGATAGGATTGCCGGCATACCTGGCCCAATCCGATGTCCCTACTCCCGCGACGACGCCTGTGACCGGTAAGAGGTAGTGGTTCTGCCAGCTCTCCTCATCCTTCATGGCAAATTTCCTGATCCGCTCCCTGGGGAAAACATAGGCCTTGACCAGGCCGGCGCCGGTCCTACTCGCGGTAGCCTGGGCGAAAGCTCCGTCTTTGCGTGTCCAGAGCGGCTTGGCGTGTCCACTGGTATCTGAGAAGTAGAGGAATTGCCCCCTGGTAGTATCACCATTGACATAGACATCTTCATAGCCGCCGATAACCATGGTGCCGGCAGCGTTATCGGCTATGACACCTGTGGCGACCGCCACTTGAGCGTCCTCAGCCTCGGAAGCGTAGTCAAAGCTGTCATTATTGTCGGGGTCTAGCCTGTAAACGTAACCCTCTACGGTGGCCGCCCCGGCCTTATTTGTTAGCTCGGCCGTCCCGGCGCCGGCGGCGACCGCTTTACACTTCCACAGGGAGGTGCCGGCATCCCAATATAGAACGTAGCCGTCGGTGGGGGCGGCAACGCTAACATCGCCCAGGTCGTTAAGTTTGATATTGGCCATATCAACCTTGAGTAAGCCGTTGGCGTCGACCTGGAGGGGTATCCAGACGTCGTTAGTTCCGTCCCATCCCCAAAGTAGCACTCCGGGCATATTTATTTACCTTATCCCGCGACGATGATCAGCTCACCGCTGGTATTTACCTGGACCGGGACCCAGACCTCGTTGGTGGCGTCCCATCCCCACATTAGTACTCCTGACATTTATTCCTCCCTTTATGGTTCATTCTGAGTGACTATGACATCATCGAGCCAGCATATTCCGTTCTCTCCGGCGTCGCTATTTACCAGAAAGCTAATACCTACATAGGCGGCGGCTGCCGATGCCAGGCTCCAGAGGTCCTCGGCGCTCAGGTCGAAGGTCTGATTATTGAAGATCACCCGGCAATACTTAGCGTTCAAGAAGTCCGCCACGATTTTGACGGTTGTGTGCCTGACCTTGGTGGTACTGAATGATGCGCCGGTAAGTAGGTTGACCCAGCTCCCCTCGCTGTCCTCATAATCGACGTCCCCGGCGTCAGGCTGAAACCTCAGCCTTGCGCGATAGCGCGTTGCCCCGGTCTCCATGATAAGCCCGGCGTAGAAGTAGTCGACGACCGAGTTAAGGTCAAAGCTAAACTCAAGCCCTAGTTTACCGAGAACCGGATAAGGGAAGGACCTCAATAATAACGCGGCGTGTGGCGAGGTACTGCCTCCGGTGAGCTTCGCACAGAAAGGGCCGGTACGGCAAAACTCGGCGCTCTGTTCTACCGCGGCGCCGGTGCCAAAGGGAGACGCGACCCATCCCATAAGGCCATGGTCGAAGCTGTCCAGAAATATGACGTTTCCCCTCCTGTCAAAGGTAACAATCGAGCTGAGCCTGGCGGCCAGCTCGGCGAGATCCTGGAGGCTGTAAACGGTCGCCAGGGGTGCGTCTGCCCCCCAATCAGGGTGCCCATGCGCCACCTTACAGCACCTCCACAGGTATCGGTCTCAGCGATATGAGGCCCTGAGCTATGCCATACCTGGCCATGGCTGCCACCAGGGGGAGGACCTCAAACCTGACAATCGGAGTATGGGGGTAAGTATCGTCGTCGTTATAGCCCAGGAGGACAAGATCGAAAGGCGGTTCCAGGAGCTCAAAGAAGTCGTCCCAAGAGATGATCCTACCGTCGGTATAAAACCACCTGTCGATATTGGTAGGCCAGATCTGGTGACGGCGGTGTAGTATAGCGACCTTGGCCAGGCCGGCACAGCCCGGGGGAAACTCGAGCTCGACGTGGGTGAGAACTCCCCAGGTCAAGCCGGCTGTCAGCTCTACCGGCTCATCTTCCGCGGTATTAGCCGGGATCTCGAGATCGAAGGAATAAAACACATTATTACTCCTTCGCCCCCCAGCCCAGGGAGCGGTAAGCGACGGTATAGCACGCTATATTAGCATCGGTGACGATGCAGCAGCCCTGGTCGCAGACAATGGGCGGGGTGAAGATAGGATGATGCTCCCGGGCCGGCTCGCTCTGCCACTTGAGCTTGCCGCCGGCGTCAACGCCGTCGTAGATCTTGACCGAGCCCTTGGTGCCGTCGGCCTCCGCGGATATCGAGATCCAGGGGATCTCGCAGGCGTTCTTCTGAATTATGGTGGTCTTGGCTCCCCCACCGGTGTCAATGGTGCGTGTCTCTATTCTCCGGCCCATGATTATGACTTACCTCCTCATAGGTGGGGGCCCGGAGGGAAAAAGTGTAGAACTCGAGGCCCCCGCTGAGGTTTAGGTTTACTGCTTAATAAGCGGTCACGACCTCATCGGCCAGGAGCTTGAGGACCACGCTGGTTCCCATGCTGGTATTGCCCTCGACCCGGAGCCAGAAGTTTCCGAGATCGGCAGAATTGACCCAGGTCCGCTCATCCCAGGGGTCGAAGTAGGGGATCGGGGAGACGGAGAAGGGCCAGATGCCCATACAGGTCATGATAACACCCAGATTGATGATAGTTGGAGTAACACCGTCGGAGGTTTTGCGAAATCCGAGTCCACCGCTGTTACCCCACAGGTCCATCAGCCGAGCCTCGGCATCGACAAGTGGCACCTGGACATTAGCGATTATCCCCTGCTCAAGTGGGAAGGGGTATACCTGACCACCTTTGACGCTCATCTGTTGCGAGACGGTAAAAAGGCCGTACATTCGGGCGATCTCGCTGGCCAGCTCGGTCGGGCCCACTCTGATGGGGATAACCGCGTCGTTGTTGAAATTGAGCTCGAGCTTGTCCAGGAGGTAGCCTATGCCCTGGGCCTTATACCAGCTCTGGAGGTAGAGGTTGGAGTAGACAGGGCCTCTGGGTATGCCCATATTCTCCTTCTTGGCGGAAGCGCCGGTAAAGCGGGCGACCTCAGAGGTCTTGATGTAGCCCCTGGGGGTCATCGGGGGATCTCTGAGGATATGGGCAATAACGCTGAATGACGGAGCGGCGCTCATGGCCACGCCGTTGGTCCAGCCGTTCTGTGAGGTCAGGGTGAAGTCGGTATCGATCTGGAGCTCGGGATCGTTGACCCGGGAGAGGTCCAGCATATACTCGAGGTCGTGGTAGTGCCGGCCGAAGTTAATCATGAAGAACTCCTCACAGGATGCCGAGACCATGTTTTTGCAATCGTGCGAGTGTATAGGGGTCCTCTTATAGAGCATATCGGCCAGGAGCTGCTCACCGGTGAGGCTCTTGATCGGTCTCAAACCGCCGGCCACCACCTCGAGCTTCTTGAGGCGGTCGTGGAGCCAGACGTCAGGCTTATCACCGCCTGCGCCGCAGGTCCCCCAGACGCGGAGCTCAAGGCCAGCGAGGAGCCCACTATTAGGGAGCTCGACGGTCTGCAGGCCGCTCGTCGCGTCGAATGTTGCGCTATCTTTTAGGTATCTCTGCTGAAAATACATCGATAGTTACCTCCTCAACGTATATTCTGGCCGACCTTTATCAGCCGGTGGGAGTACTACGTACTCCGAGCTGAGCCAATCTCTTGGCGCTGAGGGCCTTACCTACCGCCTCGACCCTATTGTAATTGGCGGGGTCACCACGCGGTCCTCTCTTGGGAAGGGTCAGGGCAGCGATGGTCTCCAGGAAGGGGGTCACACGCTCGATATAGTCCTGCCTGGCGGCGTGGATCCCAGGGGCGAAGCGGTCCTTGGCCACGTCGACGATCTTCCTGGCGTACTTGGCAGCTCCGGCTCTCTTGACACCGCCGACGAAGCGGTCAGCGATACCGGCTGCCGTTATCGCCTTGTGGTAGTTATCCTTGTTGGCCAGGGTTTGCGTTTCCCATAGACCCGAGGCTGCCTGAGCTTCGCTGGCGTAGTCATCGGCAGCCCGAGCGGCGTTGGCGGTCCACTTCTCCGCTGCTACTGTAACTGATTTTACTTTGATTGGCACTTTATGCACCTCCTCTTGGTTTTGGAGGGCTAAACCTGGCTCAGGGGGCTAACCCTGCACGTTAGCCAGGTTAGCCCCCTCTTGACTTTCAGTATACCGCTTTGTGGTAAAATGTAAAGTGGGGTGTAAAGGTGGCATTTTGCCGGGATTGTGGTCGATCTTGCGACGAGGCTGAGCTATCACACCGCGGCCTCTGTCAGAGCTGCGGGTATAATAGGATGACGGCGAGTGTCGTACAGATGACCGAGCGCCAGGGCCCGATATATGAGAAGTACAAGGCCGGCCTGGCCAGGGCCGGCAAAGGATCAAAGACGCGAGGGAGGTGTTAACATGGGGCAGCAGAGAGAGCGCCGGTTGATCGCCGAGTATATCGCGGCCAAGTTTCCCAAGGACCGGGTGATCTTTGGCTGCCGCCTGGGACCGGTTCCGGAGAAATTAGTGGCCACGCTGGGCCCGCGCAAGGCCTTGAGGATGGCCAGGGGGATGCGGCCCGAGGTCGACGCCCTGGTGATCCGGGACCGCCGGCTCATCCTGGTGGAGGCGAAGATCATCAGGTGGATCGATGGGATCGCCAAGCTGCCGCTTTATAAGAGCCTGGTGGCCACAACGCCGGAGCTGGAGGCCTACCAGGACCATGACATAGAGATGAGGTTGTGCTTTCCCTGGAGCTCGGAGACGATCGAGGCGGCGGCTAATAGTCTCGGCGTGGTCCTCGACATATATCATCAGCCCTGGATCGACGAATACCTGACGGAGCTTGGCAAGTATTGGAGCGGGGAGTATATCACGGCGCGGGCCGAGAAAAAGCGGATGAGGGAGCTCTTTAATCTGGAGTAGACAATGCCATGTAGGTGGAGACCAAGGTGGGGAAAGGCAGGACCGCCCACCACGACGACGCAGACAGGACTATTATCGCCAGAACTGCGTCTGCTAGAGTTGGGCCTAGTGTATGCCAGCCACTCGCCAGGCGTGACGATCGAGGAGCTCCGGGAGAGCGTCATCCGGGTGTGGCATAATGACGAGACCGGCTATTTTGCCGAGGCCAGGTTTCACAAGGACGCCCCGCCGATCTATACTCCGTTGACGACAGAGCAAGCCAAAAACCTCGAGGGACCTGAGCCCGATCCCTCGCTCATCGCCCTGGTATTTGACCACAAGGAGCCGGTAGACGCTTAGATAAGGAGGTACAGAGCCCATGTTAATGAATTATATCGCCCTAGAGAAGGACGTCCCCACTCGCCTACACTTTACCGACCACTATACGGTAACGAGGGAGATATGGGATGATAAGCTCGGGAGGCTCAAGGAGATAACATCCCTGGTGCTCTGGTGTGACGAGCAGGACGGAGAGCCCACAGCCAGGACGTTTTCCGTCGTCTCTGAGGGCCTGGCCACTATACTGAGACCCTACCTCCCCGGGCATACCTATATTGACTTTACCTTTGAGATCACAAAGCAAGGAGAGGGCTTCTCGACGCGTTACCAGGTCCAGGCAATACCGAAATCCTGAGCTCTCAATTCCAAAATCTCAAAATCCTGAGCTCCCTGGACCTAGCAAATACTATTTTGATGAGATCAGAGGGGGAGATCATGAAAGATTGGAAGCCGAAATTTCAGGGGGGGGAGTAGGTTGTGGCGAGTCGCCACCTTTGGATACTACTATTCCTTCTACAATTACTATTCCTACTACAATTACTATTCCTACTATCTATGGTTGATCCTTGGCCGGCTCCGCGGTGTCTTTGCCGGTGGCCGCCGGCTGCTGATGCTCCCGCCACACAATCCCGAAGCAATCAGGGCAGAGCATCACTGGCCGGAGGTACTTTGGCGCCATTTTGTTCAGGCAGCCCTCACAGGCATACTCGGTCGTAGGTGGAGGCGGTGGCGCCGCGGGCTCTCCTGGCTGCTGCCCCATGATACGAATTGTCTCATCCACCAGCTCCTTGAGATCCTGGACCGTATACCTCCAGATTTGTGTCCTGGCACAGAGCTCGTCTTGTTGCTCCTTCGCGGGGAGCCTTGAGAGCTCAAAAGCGGCACCCACGCCGATGATCTCCTGGTCGAGGAGGTCCTGGACGCTCGGGCTTGCCTGGGAAATCTTGATCAGCTTCTCAATATAGTCGCGCTTGAGACCGGTCTTTGCCTGGATGGCGTCGGGGTCGAGCTCGTATTCTTTATACAGAGCTCCGATAACGACGACCATCTCTGAGGCCTTGGTTTTGCCGCGGGTCTTGTTGAGGACCAGGTTCATGAGGAGGCTGTCCTTCTCCTCGCCCTCATATACCACGGCGTCAATAGTAGGGTGGCCGGCGGCTTGTTGCTCCTGGAGCCGATGTAAACCGTCGACCAGGCGGTAACCTTCCTTTGTCTGGACCAGGACGACCGGGGTGATCATCCCCATGGTTGCCATAGTCTCTTTGAGGAGATCCCGGAGGTCCTCGTCGTAAACGGCGGTCACCCTGGTCTCCGGGACCGAGATCTCATCGATCGGTACTTGTTTATGTATCATGCTTAGCCTCCTGCTCTATAATCTCCTCGAGCTCGACCTTCTCCATCCAATCCTCTTTGAGGGATAAAAGTCGGTCCTTTACTTCCTGGGATAACGGCTCGTCCGTTCTAAACTCAAACGTCCGGCAGATCTCGAGCTGCTTACCATTAGGGCCCCATCCGTCAAGGATCTTTCCCATCCCCTCGGTCACTTTCTTGGTCTCATCGGTCCGATAGTAGACTTTTAGCTGGTACCTCATCGATGCTTTGCCCCCTTTCCTTTGACGAGCGATAGCGGCTTTATTAGCAGCAGTACCGGATTGGACCTCAGCTCCTCCAGCTCCTCCTCGGTAGCCTCCGTGATCTCCATGGTGACATTGTCCACGATCCCGATAACCTGGCCACCCTGGATCAGGTCATAGGGTCCTAGCTCAACCGTGACGTTCTTGATCATGGCCATGGTTTCCCTCCTTTTAATTCCTCGAGCTCACCCTGGGGTCGGGGATTCGAACCCCCAGGGCCTCGAGGTGAGGCCCGAGCCATAAGAGCTCAAAGGGCTCAAATAGCTCGAGCTGGTTTGCCAGGCGGTCCAAGGAGATCCTCCGGGTGCGGCCCTGACAATGCCGGCATAAAACGGCCAGGTTAGCTCTCCGGAGATATCCTTGCTCCTTGTTGAGAAGGTTGACGGTCAGCGTATGCCCGGGATCCGTGCGCTCAGGAGCTCCACACCTTTCGCACTTGAAACCGGTCTCGGACCTCATGAAGTAGCTCAGCTCCCTCCGATTATACCTCTCGCTTCTCGTAGTCATGGTCCTTGGCCCACACTCGGGCCGCGTTTCGTATAGCGTTTAGCCGCGCCCCGCTCGCCCACCACCTGGCGATCACCTCCCCCTCATACTTGAGATAGACATGGTGATCATCCTCCTCGATGTAGAGCCCGAGGGCCACCTGGTCCTTACTCAATATCGCGTTCTGGCTCATTCCTCCTCCAGCTTATGTTCGGGGACACCTTTATATGCAGTTGGAAGGCACGCCAACTGCCCAGGTCTAAAGGCGCTCGGTCCTCTCCGTTTTGGCGTATAAGACTCATAGTATCGGAGGTAGTTGCAAGTTAATTCCCCATTTTTAATAGTTGCCCTGGTTTTCTGTATGCAGGAACCGCAATACAGCACCCCAAAATCTTGGCCTCGGTAGGTTTTGTTAATAAAGAAACACTTGATATCAATCATTGTCCCCGAACCTCATTCCTCCTCCAGGAGCTCGATAGTTTGGCGAAGGTGTGCCGGGATAACGTCCAGGTAGATGGCGGTGGTGCTGATATCGCTATGGCCAAGGAGCTCCTGGATCTTGCGGAGGTCGGCCCCGAGCTCGATGAGCCTGGTGGCGAAGTAGTGCCGGAGCGAGTGAGGGGTAAGGTCGTCAATGCCGGCTCTCAGGGCATAGCCCTTGACCAGGGAGTCGAGCCTGGCCTTCCGAATCGGAAAGAGCGGATCGGAGGGGCCTCGTCCCTCCTCCCGGATATAGTCCAGGATCTCGCGGCTGAGCTTCGTGGGAATAGGGGCTACGCGGTCCTTATCACCCTTGCCACGGTAAACGAATAAATAGCCCTCCCTGACGTCCCGGCACCTGAGAGCGAGGAGCTCGGCCCTCCGGAGCCCGCTGAGGGCGAGGGTCCGGAAGATAAGGCGGTCCCTCTCTTTGAGCTTGGACCAGCGGTCCTCTCTCCCCCCAATTACGTCGAGGATCCTGGCCAGGTCCTCCCGGGAGTGATACCGGGGCAGCCTCCTCTCCCTCTTGAACCTGACCTTAAGGGGGATCTCCAGGTAGGCAAGGTAGGGCCGCAGCGCATAGTAGTAGGAGCGCAGCGTGTCTCTCTGGTATCCCCTGTTTCTGAGCTCGGCTAAGAATAGC
>Ga0209979_1003495_pt1 | contig 13817 bp, 12 predicted proteins | sample AnhtaG_FD_183114 | JGI IMG/M metagenome (GOLD analysis project Ga0209979, IMG submission 183114) | Deep subsurface microbial communities from Anholt, Denmark to uncover new lineages of life (NeLLi) - Anholt_01485 metaG (SPAdes) (version 2) | ecosystem: Environmental > Aquatic > Marine > Oceanic...
CAGAAGAATTTATCTCACTCTCGGTTGATCTTCGCTCTTTAAATAAAGATCTTAGCGGCATAAAGGCAGCCAAAAAAGCTACCCCAACAGCTAAGGCAATACCTCCCAAAGCACCGTTTACCCCCATCCCCAGATTAACTAGATAAAAGCCGAACAACAATCGGAGGGTAGCATCTATGGACAGATTTGTTCCCAAATAACCAAACTTCTGTAGGCCCTGGAGTGTTCCCCGCGGAACGGGAATAATGAGTAAAAGAAAAAAAACAATGCCCAGGAAGATCACCGGCGTTCGTGAGGGAATCTTTAAGAATGCGCTGACGTAACCGCTACTCAGAAAAAATACAATGAGCCCTAAGCCACTGTAGGGTAGTAACTTTTGTAGAGAACGAAAAAAAAGAAGGCGAATCATCCCATATTGGTTATGGACCTTGAAACTAGAAACATATTTAGCCACCACGGTTTGAATAGTACTAATGGGTAGTTCGATGATAAAACAAATCGACAAAAAAGATGCCAAAATTCCAAAGCCGGCTGGACCCAGAGTTCTGCTCATATAAATGTGAAAGAACAAAAGAGAAATATTAGCAATCGCCATAGCTATTAACATAGTACCACTATGTTTTATTAGACTGTCAACCTTAGGAATCATTTAAATACCCCAATTCTGAGAGACTTATTCTCTTTTCCCTATAACCTTTGCGGGGACCCCCACTGAAATGGTATACTCAGGAATATTCTTGGTTACTACTGCCCCCGCTCCCACCACTGACCCCTTTCCGACCTTCACCCCCATAAGCAGGATGCTGTTAGCCCCCAGGAAGACATCCTCACCGATCTCTACTTTCCCCAGAACTGCACCTTGAGTCATAATTGGCCTGGTGGGATCCTTGAAGATATGGTTTCCAGTAATGATCTGGGTTCCCTGGGTAATGTGAGCATGCTTGCCAATTTCAAGGCCCCCATCACCGTGAAGATAGACATTCTCACTTATTTCCACCCACTCACCGATATGTATATCTCCCCGAAGAATGCACCCTCGACCAATGTTAACGTTGTCCCCTATCTCGATTCTGCCTGCCTGAGGGTTGAGGTAGCAGCCCTCACCTACGCAGACTCCATTCCCTAAAGAAATCTTTTGAGGAATGCGAATATGTACATCTTTTTCAATAAAACAATTTGAACCGATTTTCTTAAAAAGTGATCGGTAGACCGATCCTCTCAAATACGATCCAGCCACCGTAGGAAAATTTGAAAACAAAGTCAATATGAAGCCCCTCCAGAAAAACTTGCCCAGAGAACGCTCTCCAGTGGTACGAACAACATACTTCCAAAAGCTGTCCATAGCACCTGTCCCTAACATCTCCGTGTCTTGGTGACGCTCAGAGACCACAGATTTCCTCCTTATCTTGACCAAATGAGGCCTCATTTTTTAGCTGAAACCATCCCAGGCCTGGACTATCTCTGAAGGTCCACTTAAGGGAGGCATACGGTGACTCAGGAAAGATCTGAGAGATTTCAGCGATGGTCAGACTTCTGAACCATGTTGCAAGCATATCACTTTCTCTCACCGGGACAGTCATCTTTGGCCATTCGGTATTCCTCAGTCCTCTTCCCGGAGTGAACTGGTCTTTTAGGACAGCACCCATGAGCCTGAGACGCCATTTGAAGGTCCAATGATCCTCCTTCATAAACGTGAGCAACCTGATCCACTCCTTAAGGTGAAATCGTCTACGCTGGGCGTAAACGAAACCGCCATCCTCATTTTGAGACCTCAGGAGAGAGGGAAGAGCTCTCATTAGAGCTCTCACTATATCGGCCCTGCGGTAGGTAGTACGCTGATAGGCATTCACTAAAGTATCGATGGCATCTATGTCTTCGCAGGCCCCTCCTCCTCCCCGGGGAGAGAAAAAGCCATCTTCCTGCTGCAGTGACAACGTGAAGTCTATGATTTTGTCCAGATATTTCAGGGGACGATCCAGGTAATAATACAGAAGATAAAGATGGTATGCTCCGGCCATGCCATTCAGGAGACTCGCCCCTTCCCTAGTTCCCCAGTACCCCGTGCAAGGATCTTGGAACTGATCCAGCCACTCGAGCATTTTTTCTAATACCTTTTTTGCTTTGACGGTCCGATGTTCGGTAAATTCACGGATGAGCAAAATGCCCGAAAACATAACGGTATTTGCCTCCATCCATGCATTTGACCAATCTCTCTCCTTAAGCCACTGAACAATACCGGAAGGATTATACCATCTTCCGTCATAGTGAAGGGGATATCTATTGGTGCCTTGCAGAGCAGAAAGAGCGGAGAGGCAAAGGGTAGTTGATTGAAGGGAAAGATACTCCCAGCTATGATTTTTGACCTGCTCTGGCCGCATTTCTGGATCGCAAAAAAGACCTGTTCCTTCATCCTGACAGCTATTAATATAGTCTATCCACTCTTTGCGCTGCCGGGTACTAAGATTTGCCAGATCACTATATAGCTCCCTGATAAAAGCTGCATAACAGGATGAAAGAAGATATGGCCGGGTAGAGGGACTCATTTTATATCGCCCGTAGGGTAGGTGCTTTACTCTCATCGTTTCCACCCACTCCAGTACCCTCTTGCGTAAAGAAAGGGGTTCGGGGAAAGAAAAATTCTCCCTCAAAAAAGACACCTTCTCGTGCTTCACCATTGCTACTCCTTCAACCAGTTTCTACAAAAGAAGTCTTCCTCCCAGAAAAAAACTCTCATAGCTTAGACTGTACTTTTTTTTGTCAAAACACACTAGACCTACCATTGTGTTCTTGAATCAACTAGATTCAAAGCTTCAGAGCAATTGCAGCACACAGCATATTATTGACTGTCCTCAGGACTCGTATCAATAGAGCAATGAGGGTAGCCATATGGACAGGAAGATATAAACCCAGCAGCAAAACCATCATCCCCTCAATAACGCCCAGTCCAGCCGGTATCAGGAAGGCCAAAAATCCCACTAACCAGGTAATAGCGCAGATACCGATAATAACGGGCAGCAGAGTAAAAGAAAGGGGATAAATAGAAATAATCAGAAAATAGATTGAGATACCTAGTAACACCCACCATCCGCACCAGAAGAATATAAGAAGCATAATATGTTCATACTTCAAATTGAATTTGATGCCCTTTCGCTTGAGTTTTTTCAAAGCGAAATTTAAGCTTCTTCCAAATACAGAAGGATGCAGAAAAAGGAGTCCTACCGGAAGGAGAAAAAAAAGAAAGTACACTCTCCTCACTGATTCCGCAGGAGTCCAGAATAGTAGCGATACCAAAAATATCAGCAGTCCTGAAACCACATGTATGGCTAATCGCACCACCACGCTGGTGGCTGCTTTGACCCCGTCGACTCCTTCCTTTTCCAAAAAATAGACTTTTCCCACCATGGTCCAGATTTTTCCCGGAATGTATCTACCCAGCTCGGTAAGGAGGTAAATCTTGAGAGCTCTCCTGTAACCCACCACCGCCCCCAGAAGCCTCAGTATCAGATTCCACCCCAAACCGATGACAATGGAGCTAACAACCATAAGAATGAAGGATAAAACAAGCAGATAGTAGTTCACATCCCAGTCATAAGTGGAAATTTTATCCCAGTCACGATACAAAATTCTGGCCAGGAAGAAAAAAACTATTCCAATTATTATAACTTGAAAAACTCTCTTATAAAAGACATTGTTTATCCTTAATAACCCTTTCACCTGCTTGGCCTCCGGAAAAAAGACATCCGGTCAATAATTGATCTAGCACTTTTGGTTGTTGCCTTAAACTCTTGCCAGCTATGTATTTTAAGGGCAGTTCTTAAGACATAACTGGATCTGAAGTAGAACTTTCTGTAAGCTGTGATACGGGCATTTTCTATATCCTCTCTTGAAAGGTTCTCTGTTTCAATAAGCGAGTTACAGGCAGAAAAATCCTCCCAACTGTTATACCTAAGCCAATCTTTCTCTTTACAAAACCGATACAATTCTGTCCCCGGATGGGGAATAGCTATGGCAAATTGAGCACTGTCTGCCTTCAATTTTTTGGCAAATTCAATGGTTTCTTTTATTGTCCCCTGAGTTTCTCCCGGAATACCAAATAAAAAAAAGGCCTGGGTCTTTATTCCCACTCTCAGACATAGATCAAAGGCTTGTTTAATCTGCGCCAGAGTCGTTCCTTTTTTCATGATATCGAGCATCTTCTGAGAACCTGACTCTACTCCAAACCTTATATAATGGCAGCCTGCCCTTTTCATAGCCTTAACGACTTCCTCATCCATGCTGCTTACTCGACACTGGGGTATCCATTTTACTTTAATCTTACGTTTTTCAATCAACTCACAGATTTTTAATATCCGTGGTCGGTTCAAAGCTAAGGAATCATCGTCAAAATATATCTCGTCAATGTGGTGACCTTTTACTGCCTGCTCAATTTCATCGACTACGTTCTCAGGACTTCTGAACCTGAACTTCCTACCGTAAAGAGTCCTGGGCCACAGGCAGAAGACGCATCGATAGGGACATCCCCGAGAGGTTACCATGGTAGTACTGAGCCTCCCAGTGAAAGTACCCTGCCGATAATAGTCGCTTTTTACAATATGTCTGGCCGGAAAAGGCAACTCATCCAAATTTCCAATCAAAGGACGATCTTCATTTACACGGATACCATTCTCATCCTTATAAGTAATCCCTTTTACTCTTTTAAGATCATCTTCATTTAAAAGAGCTCTCGATATATCCCTGATCGTTAAGTCGAATTCTCCTCTACAGATCGCATCAACTTGCGCATTCTCTTCCACGATTTCCCTGTGGAAAAAGGTAGGATGAGATCCCACTAAAACTATGAAAACATTTCTCATTTTCTCTTTTAAAGTCTTTGCTGTTAGGAGGTCATAGTTGATAGAGGGAGTGGAGCATTCAAGAACAACCATATCAGGCTGGATCTTTGTAGCAGCATCAGCAAAACCTGAAATAGACATTTCTTCTACCACTCCATCAACGAACCTTACATCAATTCCCTCTTTCTCCAGCACTGCAACGACATAAGCCAGATAAATTGGATACTCTAAAAGCTTATCGCTTCTCTTATGAGGCCATCTAACATCTGACCTGGCCCCATATCCGGGTCCTGGCCAAGGAGGATTTACGACCAATACTTTCACGTTTACCTCATATCAAAGGAAACCTTCACAAATTTCAACAAAGCGATCCGCCAATTTTCCCCATTCGTACTTTTTCTTAACCATTTCTCTACCTTTTTGCCCCATTCTCTTTCTCATCTCTTCATCTTCGATGAAGAGACTTATCTTCCTGGCAAGATCTACAGAGTTCCCGGGCTCGTAGAATAGCCCCGTCTTTCCTTCCTCTACTACCTCTTCAAGAGCCGGCAAACAGGGAACGATGACCGGAATACCACAAGCCCAATACTCAAATTCCTTCAGAGTAACCCTTCCTCGGGCAGATAAAACATTTGGCAGGATTACCAGACCGATATCACTAGCTGAGATATACTTTGAAACCTCTCTTTGACCAACCCAGCCTGAGAAATAAAAATATCTAGCCAATCCATTCCGGGAAACTTTTTGCTTGAGGTTCGGCATGGCCGTACCATTCCCCACAATCCAGAACCTTGTCTCTGGATATCTAACCACCACTTCTTTTGCGGCAGTCAGAATTATTTCAGGATCATCCTGAGGGTCAATTACCCCCTGGAATATAACCACTTTCATAGCCCCTCCAGCCAATTTATTCCTAAGCTCAGTTTCATCTGTATGGTTGAAGACTCTGGTGTCCACGCCATCACAAACTACCTCGATATTTTCTGGTTGAGCCCCATAAATTAGAAGAATATTTCTCATAGCATTGCTAATAGTGATTATCTTATCTGATTTCTTGATTACTTTTTTTTCTAGTTTCCTGCCCAGGAATTGAATTAACCTGACCCATCCTCCACCCTGGTAATTGTCGAGATATTCAAAGAGCAGGTCAGTTAGGTCCAGAATGGCCAGGCAATTCCTTCGAAATCTCTTTGCTAAAAGTCCCGTAAATCCAGCTATTGAATTATGGGAAACGATCATGTCCGGTTTTATCCTTCTAGCATATTTAACCACCTGTAACATATTTAATGGATTAACATAAAGATATTTCAAGGTTTTCCTTGTGTCTAAGCGGCTGACATTTGTCAATGGCAAAAGATCAAAACATCCCAATTCCTTGATGGCCTTTTCAACTTTTACTCCGATTGAAGAAGCCACATAAACCCGATGGCCCTTCTTTACAAATGCTTTTATCACATTACTCATTCTGGGAGTTCCTCCACCACTTAGAGGAACCAGTTTCTCAAAAATAGCTACCAAGACCTTCATCTGTGATTTATCCTTTTCTCCTAATTTACCACTATGAGAGGATATTCAAGGGAAAATTTCCCTTAAGCTCCGCTTATTGCTATCTGTAAGACGGCTTGAATATCTTGGATTTAGAAGGTTTATTTTGGTTGTCGCATCAGAATTCTTTACGATTTCTGGATAAGGCTATCATAGCATACCAGAAGCCAACACTTGCCGATAATCGGAGTAACCAATTTAGAAAGACCCCGCAACAGATCTCGCTGAGCCTAAATTCATCTCGTTTTTTAATATAGAGTCTACTTAACTGGACTATGTATAACACCAGCAACAGGAAGATCAAAATTACTGGTCCAGCTAATAATCCAAAAAAACCTATAAAAAAAAGAAAAGGCAATAAAACCAAGTTAAAAATATGATAAAGAGTTTTAGCTCTAAATCGGTGTTTTCGAGCCAGTCTGTATAGTCCAATGCCATTGGTGAATCTCCACTTAATAAAAGAGAATAAAGAGCTTCGATGATAATGGTAAATAATTGCCGTAGGTTGATAGTATATCTTTCTACCATCTGTCCAAACCCTTACGTTAAAATCGGTGTCTGCGTTCGATTCCTTAAACGTTTCATCAAACCCTCCCATCCGTTTCAATAATGATTTTTTGAATATGGCATTGCAACCGGGAACTTCAGCTTCATTTTTGGAGATCAATTTTGGCGAGGGTTTACCCAGAGTTCCCACGCATCTAGCAAAGAAGCTAACGTCTTTAGGCGTTTTCACCGCTCCTCCAGCGCCCTCTGCCTTTTTTTTAATCAAACATTGGACAAGTTCAGCTAACCAGTACTTGTCCACCACACAGTCCACATCGGTGAAGGCAACATACTCTCCTTTTGCCAACCTAATTCCTCTGTTCCTTGAAGCTGCTAAACCTAAATTAATTTCATTCTTAACATAAATTGCTCTATTTTCGTATCTTTTAACCGCTTTGTCGGTACCATTGGTAGAGCCATCGTTGATTAAGATTATCTCGTAATTCTCATAATTCACTTGCAATAAGGATTCTAAACAACACTCGACGTTTCTCTCCCCGTTAAATACCGAAACTACCACTGAAACATAGGGTTTCACTTCCAAAACCGTCTCCCTTCTTGCTTAACATCTTTAACTTAAGAAAGTAAGGATAGTCACAATTATATGGTCAGTCTTCTTTTTTCCAGATCTTTGTTGGACTTTTCAAATTGATCGGTAGCCTTCTCATTTTGTACCCATTCGGTTAAATCAGAAATTCCATTCTCAAATTTCACCTTAGGATTAAATCCTAGTTTTTCTTGAATTTTGGAGATATCGGCATAACAGTGTCTAATATCCCCTTGCCTAAATTTCTTAACGATATGTGCATCAACTGATGAACCAAGTTTCTTAATAAGAATAGCGGCAATCTCTAAAACTGTGGAGGGCTTCCCTGTTCCTACATTAAACACTTCATAATTTGCCCCTTCTTTCTCTGCAGCCAAAAGATTTGCCTCAATCACGTCGCTAACATGGATAAAATCCCGAGACTGGAGGCCATCCTCAAAGACATAAGGAGAATTATTGTTTAAAATACGGCTGCAAAATATAGCAGCTACTCCAGTGTAAGGATTTGACAATGCTTGTCTGGGACCATAGGTATTGAAGTATCTTAAGGCCACGGTAGGAATATTATAGGTCCTCCCGACAGTTAAGCACATTTCCTCCTGATCACGTTTAGAAATAGCATATACCGAGGTGGGATATAGCGGCTTTTCCTCATCAGTGGGTATCCCTTGCACCGGTTTTCCACACACAGGACACTTCATTCCCCATTCTCTTCTTTTAAGCTGTTCTGGTGATCGCAGTCTTGGATAAACCACGCCGCAATCTTTACACTCATACTTTCCCTCGCCATATAGAGACATTGAAGAGGCGAGGATTAGCTTCTCCACGTTATGTTTCTCATTGGCTAGAATATCAAGTAGACTTGCCGTACCCAGAGTATTAGTTTCGATGTATCTCTCAATTTCATACATAGACTGACCTACTCCTACTCTAGAGGCCAGGTGAAAAACAATCTCAATTCCCCTCAAAGCTTTTTTTAAAACGGCTCGATTACAAACATCTCCTTCTATGAATTCGCATTCCTTATTTAAATGTCCCGGTATTCTCCCTTCATCTCCATGTACCTGCGGTTCCAAACAATCAATGGTTCTCACCTGGTATCCCAGTTCGACTAGTTTATCGACAAGATGAGAACCAATGAATCCTGCTCCTCCCGTTACCAATACTTTTTTTGGCATCTTTATTCTCTTTCAGAAAACTTTTGTCTAGAGGCTACTCGGCCTTCTCAAAATATTCCAGAGAAAAGGCTAATCCCAGACCAACTATCAAGCTTACCAGAGCAGTCACTAATATGTTAAGAAGTTTCTTTGGTCTTACCGGTTCTTTAGGCACCTGGGGGGTCACCAGCTTTTCTGTGACATACATCTGGGAAGGGTCTATCCTCTCCAATTTCGTTTTCTTTATTTGAATCTCTCTGACTTCACTCATAAGGGTATCATACTGCTGATCTTGAGCTCTCAAAAGCTCAGTTTTTTTTGTTTGGACCTGCCTTAATTCACTCATGAGGGCATCATAATGCTCTTCTTGAGCTCTCGTAAGTTCGTTTTTCTTTGTTTGAGTTTCTCTTAATTCGCTCATTAGGGTATTATATTGTCCCTCTTTATTAGCGATATCCCCCATATAACCCACTAATACTCTAGCTTCAGCGTCTGAAAGAGGCTGAGATTCCTTCATCATTTTGTCCATAGTTTTCTTTGTCTTGCTGATATCTTCTTTGAGTTCGGCTAATTGTAGGTTAATATTTTTACTCTGTTCAGTATAAGTAGCTAAGATTTCCTTTTTATTCTCCTCAATTTGAGCTAGTTGTTTGTTAATACCGTCGATCTGATGAGCGTGGGTAGCCAGTATTTCCTTTTTATTCTCCTCAATTTGAGCTAGTTGTTTGTTAATACCGTCGATCTGCTCGGTATATCGAGCGAGAACCTCCTTCTTGTTCTCGTAAAGACGTTTTATTCCCTCATCTCGTTTCACGATTTTGTCAGCCAAGTAGTTAGCTATCTCAAATGCCTTACCAGCATTATGTGTTTCAACCCTTATCTCTATTAAGTCCTTGGTCTCCCTTACCGGTTCCACAGAGACTTTTTTACGCAGATCTTTCAGGGTCAAAGGCAATTTTAAATCCCGTATTGCCCCTGTAAGAGCCTCGGGACTTTCCAAAAGTTGGGATGCTCCAATCGGACTCTCAATTGGCACCTTCTCAAAGGTCTCTAGATCCACAATTTTCCCTATTTTTACTGTTGATTTTACCTGATATACTGGTGGCAAAATAAAACTGACCACGATACTGATTGCCACAGCAATACAAAAGACTAGCAAGATAATCTTTTTTCGCTTTTTGATTACCTGGATATACTCTCTAAGAGTTACTTCCTTTTCTTCCATAATTTGATCCTTTGCTGGTCACTTCTCTTTCAACTTCCAATCATAAGGGATACTTTTATCATAAGGGTCCACCCGGTACTCATCGGGATGTTCATGGTTATAAGGCTGGGTGGGGACATTTATCACCATGGCCTCCTCCTGACCTATGCACTTAAAGCCATGATAGACCATTTTGGGTATCTGGATGAGTTTAAAGTTATGTTCTCCCAGGAAAAACTCGTTTATCTCACCATTAGTCGGCGAATTCTTCCGTCCGTCGTAGAGAGCTATTTTCATCATTCCCTTTATTACAGCCATATTATCGGTCTGGAGTTTATGATAATGCCAGGCCTTTACCACTCCCGGGTAAGCAGTGGTCATATACACCTGACCAAATCTTTCAAAAAGCTCATCATCAGCTCTTAATATTTCCATCACCCGGCCCCTTTCATCGGGAATGGGCTTAAGCTCTTTTAATCTAACTCCTTCAATCATAAGTCTTTCCTCTCCTCCAGATATTCTTTCAGGGCTTCCTTCCAGGGTCTCATAGTATCCTCGAGACCCCGCCCAGAGCTGGAACTCTTCAGAACCGAGAATTGAGGCCGCCGGGCAGGGCGATTTAGCTCCTTTGAAGTTATAGGTTTTACTTTAATTCCTCTAATACCGGCCAGCTTTAATATTTCCTCGGCAAAGTCATACCAGTTACAGCTTCCCGAATTGGTAATGTGATAAATTCCGTATGAGCCACCAGACACCAGTTTCTTCATCTCTTGCGCCAGATCTTTGGCATAGGTAGGAGAGCCCACCTGATCTCCAACCACGGTAAGCACTTCTTTTTCTTCCGCCAATTTGAGTATGGTCTCCACAAAGTTTTTCCCGTATTGGCCGTAAAGCCAGGAGGTTCTCACAATAAAATATCCCTCCAAAAGGGACCTTATATAATTCTCCCCGGCCAACTTGGACCTTCCATAAACATTTAGAGGATGAGGTTCATCAAGCTCAGCATAAGGGTAATTTTTTTTACCGTCGAATACAAAATCGGTGCTTACGTATACTAAAGGGATATTCTTTTCCTGGCAGATAAGAGCTATATTCCGCGTCCCCAGTGCATTTACTCTATGAGCTCTATCAGGGCTCTTTTCACACCCATCCACGTCGGTATAGGCAGCCGTGTGAATGACAAAATCAGGATTTAACTTAAGAAAAACTGCCTTTAACTCAGGCAAATCAGTTATATCTCCTTTGTGGAGAGGAGGAGAGGAAAAAGGAGTAGACGGAAAGCCCTTTATATCTAGTCCCACTATTTCATAGCTGTCTCTTAGGATCTGGTATAGATCTACCCCCAGCATCCCACTGATTCCAGTAATAAGAATTCTCATATAGTTTCCCGCTCAATGTATTGCTTTCTATAGTATTCTCGATAGTCCTTGCCTCTTTCTTTTATTTTTCGCCACCAATCCTTATTGTTCATATACCAGTCAACAGTCCTTTTCATGGCTTCTTCGAAGCCATAGCTCGCCTTCCAACCCAGTTTTCTTATTTTGCTACAATCAAGCGCATATCTTCGATCATGGCCTGGTCTATCTTGAACCCGTTTAATCAAACTTTCTGATTTAGCCAGGAGTTTCAGAATCATCCTCGTTATCTCAATATTGGTTCTTTCATTATCTGCACCAATGTTATATGTCTCACCCGGTCTGCCTTTATGAAGCATCAGATCAATAGCAGAACAATTATCAATAACATATAGCCAATCCCTTACATTCATCCCATCTCCATATAAGGGAAGATGGGTATCATCGACAGCATTGGTGATAAATAAAGGAATTAGTTTTTCCGGATGCTGATAAGGACCAAAATTATTGCTACTGCGGGTAATTATTACTGGAAGATTATAGGTCACATAATAGGATTTTACTAAAAGATCAGCCGCCGCCTTGCTTGCTGCATAGGGGCTGGACGGATTTAAAGGATCTGTCTCTTTAAATGAGCCTTTCTCAATGCTTCCGTATGTCTCATCGCTACTAATTTGAATGAGCCTGCTTATTTTATGCTTCCTGGCTGCTTCGAGGAGAACATAGGTACCATAGACATCAGTGGTAACGAAACTACCCGCTTCTATTATGGAACGATCCACGTGGCTTTGGGCAGCAAAGTTGACTACTACCTCCGTCCCGCGCATTATCTGGCCTACCAATTGAGAATCGCAGATGTCTCCCTGAATGAAAAGCAAGCCCTCGTCAGAGCATATTTGGTGGACGGATTCAGTCTTATTGAGGATGATCTGAAAACTGTCAACGGAGCGGTGAGGATAGGAGGTTTCATAATCCTCTCTTAAAAATAAGTTACTCTGATGAAGAAATTCCTCTAGATTATCAAGATTCCCGGCGTAGGTGAGCTTGTCAAGAACGACAATCTTATAGCCAGAATATCTTTTGAGTATATATCTTACAAAATTGCTCCCGATAAAGCCGGCTCCACCCGTAATCAGTAGTTTCAAGTTTCTGCTCCTCTTGTCTAAATTGTTCCCACTTCACTGCTGTCGCCCAGCATAAATCGATAAGCCTGGGGCTTGGCGGTTGACTTACTGATAACTACATTTTTACCGATAAGACTGTCTTCTATGCGCGATTTCAAGCCAGTAATTTTACATTCCTCCATAACAATACTGTGTTCTATCTCGGATTCTTCAATTAAAGTATTATAATAGATAGAGGTGAAAGGACCAATGTAGGACTTTATTAACCTACATCCTCTACCGATTATAGCTGGCCCTCGGATTACACTCTTAATTACCTGGACTCCAGAATCTATCTTTACCCTTCCATAAATCCTGGAATCCTCGCTCACCTCTCCTTTTATTTCTGTTTTAACATCATCCAGCATTATCCTGTTGGCCTCCAGTAAATCCTCACGTTTGCCGGTATCTTTCCACCAGCCGTTAATGATATGAGAATGAACTAGATAATCATGCTCAATTAGGTACTGTATAGCATCGGTAATTTCTAGCTCATTCCTCCAGGATGGCTTGATATTGTCTACCGCCTCAAAGATATGGCGGTCAAACATATATACACCTACCAGAGCCAGGTCACTCTTTGGCTCTTTAGGCTTTTCCACTAACCTCACCACTTTATCACCTTTAAGTTCTGCTACTCCAAATTGCCGGGGATTATCTACGTGGGCCAGAAGAATCTGAGAGTTAGGTTTTTTTTCTCGGAATTCCTTTACTAAAGAGTTTATTCCCTGTTTTACTATGTTATCTCCCAGGTACATCACAAAGGGCTCATCCTGCAAAAAATCTCTCGATACCTTTACTGCATGAGCTAGACCTAAGGGGGATGGCTGTCGAATGTAGGTAACCTTAATCCCCCACTTTTCCCCTTTTCCCACTGCCTCCTTTATCTCCTCATGGGTATCTCCGGTGACAATTCCTACCTCATTAATACCTGCTTCTTTAACTGCCTCAATTCCATAAAAAAGTATGGGTTTGTTGGCCACAGGAATGAGCTGTTTGGCTGCGGTATGAGTAATGGGCCGAAGACGAGTACCTGCCCCCCCACTTAAGATCAAAGCCTTCATTTTACTCACCCCAATTTAAGCCCTGAGTCCTTTTAGTTCATAGCTCATGGCTAATAGCTCATAGGTTAAAAAACCAAGGTAAAACCAAACAAGGTAAAACCAGAAAACATAGTCCTAAGTCCGGAACAGAAGTCCTAAGGTCTAAGTCTGGAGTCAAAAAATCAAGTTCGCAATCTACAAGAGGTCCTAACGAAGATTCTCTAGCTGACTCACACGTTTCTCAATGTCTTTACCAAACTCATCTATTCTCTTGTTGAGAATAGCATGTTCTTCTGCGTTTTCTTTACGAAACTCATCTATCCTTTTGTTGATGAGAGCATGCTCTTCTGCGTTTTCTTTACGGAGATCATCTACACCTTCTCCGAGATCGTCTATTTTTTTGTTCAGAAGGACATGTCCTTCTG
>Ga0209979_1003496_pt1 | contig 13815 bp, 6 predicted proteins | sample AnhtaG_FD_183114 | JGI IMG/M metagenome (GOLD analysis project Ga0209979, IMG submission 183114) | Deep subsurface microbial communities from Anholt, Denmark to uncover new lineages of life (NeLLi) - Anholt_01485 metaG (SPAdes) (version 2) | ecosystem: Environmental > Aquatic > Marine > Oceanic >...
TGATGCGATGGACAGCCATGTTGACTGCGGTATTATTACCCCCGTGGCGGTTGAGGAGCATTATCTTCTTGAAGCCGTGGCGGACGAGGGATTGGGCTACCTCAAAGACCACCTGCTGGAGGGTCTCGGTGCTTATGGTCAGGGTTCCGGGGAAGCCCATATGGTGCTCCGAATAGCCGACCATAACAGCCGGTGCCACCACCACTTCGCACCGCTGAGCTACCAGCAGAGCGACCTCCAGAGCATCCAGGAAGTCGGTCCCCAGAGGGAGCTGGGGTCCATGCTGCTCAATACTACCCAGCGGGATAATCACCATATCGCTCCCCTTTAGGAACTCCTCCACCTCAGCCCAGCTCATGTGAGCCAGGTAGTGCTTGGTCTTGGGTTCATACCACAGGGGGTTGCGGGGAGCTTCCCCTTGTGCTGCCACCACCTGGGGCAATAACCAGCCGATAATAAGAACACCTACTACAAAAAAAGACCTTTTCATGTGCAAACCTCCTTGGATTAAAACTCATTCTTGCCACCTCCAGAGGATAGCAAAATCTTGGGAGGATTACAAGAAGCTTTGGGGTGGGGGAGGGGATGGGAAACAGTGGCTGGCTGCTCCTATCGCCGTGTCTATACCGACGAAATGAGCGTTCAGGTAGGATGATATTCAGTGTCTAAAAAAAAGAGGGCTAATCCCTTCTTTGGGATTGCCCCTTTGCCTCAGAATATTATTATGTTCCCAATTCTATATTTTTTCCTTAGTGTATTTGCCTTCAGCGTATATTTCAAAATAGATATCAACAAAATAATTTAAAAAATCGTCAAAATATCCAATCATATCTGCAATGCGTTCAAACGCCTTCTTTAAAGTTACTCCAGCCTCCTCAATCTGTTTTGTAAAGTGATTTGCAACAACTTCATCAGCTACATTAAAATATACATCTCCAAATTTTTCACCTAATATGATTTCTGAATCGTTGTTACTTATTTTCTTGAGAGCTGATTCTATATCATTGTCATACATATAGTGGAAGAAACTATTCCGTATTTTTGCCAAAACCTGCTCGGCAAACGAACCCTTCCAAGGCGTATACTCATTTTGAAATTGTTCAAAACTGAGCTTTGCTTTGTTTGGAAGCTTCTCGTATATTTTTTTAAATTCAGGTTTTTTCGATAAATTGTAGAGCTTCTTTACAGCCTCCTTCAAATGTGAACAGCTAAGTCTGAATAAGTAAAATGATCTCCCTTCTGAATAAGGAGAATTTTCTTCAAGTTCAGCTAAATGTTTCTTTCGAACATACATAAGGTCGTTGAAAATCATAAATAAAGAGATAATTATTTGAGAGACATTATCATCAGGAGAAAAAATATCTCCAACTCTAAATTTTAGCCTATATTTTTGCATCTTTCCCCTTTGGAAAAAACACGACACTACATCAAATAGCTTATTTTTGCTCGCTCTAACTAACGACTTTAGACCACTTAGGGAAAATCGGAACATCGTTTTTAAAATTTAAAGCCACCCGTCATTTTCAATTTCGGGGGCTTACACCGTGAGCAAGGGGTATAGCCCTTCCTACACTTCTTACCTTTATATGGTATCGGCGGGGAGCAATATGGCGAGAGCTTTCTCGCAAACACGCTGTTAGCCAAACACCTGAGTAAAAACCTTATTTCTTTCCACTTGCGGGTTTTTTAGGAGATTTTTTCAGCGGTGGAATTCGCTCAATACCTCTTCTAATAGTTCTCTTTACCGGCTTTTTCTTTTTTGACATATTATCCTTCCTCATGGTAACAAATTATCATAACAAAAAATGGCTAATAAGATAACCCCAATTGGGAAAGCAACCAGCGAAAATCTATTTAACCATTTTGTCAAAATAAATGACCTGTTAATAATATGAGCTTTTCCATATTGACCGCCTTGTTTGCCCCAAAATCTTTCTTTTAATTCTTCTATATCCTTAATAACAACCTGAGCGGCTTGTAACAAATGAATACAATGTGGAAATTATACATACACCAAAACAAACCCACGACCATTTTAAAAAGACTAAAGTTCCAGATTTAGGACAGGGGGCAATTTGCCTAAGATAAGCTAACGAAAGTCCAAAAGCACCTGCAGAAAGAGTCAAGACAGCCTTATCAAATGAGTGAAAACCTTTCAGAAAGGCGTCTACTAACAATTTTCTTTCAAAAAGATAAACTTTCCACTTTAAATCTTTGTTATTATTTGAATCTAATCCATTCATTATAATATAATATAAATCAAGATTGCCCCGCTGTCAAGGGGAGGCTTGCCGTTTGACGAGATATTGTTCAATCTCCCCATATCTAAAGAGAAGAGGGGAGGGGATTGCTCTGCTATATAGCCTATCCATCCCTTTACAGACGCCTGTCCGTCCTGTGGCAGCCCTTTCATCTACGGGGTAAGGTAATCCCTTGCCCTCCCAGACAAAAAAAGAGGCTCACTTGGAGCCCAAAGGAGGTATTTAACATGGGACGAATTAGACTCTTAAAGAATCGTCTATAACAAAAATATAAACCACCAACTGAGCTTTGCCAAGGCAAAAAACGAGCAGGAGGAGCTCTTTGTCCCTCCCATTCTCAGAAAGCTAAGGGGTGAGGTGGTGGCGGGTGATGGGTCCAGCAGGGAGCTGGAGTCGGCGTTCAAGGGATAGAAGGTTGCTCTCCTTAGATGAATATGGGGGGGGGGTGGGAAATTCCCCACCCCCCCGTATGTGCCCCTTATTGGGGAATGCGGACCGGCTCGCCGGTTACTATTCCCGATATCTTATGCTGCGACAGAAGTTCGTTGAGTCTGGGAACTGTCTCTGTCATGAAGGTGTTGACCCGCTTTATCTTGTCATTGAATTCGGTCTGAAGCTCCTGGAAGAGTTCCATCTGGGACGGAGTGGGTCCTTTGAACGGCATCTGGATGTCGCGGAACAATGACTGCAGGTGTCCCAAAAGTCTGGGACCTTGATACCAGCCGACCACCACCCCTTCACGATTCAGCATGCCTTTCAATTCCTTGACCTGCTTGAGGTTATCTTTAATCGCTTTGGTCACTTCCTCTGGTGTCTTCTCCCTGAGGTCTTTTAGCGCTTTTTGAAGTGATACCAGTTGTTGTTCAACGCTGTCCAGTGCTCGGAGCGAGAGATTCACAGTGGTAGCCATTTCCCGTAATTTCAGAGAGAATTCCAGTTGGGTTTTCAGGTCCTTTTCCTCATAGGTCAAATTGGGGTCGATGCGGACTTCAAGAGGCTTTGCTGTTTGCTGGTCGCCAATTTTTAGTTTCACCGTATAGGTTCCCGGTAAGACCTTGGAACCACGGGGTCCTCGGAAGAAGAACTGCTCTTCTTCAGTTTCTCGTCTCGGTTCCGGTCCTTTGTAGGTGAGGTTCCATACCGCTCGGTTCACTCCTTTTTCCGGTTTGAGCTCAATCTCGTTGACCAAATTGCCCTGGCTGTCGAGGATTTCCATTGTGGCTTCGGTTTTCTCATCGGGTTTTTTCTTCAGGTAATAATAGATCAAAGCCCCATAAGGGGGATTGGGTCCGACGAAGGTCTTATCTCCGAGGAATGAGCGGGAGGAATGGGTGGCGAACATCAGGGCAAATCGTATATCAAAAAGGGAAAGGTCACTGTTCAGAACCTGGGGACTCATCTGCTGGATGGGGGTGGCATCGTCAAAGATCCAGATGCTGCGTCCGTGAGTTGCCAGGATGAGGTCGTTTTCCCGGGGATGCACCAGGATGTCATTGACCGGGACGGCGGGCAGGTTTTTCAGTCTAAAGGGGAGCCAGGACTGACCGCCGTTCCAGGAGGTGTACAGACCGAGTTCGGTCCCGGCATAGAGGAGGTTTGGGTTACGAGGGTCTTCCCGGATGACATGGGCATAGGCTTTGAGAGGCAGGTTCGATGAGATGCGTTTCCAGCTCTTACCGAAGTCGGTGGTTTTGAAGATGTATGGCTGGAAGTCGTCGAGCATATGGCGGTCGAAAGCCACATAAGCGATGGCGGCTCCTGTTCGGGAAGGCTCCACATGGGAGACCGGACTATTGGGTGGTATGCCCCGGATGTTTTTGATGAGATTGGTCCAAGTATTGCCGTCGTCCCTGGTGAGCTGGAGATTCCCGTCATCGGTCCCCGCCCAGATGACACCGGGCTGTGCCGGTGACTCAGCCAAGCTGATGATGGTGCAGTGGTATTCGGCGGTGGTATTCTCCGGGAAGATGGGTCCCCCAGCCGATTTCTGTTTTTCGGGGTCGTTAGTGGTCAAGTCGGGGCTGATGATTTTCCAGGTGAGACCGAAGTCGGTGGATTTGAAAACCACATTGCTGCCGAAGTAAACGATTTTACCATCGTGGGGAGAGGCTACAATGGGAGCATTCCAGTTGAACCGGTATTTGAGCTCACCCACCGGTCCTCCATCATTGCGTTTGGCGTAGGGATTGATATCCCATGCCTCACCGGTTCGCATATTGGTTCGTACAATGCCACCACCTTGAATTTCGGAGAGGAACAGGTCAGGATGGTCGGGGTGGGATACGACATGGGCGCCATCCCCGTCACTGATTGCGTACCAGAAGTCATTCAAAATACCAAAGGGCTCGCGGGTGCGGCTGGGACCATACCAAGTATCATTGTCCTGAAGGCCGCCAGTAACATAATAGAAGGGTGTGCGGTTGTCGGCGTGAATCTGGTAGAGCTGTCCCACAGCGATGTTATTGACAAATTCCCAAGTGTCTCCCCCGGTATAGGAGACAGCCAGACCGCCGTCATTGCCCACCCATATGCGGGATGGGTTCAGGGGGTCGATCCACATGGTATGAAAATCGCTGTGGATGCCTCGGCCGATAGATTTGAAGGTATTACCACCGTCGGTGGAGACCCAGAGGCGGGATGAAACCGAGTACACCCGATTTTCATTCTGAGGGTCGACCCGCAGTTCGGTATAGTAAAAACCTCTACTGATGATATTGGATTGTTTATAGACCAGACTGAAGCTATCACCACCGTCCTCAGACCGGTAGAGGGCACCTTCTTTGGCTTCCACCAGAACATACACAACCTCCGGGTTGATAGGGGCCACTTTAACCCCAATGCGACCTGTCGTGGTCGGCAGACCCTTTGTCAGTTTCGTCCAGGTCCGCCCCCCGTCAATAGACCGGAAGAGTCCCCCTTTGTCGCTGCCGCTGTCGAAATCCCAGGGATTCCGTTGAAAATACCACATACCAGCATAAAGGATATTGGGGTTCCGGGGATTGATTTCCAGGTCAGATGCACCATGGAATTCATCGATATAAAGGACCTTTTCCCAAGTCTTGCCACCATCGGTCGTCATGTAGACGCCCCTGTCTTTGTGGGGACCATAGACATGACCGATGGCAGCGACATAGACGATGTCAGGGTTTGCAGGGTGGACGATAATGCGTGAAATCCTTTCAGTCTCTTCCAGCCCCAGATGAATCCAGGTATTGCCACTGTCAGTCGATTTATAGACACCTATGCCAAAGGAAGCAGTATTGCGGGGATTATCCTCGCCGGTGCCGACCCAGATGACATCGGGATTCGAAGGTTCCAGGGCGATATCACCGATGGAAAGCACCTCCTGTTTATCGAACAGGGGTTTCCAGGTGATGCCTCCGTTGTTGGTTTTCCAGAGCCCGCTGGAGGCGAAAGCCCCATAGACAATCTTAGGATTTCCGGGGATGCCCTCAATGTCGGTCATCCGTCCGCCCATAATAGCCGGACCAATGCGCCATTCCAGGTTCTTGAAAGTAGCTTGGTCAACCTCTTGGTGCGTTGCACCTTGAGCCCAACGAGCCATCCCGGGAACTACCACAACTGCAGCGACCAAAATTAAAGCCAGAAATGGTGTGTTAAAACCTTTGAGTACCCGCTGAATACGCATGGTTTCCCTCCTTCCTTTATTTAATATTTATGGTAAGGAAGCTTAGTGCGATTTGAGAAAGTGAGTTGGTGAAATAATTTCTGGGAACCAAACAGGTTCGCCATACAGAGGAGCTGGGAAATAGGTTTTGTTTTAGCTAAACAATTGGAATACAGCATAGGTCTGACTTCGCTCTGGGAGCGGACCCCGGATGTGAGCTTTTCCCAAATCGCCAAGGGCATAGGGTGGAAATTTTCTCTATTCTTAGAAAATGGATTTTACCTTTTTCTGATCTTATTTAAAAATTTATAGCACATAAAGGATTTTAAGTCAATTGAAAATGCCATCAAAAATATGGAAAATCCTCTCTGGAGTTTGTTCTGGTCTCTTTGCCTGATAAACATTGGCTTGATTATTGCGTCAATTTATGAATGACAGATACATTTAACTTTACAGTCCCTATTTTCCTTGACAAAACCGGTATTGTTCGGTTATATTTCACTACTAAATGGATAATGTGGTGATACACTTAAATATGTTATATCTTTGTGAAGGGAGGTGAATTATGCGTGGTATGGTAAAATGTTCAACCCTTTTTGCCCTGTGGTTGCTCGGTGCTATATTGCTACTGGGTTTGAATTTGGTGGCAACGCCACAGGGAGCGCAGGCGTCGAAGGTCGATCCGGCTGTTTTCAAGAAGGTTGCCTGGCGGAATATCGGACCGTGCATTATGGGCGGACGGATGACCGACATTGAGGCTGTGCCAGGTAATCCCGATGTTGTCTATTTCGGAACCGCATCGAGTGGACTGTGGAAGTCTACCAATGGAGGGGTCACGGTTGAACCTATCTTTGACGGTCAGTCCGTTCATTCCATTGGCGACCTTGCCTTAGCTCCATCCAATCCTGAGTTGATATGGTTAGGAACGGGGGAATCCAACGCGCGAAATACGATTTCGTTTGGCGACGGGGTATATAAATCCACCGATGGTGGAAAGACCTGGAAGCATATGGGATTGGAAGATACCCAGATAATTTCGCGAGTTCTTATTCATCCGACAAATCCCGACATTGCCTATGTGGCGGCGGTTGGTCATGCGTATGGCCCCAATAAGGAGCGGGGCGTTTTTATGACCACCGATGGCGGTAAGACATGGGAGAAAGTGCTCTACATAGACGAGGAGACCGGTGCTTCAGACCTCGATATGGACCCGTCGAATCCCAACATTCTTTACGCGGGCATGTGGACTTTTCAGCGCAAACCTTGGACCATGCGGAGTGGCAGTGAAAAGGGTGGCGTTTATAAGTCGGTTGATGGCGGTCGCACCTGGAAGAAACTGACCAACGGTCTTCCCAAGCTGATAGGTCGTATAGGGATCAAGGTAGCCCCAAGTAATCCCAATGTGGTTTATGCTATTACGGAGTCGCTGGAAGGCACGATGTTTCGGTCCGATGACCGTGGTGAAATATGGCAACGGATGACCAATGAGTGGGGAATCATATTCCGTGGATTCTATTATGCCGACATGCGAGTAGACCCGCAGAATGAGAACCGTATATACGCCATCTCTGGGGGGTTAAGCCGTTCTATCGACGCGGGTCGGACTTGGGAGCGTATCGCTGGCTCAGTTCATGGAGACCACCACACACTGTGGATAGATCCCTTTAACCCTAAAATTCTTTACGATGGGAATGACGGTGGAATTGGTATTTCTCGAGATGGTGGTGATAACTGGGAATATCTGAAAACAATGCCCCTGGCTCAGTACTACCAGATAACTTTCGATAATCAAGTACCATTCTACATGGTTTATGGTGGTCTTCAAGATAACGGCTCCTGGGGTGGGCCCGCAAAGAATCGTAGTACCAGCGGTATTCTCAATGATGATTGGTTCCGCATCGGCGGTGGCGATGGTTTCTTCACGGTTGTCCATCCAGAAAAGCCATATTTGATGTTGAACGATGCTCATGGCGGAAACATTCAGAGAGTAGATATCCGGACCCGTCAATCACAGAGTGTCAACCCTTATCCAGTACCCATACTCGGCGGACCAATCGGGGACCATCCTTACCGTTTTGATTGGGGTGCGCCCATTGCGGGTTCTCCCCATGACCCCGACACGGTGTATTTTGGCAGTAATGTGCTGTTTAAGTCCACCGATTTTGGAACGTCATGGGAAGAGATCAGTCCAGACCTGACCACCAACGATCCGGAAAAGCTCAAGTCATCTGGCGGTCCTATCCTTCCCGATAACACCTCAGCAGAATTCCACTGTATCATTCTCTGGATCGCTGAATCGCCTGTTAAGGCAGGCGTCATCTGGGTGGGCACCGACGACGGACTGGTTCAAGTAACCCAGGACGGTGGCAAAAACTGGACCAATGTGACCAAGAATATTCGCGGTCTGCCACCTGATGGTCTCACCAGTCATGTGGAGGCCTCCCGAACCGGGGCAAGTGTAGCTTATGTATCTGCTGACCGCCATCAGCTGGACGACTTTAAGCCTTATGTGTTCAAGACCACAGATTTTGGAAAAAGCTGGACCAACATCACAGGTAACCTGCCTGCCACAGGCCATGTGCATGTCGTCCGGGAAGACCCTCATAATCCGAAGGTTTTATATGTGGGTACGGAAATAGGTATTTTTGTTTCCTTTACCGGAGGAAACAACTGGGTACCCCTGAAGATGCAGAACCTGCCGACTGTAGCTGTTCACGATATTCTGGTGCAACCCGATGAAAATGACCTGGTTATCGGAACCCACGGTCGTAGCGTATGGATTGCCGACGACATCCACTTCATTCAGCAAACTTCTCAAGCAGTGGATTCGGATGTTTACCTGTTCGACCTTCGTAAGGCATGGCGCCACAGCCGGGCTTCGACTAAGACATCCACAGGTGAAAAGGCATTTAGTGGTCCCAATCCGGAATATGGTGCCCTTGTTACTTACTACCTAAAAACGGCACCTGACGAAAAGACGCCGGTCAAGATTCAGATCCTCGATTCTCAGGGAAGCCTCGTTCGAGAATTAAAAGGAACGAAGCATGCCGGTGTAAATCGAGTTGCGTGGAACCTCTCATACGAACCCTCGGTACCACGGAATCCAAGAGGGGAAGTGCCAGTCCGCCGCTTTCGTGTTCCATCAGGACCGCAGGCGCTGCCCGGCGAATATACGGTCAAATTGATGGTGGGTAACAAGACTCAGACCAAGAGCTTGCGGGTAGCTCTGGACCCAGCTCTGGAAGTAACGGAATCTGACCTTCGAACTGCATTCAACAAAGCCATGGAGTTGCGGGAATTGGTTTCTTCGCTGAATCTGGCGTTGCGTGCCCTGGATGGCATAGAACTGCAGGTGAAAAACTTGCAGGAGACTATTCAACAAGGGATGGGAGAGGCACCCGCTCCGGTGAGCCGGGCACTGAACGATATGCTGAAGAAAGTGGACACCCTCAGAAGGACCATGGTAAGACATGGAGTGTCATCCTATGACGCCCCCTCAAAGTTGCTTTCAAAGCTTAGTAGACTCTCTTCTAGTATCGATGGTGCCAACGCAGCCCCCACACCCCATCAGCTGGAGTATCTGGAGAAATTTAAGGTTGAGCATCGCGAGGCTATTCAAAAAACCAACAGCCTGCTTGCACGGGACTTGCCGGAACTCAATCAAGTTCTTCAGCAGCACAACATACCCCCACTGATGGGTGCCAAACCTATTGAATAGCCTCAATGGATGCTAACTCCTTGACTAAAGGGAGACCGACCCCTTAGGTCGGTCTCCCTTTTTTATGCAATATGCGTGCGCTAAGTAGAATATCACTTTTCGAAGGTAAAATAAGAATCGACCCCAAGCGTTGATTTTGATACGAGAGTGGAGATAAAATGGCGGGGCGAATGGGGAAAGAATCCAATGATGGCAGGCTATAAGGTGGAGGTTCTCTTTGTCAGCTAGACAGCGGTCACCAAGAACAGGAGCTTCTCAGATCAGTTCGAACATATGGTCGCCATAACCCCCGTAGGACCGGACATCCTGGGCAAGCTTTAAATCCTCTCCGGAGATTTCGTTGGCATTTCTGATAAGGCAGAATATTGAAAGGAAGATTTTAATCTTTGCCTCCTTATGGTGTCTATAATAATGAAAAAAGGAAATGTATGATACAATGATTTCCAAAGTTGTGGATTTTGCAGAAAAGGACATAAAAGTAATAGAACAACAGAAACATATACTCCTGTAAGTAAAAGGTGGTATAAACGGATATAAGTTCGGATATGAACAGTTAGCCACCATACCGCAGCTCAGAAGAATTCATGAATAATATTATGAAAGACATAGAGCAGCTTGAAGTTGCAGGCGAATTGATCGATAGAAATTCTCGTAGTGCGTCTAAGCTTGCATTGTTCCTACTCGATAACTTGGCGGTATAAGTAAGCCTTTTAATATCAAGTTTGGTTTTGAACTCCCAGACGGGGGACAAAGCCATCTCTTTTTGGGATACTTTATTATGATGGATAAAAGCTTAGAAAATGGATTAGAAAGAAAGCTCGGGCTTTTCCCTGTAACGAACATTGTAATAGCAAATATGATTGGAGCGGGAATTTTTATGACATCAGGGCTTTTAATGGAGGATTTGGGTAATCCTTTATTAATGGTTTTTTTGTGGATTGGAGGAGGAATAATTGCATTATGCGGTGCATTATGCTACGGAGAACTTGGTGCAGCAATTCCCTATGCAGGAGGAGAATATATTTTCCTTTCGAGGTTATTTCATCCCGTATTTGGTTTTCTAAGCGGCTGGGTCTCCTTTTTTGTTGGTTTTTCTGCTCCTATAGCTGCCTCTGCAATAGGATTTACTGAGTATTTTACCAGAGCTGTTCCCCAGCTTCTTAGTTGGGGAAATTTTGTAGGCATCTCTGAAACAGCAGTTTTAAAAAAGTTTTACGCCATCCTTGTTATTATATTTTTTACCCTAATTCATCTTAGAGGGATAGAATTTGGTTCAAGAGTTCAGAATTTTTTAACATTATTAAAAATTGGTTTAATAGGGGCTCTTATAGTTATAGGGTTTTCATCTGGAAATGGGAGTTTGAATCACTTTTCTCAGGGAAGTGACTTCAGCTTTGGTTTTGGGGGATGGAAAATTATGGGTCTTTCATTAATGTGGATAATGTTTGCCTACAGCGGCTGGAATGCATCTGCCTATATAGGATCGGAGATAAAAAATCCATCAAAAAATTTACCTCTATCTTTGATACTGGGAACAGGAATAGTTATACTTCTTTATTTTTGCTTGAATCTATTTTATGTTTATGCTATTGCTCCGGAAGATATGGGAGGAGTTATTTCAATAGGAGGACTTGCTGTAGGTAATTTATTTAGTAAATCCTGGGAGAGTTTTTTTTCAATCCTTATATCCTTTGCGCTTTTTTCTTCTTTAAGCGCTTTTATGATTCTTGGTCCGAGAGTTTATTACTCAATGGCAAAAGACGGATATTTTTTCAGATTTGCTTCTAAGGTTCACCCAATTTATCGCGTTCCCTCAAAATCAATACTATTACAGTGTATAATTTCAATAGTAATGGTATTATCGGGAACTTTTGACCAACTATTAACTTATATGGGTTTTTCCCTTGGAATTTTTCCAATTCTTGCAGTTATCGGTGTTTTTAAATTAAGGTATTTAAAGAAAAGTACCTTTAAGTTGCCGGGTTATCCCGTTGTTCCATTTATTTATATCCTATCAGGTGTTTCAATTCTTTTTCTGGCTTTCTTTGAACGTCCGATTGAGTCTTCAATTGCAATCTTAACTGTGATAATTGGAATACCTGCCTATTTTATATTTAAAAAAAGATATAAAATTAAAGAGTTCCAGGAATAAACTTTTGAACATTGTATTTGATATAAAAACTAGGAGGCTGATATGAAACATAAATTTAAGTTTAATTTCCTGTTCTTTTTATTATGTTTGTTCTTATGGTTACCGGCTGTTGCATCTGGCTTTTCACCTGAGCCTGAGGAAGATCAAAGCATTGATGAAAAAGTAAAAGATTTTCTTGAAAGTCATAGATATCAATGGAGATATATGAATGTCTCTGAAGCTGATGGAAAGATACTATATGATCTAATCATTAAACATAACTACAAGAAAGCGCTTGAAATCGGAACATCTACAGGTCATTCAGCCACATGGATTGCCTGGGCGCTCAGTAAAACCGGTGGCAAACTTATTACAATCGAAATCAATGAAAGGCGTTATAAACAAGCTTTGGAGAATTTTGAAGAGGCTGGACTTTCCGATTTCATTGATGCCAGGCTTGCTGATGCCCATAAACTCGTTCAGGAACTTAGAGGCCCTTTTGACTTCGTCTTTTGTGATGCCGATAAGTATTGGTACGAAAATTACCTGATAGCTGTATTACCAAAACTTGAAGTGGGCGGGTGTTTTACCGCCCATAATGTATCGGGAAGGCGCCAAAGAGGCATAAGAGATTTTCTTGATTATTTGGAAAGCTTGCCCAATTTAGAAACGACTATTGATAGGTCAAGCTGGAGCGGCATTTCAATTAGTTATAAAAGGTCGGATAAATAAAATTATAATACTCCAGGATAAAGTAAATTCATATTTTGTTAAGGAAAGCATTTTCATTGCTTTTCTCAAATAAAAATCTCAAAACATATGAAAAAATCTCTTTCATATTTAGCAAGATTAGCTAATCTGATTCAACTCAGAATATTCATAGAATAGACTTCCCCTTCAAAATTTGCAGGGACACGGTGATGACAAATTGACCCAATTAGCTCAGTTTAAATGACTCAGGCTAAAAACCGAAAACAAGGAAATGTGTTGAAAATAAAGAAAAAAGCTGGTACGCCAGGAGGCATTCGAACCCCCTACCTTTTGATTCGGAAGTAAGCGTTCCTATACTTTTTCCTCCTATATCCGCTCAGTAATTCGGTCAGTAAAATGTCACTTAGAAGATTAAAATGACATAATCTGACTTAACCGACCAAAATAATAAAATAACCCTAAATTGTTGATTTGGATGCAAAAGCTGATAGAAATGGCGGGGCGAATGGGGTAAGAATCCGAGCTTTTTGCTCAATAAGCTTTGTATCCCATCTTACCAGAATTAAAAGGGATAAGAGATATAGTGTTTATTATGATTTTTAGATGCTGTGAATAAATTTGAGAGAAGATAAAATGGCGTGAAATATTTAGTTAGGCGGCATTTATATAGAATTATTATGTCGTCTGGCCATAATGATTTATAGTTTTACTTGTATCAGACATCGCTGAAGGCTAAAGGTTCGAATGAGATACACACTGTTATGTGCTGTACCAAGCAGTCGCCTTTATATTATTATGTGAAAATGATGAGTTATAATTTATAAATAGATGCAAACGATGGCTTTAATGATAGAACGAAAGGACATAGTGGAAGGTATTGCAGAACCAAACTATTTTGGCTGATTTTATAAGGGATGTTGATTTTTTAAAAAAAGACTTGACATAGCTTTGCTAAAAGTGTATATTATATACTGAATCGGTATTAAATGACATAATTCGTATTATTATGCTAAATTCGTCTGAGGTCAAAGATGAATGAAGCGACCAAAAGTACTAAGTTTCAACAAATAGTAAAAACAGCTACAGAGTTATTCATACGGCATGGTATAAGGCGGGTTTCTGTTGAAGAAACCTGTCAATTAGCCAATGTCAGTAAGATGACTTTCTATAAATACTTTAAAAACAAACTAGACCTGGCTAAATATGTTATTATTCAAATGGTATCCGAGGCGGAGGCAGAGTATCGTGGCATTATGGACCAGGGAATTCCATTTTCGCAAAAAGTCAAACAGATGATTAAGATGAAAATGGACCAAACCGACGGACTAAGCCGGGAATGGATGGGAGAATTTATACATAGTGCGGA
>Ga0209979_1003498_pt1 | contig 13807 bp, 14 predicted proteins | sample AnhtaG_FD_183114 | JGI IMG/M metagenome (GOLD analysis project Ga0209979, IMG submission 183114) | Deep subsurface microbial communities from Anholt, Denmark to uncover new lineages of life (NeLLi) - Anholt_01485 metaG (SPAdes) (version 2) | ecosystem: Environmental > Aquatic > Marine > Oceanic...
TTAGTAACAAGGTAGTTATAGTCCTGAAGCACATAGAACTTAAATTTTTCTAGGGGCAAAGTACCTTTGTAGAGCTCTACAACAAAGGGATGATTAAATATTTCTTTCCATATAGAGTCAGCATCTTTTCTCAGCCTTTCTGAAATTTTTGTTTTTTTCATAGCAAGTCTCCTTCTTACGAACTTCGGATACTTATGGTTTGCAGCCTTGGCTGACTGCTATGCCTAGGTGCTAGTCTTATTTCTTGCCCTGTATCAAATAGGCTTTACATTATGATATACAGGTCCGCGTCCTTTTCCTATATTAGACGGCGCGTCTCTGATCGCTCTATTCATGTAGTCTTTGGCAATCTCAATTGCCCCTCGAACATCCAAACCTTTAGCTAGCCCCGCGGTTATTGCCGCCGAGAGTGTACACCCTGTACCGTGAGTATTTTTGGTATCTATCCTCTCAGATTCATAGTAATAGTACTCACTACCATCAAATAGGATGTCTATAGCCTTTTTTGCAAAAAGATGGCCACCCTTAACCAGTACATTCCTCGGCCCCTTCTTATAAATCAAAGTGGCAGCTTTCTCTGCGTCTTCAATACTTCTTATACTGATCCCACTTATTATTTCTGCTTCGAATATATTTGGTGTAACAATATAAACCAAAGGTAAAAGCTTTCTTATAAGTGTAGTTTTAGCCTCCTCCTGTAACAGGGGGCTACCACTCTTAGCTACCATTACCGGGTCAGTTACCAATTTCTCGAGATGGTATTTTTTTATCTTGTCCACTACTGTTTCTATTATGTTGCTATTGGAGAGCATGCCTGTTTTAGCAGCATTCACCCCTATATCTTCCAATACTGCCTCTATTTGCATTCCCACTATCTCTGGTGTAATATCGTAAATAGCCATAACTCCTATAGTATTCTGGGCAGTCACCGATGTAATTGCCGACATTCCATAAACATTAAATGCGGCAAAGGTCTTTAGATCCGCTTGTATTCCGGCGCCTCCTCCTGAATCAGAGCCTGCTATGGTAAGTGCCTTGCCTTCGTAATTCATTTTTCCTTCCTTACTAGCCAATTGCCTGCTCACTGCCAAGCAAGATTCGAACTTTATTGCATCCTCCCAATTTTACGCTCACTGTTCCTTGGAATCAAGGGAGAACACGATAAGGCTGAACGAATCAACATTAGGCAAAATGTGCAATTGAGTGGATCGAGAAAATATTTCATACCGGGATTTCCCATTTCAACTCTCGACAAGGGCGTGCTCCATCCAGAACCTCTCTATCCTACTTGCCGTCGGCATATAGGGTCAGGCGCGATCTATCAAGGGCAGCAGCTCGGGAACGTCTGACCCCCCACACTGGGCAGAGTTGAACATTCCGCTATAACGTTCAATGTTGCCGAGTCCCAGCTGGGAATTGACACCCGGCCAAGCCTATTCTATGCTACTCGTGCCTGCCAAGCGGGTATTGGAGAAGATGGTGATGGTTAGACTGGCTACTGAGGAGGATATTCCACATATACTAGAGCTTTGCCGCCAATTGGCTATCACCACCTCTCAAGTTGAGCTGAGCCGGAGCCTTTCTCTAGATGATTACCGGCGGATCTTCGCTGAGATTTGCGCTGCCCCAGAGCACGAGCTTTTGGTTGCCGAATACCAGGACGAGGTTGTAGGCAACATGGTGCTCCTCATTCTGCCCAACCTTTCCCATGGCGCTTGGCCCTGGTGGAGAATCCCATCATCGATCACGGGCACCGGCGCCAAGGGTTCGGTAGACTGCTCATGGATTATGCCGTGGCCTGGGCTAGAGAGGCGCGATGCTAAAGGGTCGTGTTGAGCAGCGACAAAAGGTGCAAGGGAGCGCACCTGTTTTGCTCAGGTTGCGGCAGGCGCCATATGCAGCTGAATGACATTCAAGAAAGTGTGAGGAGGCTCTCGAGATGAAGGAGAAGCTGAAGATTGCAGGGGTGCAGATGGAACCCAAGATCCTTGAGAAGGATAGGAACCTGACAAGATGCCTGGAGCTGATTCAGGCCACCGCCCGGGAGGGCGCTCGGCTCATTGTCTTTCCTGAGTGCGCCCTGACTGGATACGTATTCAGTGGCCTTGAGGAAGCCCTCCCCCTTTGCGAACCTATCCCCGGCCCCAGCACCGAGAAAATCCTTGGCGTGTGCCGGGAACTGAATGTGTACGTGGTGATCGGCTTGTTGGAAAGAGACGGTGGCAAATGCTACAATGCAGCAGCTCTTCTAGGTCCTGGGGGAGTGCTCGCCAAGTACCGCAAGGTTCATCTTCCCTATCTCGGGGTTGACCGCTTCGTGAACCATGGCAACCTGCCTCCTACGGTATGTGAGACCGAGATTGGGAGGATAGGGATGGGCATCTGCTACGATATCAATTTTCCCGAACACGCACGGGTTCTGGCATTAAAGGGAGCGGATATTATTGTTCTCCCTACGAACTGGCCTCTGCGTAGGGAGTTCGTCCCGGAGCATATCATCCCGGCAAGAGCCGCTGAGAACTTGGTCTTCGTTGTTGCCGTTAACCGTGTTGGTGAGGAGCGAGGCTCAAGGTTTATCGGTCGCAGCAAGGTCGCCCACTGGGCTGGAGGGATAGCTCTGGCTGAGGGAAAGCCCTATGAGGAAGATATCCTCTACGCTCATATCGAACCAGCAACAGCCAGGGAGAAGCACCTGGTATTCGTTCCTGGGGAGTTTGAGGTGGATATCTTCAAAGACCGAAGGCCAGAGCTATATGGCGTTATCACTGACCTGTTGGCAGACCCTACTCGCATTAGGGGATAAGACCGCGCCTTCAACTTGGCCTATTCCTTTGCCATGGTCTATTCAATTCCAGCCCGTTCTGTTAGACAGCATTCCCCACGTGCTTTGCCGTGCCAGAGAGTTCAGCAGGCTACATCGCACTTGTTGCCATTGAACTTTATGGACTTTTGTATGACCAGGGTGTTTCTTTGCTTCCTGTTCAGGCTTGGCTCAATCCTTCGGCTCGCCCGCGCCTTGGCTTTGACGGCAATCACCCCAGCGATGCCCGCCGCCAAAGCCAAGGCAGCGATAATCGCGATCTTTTCCATGGCGTTTCCTGCTTTCACCTCCCATCGATGCCAGGGTCATACTTTGATATGACCCTACGGTCTCTGTTTGACTATTATTCAGCTTGGGGTTAAACTTGAGCCAAGCGCGGCGGTGATGGTACAGTTGCCTTCGGGAGGTGCTATTGGCGATAATGCGTGGCAGAATCTTGGGTGCTGCCGTAGTCCTGCTCATGTTGGCCTTGCTTGTGGCAGGGTGTGGACGGGAAGAGGTGCCCAACGAGTGGTCGAAGCTAGAAGAAACGGCCAAGGGCCAGGGCTCCATAACCCTTTACGTTTTCAAGTACGGAGACTATTTCAATACAGTCGCCGCGAGGTTCGAAGAAGAGACCGGAATCAACGTCACAGTGGTAACCGGCTCAGCGGAGGGGACCTATCAGAAGATGGTGGCGGAAAAGGAATCCCGTGGGACGGTGGATCTCTGGCTCTTGAGCGCTCCCCAGGTCCAGCCTGCTGTAGCAGAAGACGGTCTTCTCTACGGCCCTATCACGGAGTTACTGCCAAATGCAGAGAGCGTCAACCCCTTCGACGCACAATACGCCGAGGGCTTCGAGCACAAGGGCTATGTGGTGCCAGCTTGGCGCAATCAGGCCGTCTTTGCCTGTGACACAAACTCTGTGGCTGAGCCGCCAGCAAGCCTCGCTGACCTAGAGACATGGGTCGAGTCGAACCCCGGGCGCTTCACCTACTGTGACCCGGCGCGTGGGGGATCCGGTCAGGCCTTTGTCAACTCTGCCATATACTGGCTAACGGGCGAGCCTGAGAGATATTTCGGGCATTTTGACCAATCCATAGTCGACGAGGAATGGCCTGCGGTGTGGGCCTGGCTGCGGAACATAGGGTCCTATGTGGTCTACGCCGCCGACAACGACGACGCCCTGGACAAGCTGTCCCGAGGTGAGGTATGGATCGCCTGCACTTGGGAGGAGATGTTCCTCCAGTGGCGCGGCGACGGACGTCTCCCCGATTCAGTTGAGGCCTACTTGCCTGAGCCCGGGCTTCCTGGGGGTGCCGACTTCCTCGGGGTGCCTGCCAACTCCACCAAGAAGGCAGCAGCCCTCCTCTTTATGAACTACCTGCTCTCCGAAGAATCGCAGAACACCCTTATGGGCGAGCTGAGAATGCGGCCCGTGAGGACCGACATTGCCATCCCCGAATCCCTCGCTCAACTCATGATCCCCGTTGAGGAGTTCGAGAGCTACAGGCTACCCTGGCCCCATCCTGACTATAAAAAGGAGTACAAAGCTCGCTGGGCCGAGGAAGTGGTCATCAGATAAGGAGCAAATCTGAGTGTTCCCTATCAAAAGCCTCAGAGAAAAGACTCTCCTTTGGGCCTTGATCCCCACCGCCATCGTGATGGTGGCTGCAGGGATAATCGCTCTGTATGCATATGAGCAGGTGGCGCGCGACGTTATCCAGGAGCGGGACGCTGAGCTTGCCAGGATATCGGCTGCCCGTCTCTCCGAGGGCTTAAGCCAGTACAGTAGGGTTCTTCAAAGCACTGCCGCCAATGACGATATTCAATCCATGGAACCGGCCCGCCTGAGTTCAGCGCTGGAAGAAGCTCAGAACCAGCTCTATGTTTTCGATGCCGGGGTCGTGGTCTACGACAGTGAAGGTGTCGCTCTTTGGTCGCAGCCCTTTGTCGCCGAGCGCCAGGGGACAGATCACCCCGTCACTTCTGAACTCGATAAGGTGCGCAGTACCCGACAGCCGGCCTTCTCCAATGTTTTCCAGGACGAAATCTCCGGCGAGGACGTGGTCTTGGTTGGGGTACCTATCTTGGGAAGCGGTGGCGAGTTCAAGGGCGTGCTGGCGGGAATGTTTGAGATGAAATACCCCTTGCTCGGGGCTATCTACGCCGAGGTGCTCCAGCTCAAAGTGGGCAAAAGCGGCTACGCTTATCTAGTGGATGGGAATGGACAAGTTATCTACCATCCCGACGGGGCCCAAATGGGCGCGAACCTGGCGGATACTGAGCCGGTGATGCAAGCAACAAGGGGAGAGAGCGGCGCTGTCCTCACCGAGGACTCGACAGGGGAGAGCGTCATCGCCGGCTTCGCTCCAGTGCCGGGCACGGGCTGGGGGCTCATCACTCAGGAGAGATGGGGTGCTGTTGTTGGACCTATTCGAGGCTACAGCCAGCTGCTTCTGGGCCTATTAGTGGTGGGAGGCCTCATCTCTGGCACACTGATATTCTTCGCCATCGGCCGCATTCTCAAGCCCATCAAAGATCTCACTCAGGGGGCACAGCGCATCGCTGGAGGTGATTTCGACTACACCATCACTGCCAAAACGGGCGATGAAATACAGGATTTGGCCCAGCAATTTGATACTATGGCCGGCGCTCTGAAGGAATCCTACTCTAACCTGGAGCAAAAGGTTGAGGAACGGACCAGAGCAGAACGGCGACGGGCAGAACAGCTTCGTGCCATAAACGAGGTGGGGCGAAAGATCAGCTCTATCCTGAGCCTCGATGAGCTACTGCCCTACGTAGCTGACCTCCTTCGAGATAGTTTCAACTACTATAATATCAACATCTTTCTGCTCGATCCCGAGTCGGAACAACTAGTCCTCAGGGCAGGCGCCGGCGGCTATAAAGGGGCCGTTCCCATCGGGTCAACGGTGAAGGTGAGCGAGGGCATCGTGGGCTGGGTGGTTCAAACCGGGGAACCACTACTGGCAAACGATGTGGCTAAGGAGCCTAAATACCTCTTTGTTGAGGAACTGGCGGATACTCGATCTGAGCTTGCCGTCCCCATTAAGCTAGGGGCTGAGACTCTGGGAGTACTGGATCTAGAAAGCGCTGAGCTCGATGCCTTTGACGAAACTGACCTGTCCACCGCCCAGACCCTGTCTGACCAGGTGGCTATTGCTATTGAGAACGCCCGCCTCTATCAGGAGACACGCCAGATGGCGGTGATAGAGGAGAGAAACCGGATGGCGAGGGAGATCCACGATACCCTAGCTCAGGGGTTCACCGGCATAGTGTTGCAGCTTGAGGCGGCCGAGCAGGCTCTGGGGGAGGATTTAGGTGCGATGCAGCAGCACCTCGACCGGGCCCGAAGCCTGGCCCGCGAAAACCTTAATGAAGCGCGGCGCTCGGTATGGGGCCTTCGCCCCGGTGCCCTCGAGCAGCTTCCTCTGGTCGGGGCTCTTGCTCAAGAGATTGAGAGATTCACCCGCCAAAGCGGTGTGAAAGCAAACTTCAATATCTCCGAGGGGAGCTGCCGCTTACCTGAAGATGTAGAAGCTGCCTTGCTCCGGATCTGTCAGGAGTCGCTGGCCAATGTGCGAAAGCACGCTCAGGCCAGCGAAGTGGATGTGAATCTGAATTTTGAGGAGTCCGCAGTCAGGCTGAGCATCCGTGATAACGGGGTTGGCTTTGACCCCCAGACTCTGCCCGAGGGCACTTTTGGACTCATTGGCATGAGGGAGCGCGCCCGCCTTCTGGGAGGAGAATTTGCGGTGCAGAGCGAGAAAGGGAAGGGCGTGTTGATACAAGCGACGATACCTATAAGAAAGGGTGAGAGAGGTGGAGCGTATTAAGATACTGATCGCCGATGATCATCCTGTGGTCAGGGAAGGTCTGTCCGCCATGCTGAGTCGGGAGGAGGATTTCCTGGTCGTGGGAGAGGCCAAAGATGGAATAGAAGCGGTCTCCAGAGCCAGGGAGCTCCAGCCGGACATAATCCTCATGGACCTGGTGATGCCCGAGCTTGACGGGGTCGAGGCGATACGGCAGATAAAGGCCCAGAGCCCGGATATCAAATTCATAATCCTGACCACCTATGATACCGAGGAATACATCTTTCGCGGTATCGAGGCCGGTGCCAGGGCATACCTGCTCAAGGATGCTCCCAGGGAGGAGCTATTCAAAGCGGTGAGGGCAGTCCATAAAGGGGAGTCTCTCATTGAACCTGGTGTGGCCTCCAAGCTCCTCGACCGCTTTGCCGAGCTGTCCCGTCAGGCGCCGTCCGCCGAGGCGCTCTCTGAGCGGGAGAGGGAGGTGCTCAGGCTTATGGCAAAGGGTGCCGCCAACAAGGAGATCGCCACCACACTTTCCATCAGCGAGAGCACGGTGAAGACCCACATCACCAATATCTTTCAAAAGCTGGCGGTTGGCGATAGAACTGAAGCTGTGACCGAGGCCCTTAGGAAAGGCATCATCAAGCTCTAGTCATACTTTAGTACGAGCGCGACATCGATAAAGAGGTCGACTCTTCGGTCAATCTCTTTTCTCCTCCAAAATCAGCCACCTTTATGATTACAGGCTGAAGATAGGGGTGTAACCTTGGAGGCGAAAAGGGGGTGAATAGAAATGAAAAAGGCCACAGTTGTAATTGGGGTGGTTCTGGCGGCAGCGATTTTGGGATTTGGCATCCGCCACTGGCTGAAAAAAGCAATCGCACAAAGCTAGGTTTTGCGGAGGATAACAATGACTGCCGATCAGCAGTGCCAGGCGGTCAGGGAAGGAGAAACTGAAAGGAGGAAGAACAATGACAAAGGAGCAGTTCACTGTAGCGGGAAGTCAATTGGTTGAAAAGGTCAAACAGCTAATAAGCGAAGGGAACATCAGGAGAGTCCGTTTACTGCATGAAGGTCGCCCTCTGGTAGATATCCCATTGACGGTGGGCGTTCCTGTCGCTGTGGTGACAGTCCTGGCAGCTCCGGTTCTGGCTGCGCTCGGAGCAATTGCCGCTCTAGTCACAGAATGCACTCTCGAGGTGGAGAAGGCAGAGGACGGCCCGGAACAGGGGAAAGGGGGATAACAGCGACCACCAAGATGCTAAAGGGGAATAAAAAAAGAGGGGGGAAAAAACAGTGAAAAAGCTGATCATTCCCTTTGTATTGGTTTTAGCTTTGATGGCAGGCCTTCTGGCTGGTTGTGGCGATAAGGCCACAGCCACGCTCATCCCCCGCGAAGTCCTTTTCGGCAACCCGGACAAAGCCTCAGTCCAGCTCAGCGCTGATGGGACCAAGATCAGCTACCTTGCTTCGGTAGATGGCGTGCTCAACGTCTGGGTGGGGCCTGCCGATGACCCCACGGCAGCCGAGCCGGTCACCAGCGATACCGACCGTGGCATCCGCGGCTACTTCTGGGCCTACACCAACGAACACATCCTGTATATCCAGGACAAAGAAGGTGATGAGAACTGGCGGGTCTACAGCGTGAACCTGACCACCGGCGAGACGGTGGACCTCACCCCCTTGGAGGGTGTGCAGGCCCGCATCCAGGCGGTCAGCCCCAAGTTCCCAGACGAGATGCTCGTCGCGCTCAACGACCGCATCCCTCAGCTTCATGATGTCTATCGCATCGACATCGAGACTGGCGAGAGGACTCTCGTCTTGGAGAATGAGGGGTTCCTGGGATTCGTCACCGACGACGATTATAACGTCCGCTTTGCGGCGCGAATGACGCCCGACGGCGGGATGGAGTATCTCAGTCTGACGGAAGAAGGAGACTGGGAACCGTTTATGGAGATCGCAATGGAGGACCTGCTCACCACAGGCCCCGTTATGTTCGACAAGACGGGCAAGATTCTGTACATGATCGACAGCCGCGACCGGAACACCTCTGCGCTGTTCGCGCTGGACCTAGAAACCGGCGAGCAGACCTTGATTGCTGAGGACCCACGGGCGGACCTCAGCGACGTCATGGTTCATCCGACGGAGAGGAACATCCAGGCCGTCGCTTTCACCTACGAGCGCAAGCACTGGCAGATCCTTGACGAGTCCATTGCCGAAGACCTGGCCTACCTGAGCGCGGTTGCCGACGGCGATGTCGAGGTTACGGATCGGACACTCGACGATAGATACTGGATGGTCGCCTACGTCATGGACAATGGCCCGGTGCGCTACTATCACTATGACCGTGAGACGCAAGAAGCGCAGTTTCTGTTCACGCATCAAGAGGAGCTGGAGGGTAGGCCCCTGGCAAAGATGCACCCGGTGGTCATCGAATCGCGTGATGGGCTGAACCTGGTCAGCTACTACACGCTGCCGGTGGGGAGCGACAGCGATGGGGACGCCCGCCCCGATGAGCCTCTGCCAATGGTGCTGTGGGTCCACGGCGGCCCGTGGGCGCGCGACAACTGGGGCTACAACCCCATACATCAGTGGCTGGCCAACCGCGGCTACGCCGTGATGAGCGTCAACTTCCGTGCTTCCACCGGATTCGGAAAGGCGTTTATCAACGCGGGTAACCTGGAGTGGGGCGCGAAGATGCACGACGATCTCATCGACGCCGTCGATTGGGCGATCCAGGAAGGGATTGCCGAGCCCGACCAGGTAGCGATCTTTGGGGGTAGCTACGGCGGATACGCCACACTGGTGGGCATGACGTTCACACCGGAGACGTTTGCCTGCGGCGTAGATATCGTGGGGATATCAAACCTAGTGACATGGATTGAGACGATCCCGCCGTACTGGGAGCCGCAGATCGAGCTGTTTGCAACGCGCATCGGCGACCCCAGAACGGAAGAAGGCCGAGCGTTGCTGACCGAGCGCTCCCCGCTGACCTACGTGGATCAAATTCAGCGGCCGCTGCTGATTGGCCAGGGCGCCAATGACCCGCGTGTCCCGCAGGCCGAGTCCGACCAGATCGTCCAGGCGATGCAGGAGAAGGACATCCCGGTGACATATGTGCTGTACCCGGACGAAGGACACGGCTTCGCCAGGCCGGAGAACAACCTATCGTTCTTCGCCGTAACTGAGGCATTCCTCTCCGAGTGTCTGGGCGGGCGGTATGAACCTATCGGTGATGATTTCGAAGGTTCGAGCATCACCGTTCCCGTCGGGGCCGAGGAGGTGCCCGGCTTGACGGAGGCTCTTTCGGAGTAGCCACCAACCGACAAAGTCATACTTTAGTACGAGCGCCGCATCGATAAAGAGGTTGACCCTTCGGTCAACCTCTTTTCTTTGCCAAAATCAGCCACCCTCATGATTACAGGATGAAGATAAGGGTGTAACCTTGAAGGCGAAAAGAGGGAGTTCGAATGCGAAAGATTCGAGTGTTAATAGCCGATGACAGTGCCGCAGCCAGGGATGGCTTGTGCAGCATCCTCGCGGCTCACACCGACATCGAGGTGGTGGGCAAGGCTGCGGATGGGCGGGACGCAGTGGCGAAAGCCGAGGAGCTGCGCCCCGATGTCATCCTGATGGACGCCCAGATGCCGGGCATGGACGGCTTGGAGGCTACTCGGCATATCAAGGAGCGCTTGCCCGAGGTCAAGGTCCTGTTTCTGACAGTCCACACCAGCTACATCGAGGAGGCGCTTGCTGCCGGAGCCAGCCGCTATTTGATGAAGGACAGTGGGCGCAGAGAGTTGCTAAAGGCAATCAGGGAGCTGGGGCGACAGGGGCCTCAGCAGGGGAATAAGAGGCGGAAAAATTCTTAAGGAGGAGGAAAATGGCTCCATCGAGGTACGAAAGGAGGGTAACAATGATCGAGAGGATTTCGCCAGCGCTGATGATCAAGAAAGAGGACCTGGAGCACCTGCGTGCTGAGTGGCTGCGTGTGCCCGAGTGGATCAGAGCACATGCTACTATTGTACGCCCTGCCCATCGCTATGAGGGATTCTTGACACTCGAGGATCATAGCCTGGTTTTCCAGGGTCGGGACGTAAAAGAGAAGAGAGGCTTTGAAGAGGTGATCCCCCTGGACAAAATCACTGGGGTTTCACTGAACCTCGATAGGCACTTTAGAGGAAGCCCTGACTGGTTTTTCGGCCTTCTAAACCTGAAGCCCCTCATCATTCACTATCAGACTGACGATGGGAGGCAGACGGCCTACCTCTTCGCTCACTTCAATCGTCAAAACGGCAGAGCAGCTGGTAACCAGGAGTGGTATGAAACATTAAGGGGGTATATAGGGGGCAACGGGCATAACGAAAAGAGTCAAAGCTGCAGGTGATTAGCTGCAAAAGCCAAGGCTGTTTGCGCTGGCGATGGGCCCTTCTGGACCTAAACTGGAGCACCCTGACCTCCAGTCAGGGTGCTTCTTATCTCGTCAATCCCCCTTACTAGCACGGGAATACCTGCAAGATAATCCCCCTAATCTACGCTCAATCCCTCATCCCTGCTTAGCCAGCTTCATCAATATTTGATCTAGGTTGTTATCTTTAATCACCTTAACCGCTGCTGTGGAGAGCAGATCCTCCCAGTGCTGAAGGAGCGGTTTTCCCCGGCTCCACAGCAACCCCCGCTTTCCCACCCCGATCCAAAAGATAAGTATGTCATCCGTGGCAACCAGCCACGTAGGCATTGTCGCTGCGGCTTTAGGGTCATTCCTTCACCTTCTGCGTTTGAGTCCTTTCCCCACCAGAATAGCGGTGACCGATGCCACCAAGGCCAGCCCTGCGGTGGCATAGAAGGCGGCATCCGATCCCCCGTAGACATAGAGTAGTCCTACAAGCGGCGGCCCGATGGTCTGCCCCAGCCGGAGCATGGCGGCGTTGATGGACATGAAGGCGGCTCGGTACTCCATGGGGGCCAGGCCCGCTACCAGGGTATGGATGCTGGGCAGGTTCACGCCCTGGCCGATCCCGAAGATCATCACCGGTATCAGGAGAAGCCACAGGCTGGGCATCAGGGGTATTAACGCCAGTGCCAGGGCGTAGATGGCGAAGGCAGCCTTGATGAGGGTGACCTCCGAGAACCACGCCGATATCCGTCCCAGCTGCGAGGAAACGATGGCAGTGGTCAGCGCCATTAAGGACATAACGAGTCCAATGGTGAATGCGGAGACATGGAAGGACTCGTCCAGGAGAAGGGCGAAGTAGGTGAGGTAGGCACCATAGAGGATGATGAAGGTCAGCACCCCGGCGGAGAACAATGCCGCCACCTTTAGGTTCTTGAGATGTCCCCAGGTGCCTCCCAAGTAATCCCTCAAACCTTCCTTGGTTCGGGGCTCGGGATTACGCAGCGCGGTAAGCACGATAAGACCCAGGGGTATGGCGGCCAGCGACAGGTAGAAGGGGTAGTGCCAGGCCAGCGATGCCAGGGCCCCTCCGATCAGGGGATAGCTGGCGACGCCGATGCTGAGTACGCTGGCGTTGAGGCCCATGGCCGCGGTACGGCGCTTGCCGGAGTAGAGGTCTCCGATGATGGTGACGTTGAGGGAGCCCAGCGCCGCTGCCCCCACCCCCTGAAAGACGCGGAGCATTACCAGGGTGTTGAAGTCTCGGGTCAGGGCACAGGCGGTACCGGCCAGGCCAAAAAGGAAGATGGAGGGCACCAGAATGCGCTTCCTGCCGAACCTGTCGGCCAGCACCCCCAGGAAGGGGGCCAGCACCACGCCGGGCAAGGTGAAGGCGGTGATGAGCAGCCCTACCTGCAATTTCGATATCCCCAGGTCACGCACTATTGCGGGAAGGGCTGGAGCGATGCTGGACACCGCCATAACCGCCAACAAGGTAACACCGAAGATGATCTGTAGGTTACGATCGCGGGAGAGCCTACCTTCTGACATAGCTTGGTCCTTTTGGACACATACTACCATTCTAGTGAATGTCAGTTGAATGTCAATGTCACTGTCCAGGTACCACTTAGCGCATGGCCAGGCGGTGGAGGGGACAATGGACTACCCTCGGCAGTGGTATGAGGTGAACGAGTATTTAAACGGGGATACAAAGGAATGTCCTCTTTCTGCCTGAAGACTACACCCAGTAAACCGCCTCTTTCCTTAGATTATGCTGAAAGACTTGGGCACACATTTTGGCGCATTTTGCAATGAGTGGGGCCAGCGACCTCACGTGATGCAAAGGAGTACTTTTTCGTCTGACAGGCGGCCTGGAGAAAAGGGGAACCACTCTGGCACCGAATCAGCTTGAAAAGGCGAAGAGGCCTGAAAAACAGAAGTCCATGAAACGCTGGTGTCCGCTGAGATGGGAAGAGCGGTGATTCCCTCCCTCCCTGACATAGACCTCGCTTGGCGAGCTCTAGTGCCTCTGCCGTGGAGGCTCGCCTTGACAGACACCCCCAGATATAGTACCATAGTCCTGATATGTAGAAGATATTTGAATCGAAGTAAGTTGCCTGGATCTGTGTTACAGTCTAGACCACAGTAAAGCGTTGTAATCCCCACCTCTGTTTTTCTCCCTTATACCCCAGTGTTACCCCGAAGTTGGCCGCAGCTTTCCTCCGCTAAACCCCCACTAAATTCCCTCCTCGATAGCCACAGTCCGATGGTGGCTCCGGAGCGACCGCTCACGGCAAGGCAGCTCAGTGAGACCAAAGAGCATGGCTTCTTAGAGGGTGTGTGGGACGATGGCGGATTCGGTGCTTGAAGCGAAGGCGGCCTCTCAACCCTTTGCCGATTGAAGCCACTTTAAGAAGCGCTGTCCCTGCTCGGTTAGATGGGTAAACGTTCGATTTTGTTTAGTAGTGATGTTTGACCGATGGCAGGAATTGCAGAGGAGTTGTATTACTATCGAATCTTCAAGGGCAGTTTTCCCCAGCCGACCCTGTCCCGCCTGGTGGCGAGGTGGGATGCGGCAAAAGGGGAGTTTCGCTCTTAACGGGGAGTTCCATGGTCAAAGCGATCAAAGGTTTTGAGATAGAGATAGACAAGGATGAGGTGTGCCGTTGTCTGGGTTACAGGAGGGATCAGGGCCCCAGTTCATCCATCTCCTCGCTGATAGATAAGGAGATAAAGGAGGCCTACGCTCTCATCCAGACATCGTGCTTCTACCACCTC
>Ga0209979_1003499_pt1 | contig 13805 bp, 10 predicted proteins | sample AnhtaG_FD_183114 | JGI IMG/M metagenome (GOLD analysis project Ga0209979, IMG submission 183114) | Deep subsurface microbial communities from Anholt, Denmark to uncover new lineages of life (NeLLi) - Anholt_01485 metaG (SPAdes) (version 2) | ecosystem: Environmental > Aquatic > Marine > Oceanic...
CTATAATCTAGGAAACTTCTTATTCGAATATAACCACTTAAGAAGACACGGGGGACTTGCGTATATCACCCCTTATGAAAAGCTAGAAAAAGTTACCGAATTATTGAGCTAGTACAACAGTCCCCCTGACATTTTCAAAAAATCATGGAGCATAAATTATGATTAATTTGAATAATTTTGTAAGGAAATTTTCAGTAACAAGTAATAAACAGTTTGCTTTTTTCTTGGGTGCTGGCGCTTCTGCAAATTCAAATGTTCCGACAGCATTGGAGATGATATTGGATTTCAAAAGAAGGCTCTATGCTTCTGAAAAGAGCATTAAAATAACGAATATTGAGCAAAGATTTTATGAGTTCGAAAAAGAAATTGAGAATTGGGTAAGAATTAAATATACCAATATACCAAAAAATGAATATGGTTTTTTCTTTGAGAAAACCTTCTCTTCAAGTCAAGATAGGAGAAATTATATAAAGGAAATGCTCAAATTTTCTAAACCAAGTATCGGTTATAAGATTATAAATTTTTTAATCAAAGAGCAGATCATATGGCATTACATTACTACTAATTTTGATAATTTAATTCAAAAAGTATATCCAGATATAGTAGTAATTTCGGAAGAAAATATTAATAAATGCAAAGATTATATAAAAATCAATTCTACTTCTCCTATTGTAGTTAAATTACATGGTGATTTTAGGTACGATTTGCTAAAAAATACAGATGATGAAACACAATTATTACATCAATCAGTTATGAATGAACTTACTCATTTATTTGACTCACTTGGATTGATAGTTGTTGGCTACAGTGGTAGAGATGAATCTGTAATGTCATTTTTAGAAAACTTTGTGGAAAATGAAACCCGGACCTTCACCAATGGTTTTTATTGGTGTATCAGAGAAGGAGAAGTTGAGAAACAAAGGATTAAAACATTGATAGATAAATTGAAAAAAAAAGGAATTGAGGCCGATTTTGTAAAAATAACAAGTTTCGATGATTTTTTAATTGGTATTTATAATCAAATAGGTAAAAATGATAATGAAATTGACGAATGGCTAAGTAGCAATAAAGAAATACAACCATTCAGGTCAGCCCTACGAAATAGAGAAAACTACATAGTTTTTGATTTTATGAAAATAACTGAATATCCAAGAACATTTTTAACCTTTAAATTCAAAGATATAAAAAATTGGGAGGAGTTAGATAGAATAACTAATGGGAAGAAGATTATAGCAAGTTTTTTCCGAAAAGGGAAAATAATTGCTATAGGGGATGAAAATGAAATAAAAGAAACCTTTGATAAATATATTGATGATAGTTGTGCTTTTGAGTACTATACACTTACAGATGACGATTTAAGCCAGTTGAATAGTCAATATGGATTCGTATATGGAATTTTTTATAAAATTTTTAATCGGCATTTTGAAAAAATACTCTGTCTAAAGAGATTTGGTAATAAAAGAATTTTTTACAGAGAAGAAAAGCATAAGAAGGAATTAGATAGATATTTAAAAACCCTATATTATTATAAAGCTTTTAGATACTCTTTGGAATTTAGAGATCGAAAGTTGATATTTATACTTACTCCCTACTATTTAACTTCTGATTTCCAATCTCTAGATGAAGAAACTTATAAGAGTCAACAAAATACGCTAATTTCGAATATGTGGAATAAGGATGTATTAGAAGATTTAACTTTCTGGATGAAAGTATTGAAAAATAAAGAAAGGGAATTTATTAAAATTTTATTCCCCTTCAATACCTTGTGTTTTCTTATACAGCCAAAGTTTTACAAATCTGGAGAAGGTATCTATGATTAAATACGATAATATTTGGCAATCTTATGCAATTATCAAAGAACCTATTCTATCTTTTCATGTAGAGCAGTTGTATTATTCCAAAACTAAGATAGAAGGCCTTTTTAAGTGGGGACCTTTTGATAATTCAATCCCTAATAACCCTCTAAAACCAGCAAACCCTATAAAGCTTGGAGTAATATTACCCAAAAAAAAGGAAAAGTTTTTTAATAGCTACTTAGAAAATCTCGTCAAAGAGATAGAATTAGATGATATATATCTTAAACCTTATAAAGGTTTTCGAGAGATTTACGGTGTCAATCGGGAGGTGATATTTTACGAGTACATTGATGACGAAGAAATCGTTTCTTGTGAATCAGAAAAAGATATTTTGAATTTATATATCAGAAAGATATCATCAACTAGGGCGAAATGCGAATTTGATGTGTTACTTATTTTAATCCCATCTGAATTTGAAAAATGGTTAGAGATAAAAAAAGAAAATTATTATTTTCATTTACATGATAAGATAAAATTATACGCAGCCACCCAAAGTATAAGGACTCAAATAATCAGAGAAGTAAGAATTCCAAAACTTGATATACGAAAAGACCTGCTTCGAAGTATATGGTGGTTGTCAGGAGCAATTTATGTAAAGGCTCGAGGGACTCTTTATAAATTGGCTGAATTTAACGAAAGAGTATTATATATTGGACTTTCCTATGCTATCGTTCCTTTCAAGACTTCTCAAAAGATTTTAATAGGGGTTGCTCAATTATTTGATGAACAGGGCAATAACATTAGGATCGATCTTTTCTCAACTTCTGATTTTACCGAACTTTCCAAGAATCCATATTTATCTGAAAATGCAAGTAGAAATATATTTCAACGAATTTTGGAAATTTACAGAAGTGCAAAAATGAAACCACCAAGTAAAGTTGTAATTCACAAAAATTCTCCCTTTAATGATGAAGAATTTAAAGGAATAAAGCAGGCTTTTTCCTCTATAGACCGACTGGAACTTTTGTTTATACAGAAACAAACTCCATATAGAGCTATAAGATTATGGAATCAAACAACTGCTCATTATTATCCCGTATTAAGAGGTACTGCAGTAAAATTAGATGATAATAGTTTTCTTTTGTGGACCTCTGGCAATATTGGTATTCAGGTTAATGGACAAGAGAAAAACTACTACCAAGAACAACGCCACATTCCAAAGCCATTATTGGTTAAGCGATTTTATGGACTCGATACCTTGGAAGAAGTTGCAACAGATATTATGAAATTAACAAAAATGAATTGGAATAATCTGCAGTATTATAATAAACTTCCAGTGACTATAGATTTTGCTAGTAGAATAGCCAGGATATCAAAACAAGCTGAAGATATTCCTAGGTTTTTACCCAAAGATTTTAGATATTATATTTAACACGTGACAGTGGATAACACAGTATAAAAGGTTCTGGCTTACGCCCTCACACAAATTTTTGCTTTGCAAAAACTTTTTTTATGCTGGAAACATTAGGCGAAATCAGCGCATTTAAGGAGAAAAGGATTAATGGCTCGAAGAACAAAATCTAAAGAAGAACCTGACATTCTAAGATCAGTTGATCCCAAAACAGGGATTCAACTTTTGAAAAAACAGATAAAAAAAGCTGAGGATTTTTTGACAAACAGACCAATTGTCACCTCAGATCATACTGCTTGGAATAATACTACAAGAGATTACCTTATTAAGACATTTGGATCGAAGTCACCGAATGTAAATGCTGTTATACACGCTTCGAGCAGTGTGGGATTATACGCAGGAATGGGAGATGCTGAATTTGAAAGAGATATGGCATCAATTATCGAAAATCAAATTAAAATGTTACGTAGTTGTATCGAACAACTTGAAACAGAAATAGAGTTATCCGAAGGTGAAGAAAAAAAAGATGAGCAAATTATTTCTAAAAAGGTATCTTCTTCGAATAAAATTTTTATTGTTCATGGGCGTAATCAAGGGATAAAGGAGGCTGTTGCTAGATTTATTGAAAAATTAGATTTGGAAGCTGTCATTCTTCATGAAAAGCCTAGTAAGGGGCGAACGATTATTGAAAAATTTTCAGATTATTCTGATGTTTATTTTGCAATAGTCTTGCTTACAGCAGATGATATTGGGAAAAGAATAGACAGTTCCGAAGATTCTAAGCCTCGAGCACGTCAAAATGTTATTTTTGAGCTTGGCTATTTTTTAGGCAAACTTGGTAGATCAAGAGTCTGTGCTCTATATGAAGAAGGTGTGGAGATTCCATCTGATTATAAAGGGGTGATATTTATACAGCTGGACACTCAAGGAAGGTGGAGATATGATATTGTTCGAGAATTATTAGCAGCTGGATTTAATGTGGATGCCAATAAAATATTTAGCGCCGACTCCGTCTAACAGCATGTGTATGATGCTTCGTTAAATAAAATAAATAGGGGTCCCTATTTTCCCTAAGAAACATTATACCATATTACTTATCGAGGGGATTAATGGATAGAGTAATTTTAATTGATGAAGATCTTATTAGCATGGAAAGGAAAAAGATAAAGAAAATTTTTTAATTATTATATTGTTAAGAATTTGATCATATAATTTAAATATAATTTGTTAATAATAAACACCTCAACAATATGATCTTTATGTTTGTTGAATAATATAAAATTTTCCAAAAACAAGCTATTCGAGAGAAAAAATTAAAATATATTTAAGAAACTTGTTAAGGGAAGCTAAGGTGAAAAATAAAATGAAGATACTTCATACAGCAGATATCCATTTAAGAGAATATGGGGGCGATAGGTGGGATGCTCTTCAGAAACTAATCGAGATCGGAAAGAAGGAAAGAATCGAAGTTTTTGTGATAAGCGGAGACCTCTTCGATAAAGGTGTTGATGCTGAAAATCTAAGACCCAAGATACGAGAAATATTCTCAAACAATGGCTTTAAAATTGTCCTAATCCCGGGTAATCATGATTGCAATTCATACAAGAGTGGTATGTATTTTGGCGAGGATACAATCATTTTAAGTGACTTAAACACTCCTTTTGAATATAAAGATGTAAAAATATGGGGGATGCCTTTTGAACCTATAGAAGGGGAAAAGATTCTTATTAAACTTCACTCTCTGGTAAGTAATTTAACTGCCAATAAGAAAAATATCCTGCTTTACCACGGTGAATTGCTTGATGCATTCTTTTCCAGAAGAGATTTTGGTGATGAGGGTGAAGAGAGGTACATGCCGATTAAGCTCTCTTATTTTAAAGACTTAAATATCGATTACGTTCTTGCAGGTCATTTCCACTCAAGTTTTGACGTGAGAACTTTAGAAAATGGCGGATACTTTGTCTATACCGGATCACCTATCTCAATATCCAAAAGAGAAACAGGACAGAGAAAAGTTAATATTTTTGAGGTAGGAGGACCGCCTAAGGAATATTTTCTTAATACTCCCTTCTTCGAAGAAGTGGTTATAGAATTTGACCCATACAAAGACAAAAAACCACTGGAGACTGTGAAAGCAAGTTTTGAATATCTTCATCCAGAAGCAAGGGTTATTCTAATAATTAAAGGATATATCAATGGTAAAGAGATTAAGATAAGTGAATCCGAGATTGTAAGGCGAATAAAAGAAATTATTGGTGAAAAATGTATCGAAGAACACTACGAGTTTAGAGATACTCAAACAATATTAGAAGATGACTTATTCAAAAAATTGTTGAATAAACTTGAACAAACTGATTATAAAGAGGAAAAGAAGAAGCAGATGATGGATATAGCAATTAAAGCGATGATGGAAGCAAGATCATGAAAATAAAAGAATTTTTAATAACAAGATACGGTCCTCTTCCGAATACTGAGCGAATTCCGTTATATAATTTTAATCTATTTTGGGGCAAAAATGAAGATGGTAAAACTCTTACAATAGATGCCCTTGTAAAGTTATTATTATTGCGGAATATTCGGGATTTTGAACGCATAGAAAGGGTAGAAGAAAATCCAGAAGGCTATGTAATTATAGAAGACGACAATGGTAAAGAAATCAAATTGCCCGAGAAAGGAGATTTAACAAAAGTAGTAGGCCTGACGCCCTCAGAGTGTCGTAACATTTTCATAATAAGGAATAGTGACTTATCTATTGCCCGCGAAGGTGAGTTTTATACTAATGTAACGGATCGACTTACAGGCTTAAGAACGGAAGAGATATTTTCTATAAAGAAGAAACTTCAGGAATTGGGGAAATTAACACGAGCAGAAAGTAGCGCTGTTCTCTCCGACAGTAAGGAATTTGGAAAGATAAAATCCAGAGTGAATAGTGCTTGCAGGTTAATTGAAGAAATAGACAGCTTGCAAGAGAGGATTAAAGAAGAAAATTTTGATGAACTCGAAAAAGATGTTTTAAGAATTGAAGAGGAAAGGAATGGAATTGTACGAAAAACAGGAAATTTTGAAGATGCTCGGAAAAGAGAAAAGTACGAAAAAGGAAAAGCTGCAGTGGATACACTTACGCAAGTTTTAGAGAGATTGGGAAAATTAGGACTTTATAACGAAGATGATTTGCGATTATGGAAGACTGAGGAAAGAACTATCAAAGATAATTTAGAAGAAAGAGAAAGGCTACTTGGTGATTTAAGGGAAAAAGAAAAGGAATTCAAGGAAAAAAGCGGAAAACTGGAGGAATTAAAACGGGATTTCCGCATCTTTGAAGAAAGAAAGAAAAAAATAGACGATGAAATTAAACTAGAGATAAAGGAATATGCAATAAAGGATGAAGAATTAGAACAACAGAGAGTAAAAAGTAAATTTTTTACCTACGCAATGATAACCTCAGCAGTATTATTGTCAATATTCATACTTGGAATTATTATTAGACCTTCTCTATTATTTTATATACTAACAGCTATCTTTTCAATTTCAACTGGTATTTTTGGAGCGTTTCAATTTCTATTTATAAGAAATAAAGCATGGCTTGCAGGGATGTTTGAGAGAATCAAACTAAATATTTCCAAATTTGACTTAGGTGGAGAAAGCGTTGAAGAAATTCTTTCAAACATTCAGAGGTTTAGTGAAGAATATTCTAAAAGGGAGGAGAGATTAAAAAAGATTGAAGGAGATGTCAATTTATTAGAAAAAGAAATCGAAAAATTGAAAGAGGAGATTCCTAAGAAAGAAAAGAAGAGTAAGGATGCGGAAGAGAAAATAAACGATATAAAAAGAAAATCTGGAGTAGAATCTTCTGATGAATACGATAAGAAGCTCAAGTTGAAGGCAGGTAATGAGACGACAAAGGAGAGCCAAATTAGTATATTAAAGACACAGTTCAGTTCGAGGGGAGAAACTTTAGAGGAAAAGATTTCATATTGGACTAATGAGATCATCGCCCTCAAAGGATATAAGGACAAAGCTAAAGGTATAGAATACGATGAAAAAATTGTTTCAAAATTGAAAGAAGAAGAAAAGTCATGCAAGGAGAAACTGGACGAGATAAGAGAAAAGATGAGCGTTTTTCATAGGGATCTAGAAGAGATAGAAAGAGAAGCCAATAAAACTCTACAATTAGAAGCGGATTATTTGCATTGTAAAACATCCGTGGACTTAGATGCAGTTAGAGATAAGTTGCAAGAATTTATAAACCAAAATGAAAGCAATAAAGACAATGTCTTGAAAGTCATGGAATTTTTTGAAGAAATAGAAACGGAAGAAAAAGAAAAGGTTTCTGAGCTTTTTGGCAAAGATAGTTCCATTTCGAATTATTTTAACCGAATAACAGACGGGCTTTATGAAGAGGTGCTCTTCAATCAAGAGATAGGGGAAATCGAAGTTAGGCGTAAGGATGCAGTAATATTAGAAGCGGGAAAACTATCTGGAGGTGCCTACGACCAATTATATCTTTCTATTCGACTTGCCCTTGGAGAAAAGCTCTTAAAAGGCAAGAAAGGATTCTTCATCATGGATGATCCATTCATAAAAGCTGACCCGGATAGATTACAGAGACAGATCGAGACGCTGAAGAAGATTTCTGAATTAGGGTGGCAAGTTATGTACTTCTCCGCGAAAGGAGAAATTAGGGATGCCTTAGAAGAAGATATCAAAAAAGGGGCTGTTAATCATGTCGAAATTCAGAGTATATTCTCCTGAAAATGTTATGCAACTTTGTACGACAGCGGATAAAAGGAAAATCATGGATTTCCCCAAATTGCCTCCGGCAACTTCTTTTATTCGCAAAACATTATGTGAAATGACAGCCTAAAGCAAAAGTTTTGAGAGGAGAGATAATATGGAATGGATTAAAGAAATGGATAATTATAATTTTCTTGGGATATACGATGTGATGTTGGATATCAAGGCAGAAATGAATATTTCCCCTGATAGAATTATCATTCCATTGTTGCAGAATATGGTCAAGTTCACTCAGTTATTTCCGGTAGATTCTATAGGAACGAGAGATCAATATTGTGATGTAAGATGGAAAGCCACAGAATTTCTTAAAAAAAATGGTGTTGTAAAAAATTTTGAATTAATCAAAGGTTTTCATAGATGGGAAAGTAAGCTGGAAATTAAATTAGAAAAAGGTATATTTGAAAACGTACTTAATAAAATGAGGGAGGAATACAAAAAGAGAACTACAAGAGAAGGGAAACAGGGATCAGACACATTGAACACATTTTGGGATTTATTGCACCCTAAGATAGTTGAAGTCTCAAAAAGCCGCTTTGAAACCAATCATTTTGCGGACTCAGTTGAGGCGGCACTTAAGGAAGTAAATAATATTGTGAAAGTTATAGTTAAGCAGAAAACTGGCCAAGAATATGATGGTGCTGATTTAATGAATAGAGCCTTTTCATTACAAAGTCCAATTATTGTATTGGATGATCTTTCTACTGAAACAGGAAAAAATATACAAAAAGGGTATATGCAAATATTTTCAGGATCTATGACTGGTATAAGAAATCCGAAAGCCCATGAAAACATCACAATAGATAGTCAGAGAGCGATTCATTTTCTTTTCCTGGTAAGTCTTTTGATGTTTAAAATAGATGAGAAAAAGTGATCAAAATAGTCACGGCACATCAGATAACACAGCATAAAAAGTTCGTGCCTTACGGTACTCACCCAAATTTTTGCTCCGTAAAAACTTCTTTTATGCTGGGAACGTTAGGCAAAATTGGCTGCTTATATTTTATGTATAAATAATATAAATGAATTAGGAGTAAAACATGTATTCATTATTTGATAAGGATTGTGATTTAGTAGGTTGGATTGATCCAAATAGACATATTTTTGATACAAATATGAATTGGGTTGCATATATTTCTGGAGGACATGCTTGGTTAGCAGCAACTGCTAATTGGTTAGGGCCAGTACGGGGTTTATTATGTTATGATACAAATGGCAGAGTAGTTGCCTGGAATCCTAAAGAGCATGTAATAGGTATACCCCGGCCTCCTAGACCAGCACGTGCAGCACGAGCTGCCCGACCAGCGAGACCTACAAGACCAGCACGTCCTCCTAGACCTGCGCGGCCTGCAACTCCTTCTGGTGGTTGGTCATATCTTTCATTTTTTTCTTGGATAGGACAATAAGTAATTATTATATGAAACAGCCAACTTCGCCTAACAAAGCGTAACCGGCTCGGGCGCTGGTGTGCGCTCGACCCAAACCAGTTACTTTGCTTGTTGATGCTTCTTTTCATGAGATTACTTTTTCTTTATCGCAGCTTCGGTTATGCTGGGAACGTTAGACGAAATGCTCACTTAGGAGCACAAAATATAAATAAGCAAATAAATATTATATAATGAAGGCGATCATGAAAAAGACAAAACTAATTAATTGGAAATTATTTTGGATCTTGCTCTTGGCAAGTATTTTTGCTAATATAGCTGTTTTACCTTACACTTTATCTCTAGGCTCATTACTTACAACAAAGCTACCTTTTCCTCTACCAGTTGCCATATTGATTCAAATTATTCAAACCACAATATTTTTTGCTGTAGCGATTTTCATTGGTTTGTTCCTTGGTAAAAAAGTTGGTCTGGGAGTACCCATCATAGAGGATTGGCTGAAAGGAGAATCTATAAAAAATAGATTAAAGTCTATTCTAAAACTTTCTTCTGTCCTTGGTGTTCTGGTTGGGATATTAGTTTTCATTCTAGATAGATTCTTGTTTTCTATTTTCGTAGAACCAGTAACTGCTTTTCAAGCAACTCCTCCATTGTGGCAAAGATTTTTTGCCTCTTTTTACGGTGGAATTGGGGAAGAAATAGCGATGAGACTGTTCCTAATGACTCTACTTGTTTGGATATTTTATAAAATTAAGAGAACAAAAGATAACACCCCGACTGACCTAGGAGTTTGGTTAGCTATAATCATAGTAAGTGTGGTTTTTGGTCTTGGCCATCTACCAATGACCTCTACTTTTATGAGGATTACACCAATTGTTATTACACGCGCTATTATCTTGAATGGGATTTGTGGAATTGTTTTTGGGTGGCTCTATTGGAAGAAAGGATTAGAGTCAGCGATGATTTCTCATTTTTCTACTGACATAATATTAGTTGTAATTTTGCCATTATTATTTTAATTATGAATATGCCCCTTCGTTCGCACTATCACCTAACACATGTATCTGGTTCGGGCCATGCCCTCACCCAAATTGCCTTTGGCGACTTTTTTTATCTCAAAAATCAGGTGAAGATTTTTTGATTCGCAAGATCTATTCTTAAGAGAATATGTATTGGCAAATTTGATTACAAAATAAAACAGAGAGGATAATAGGGTCCCTATTTATCCTTATTTATCCCGATAGTTATATAGTTGGTAAGAGCTAATAAAACAATGGAGGTTTATGTGGTTGAAAAATCATGATTGTAAATCAAGTAATTCAGACAAGAAAGGTCAAGGTTTAAAAGAACAATGTAAGAAAAAATTAAAACTTGAATTTCCCTCTCAAGGTTGGAAGCAACTTCTCACAGCAAGAAAGGAAATGCTTGACGCATTTGATAGTGCTAGAGAAAAAGCAAGGTCCCATAAGGTTGAAGTCTATCATGGGAAAGTGGCTGAGGCAGAGTTTCGTAATTGGCTGTCTATTTTTTTACCTAACCGATATGGTGTAACATCTGGTTACATTGTGTCGCAAGGCTTGAAGAGTACAGTCAAGACCCCCCATTTTGATGTAATCATTTATGACCAACTTGAATCACCGGTTTTATGGATTGAGGATAATCCCGATAGTTCATCACAGGGTCGTTCTCTCGCTATCCCAGCTGAATATGTGCGAGGAGTACTTGAAATAAAGTCAAAATTTTCTCCATCCAACGTAGACGATGCAATTACTCACCTCAATGAGCTCTTACCCCTAATGGGTGGCTCTGATTCCGCAAATGAACGCTATAAGCTTTACTTGCCCACAACTTTCCATTGCGGTCTAGTATTTTTTGACCTAAAACGCGATTCTCAGTTTAGTGAAAAAGCTCTGAGTAATTTTATTTCGGGAATTAAATTAAGGGGGTTCTTCGGGGCTGTGATTTTAAGAGGTGAAGGTCATTCTAGTCCTCTCACAGGTAGAATTTCCCTGTTACAATCAGAAACACCGATCGAAAGTACGATAGGACCTAGCAAGCAATCACTATTGGAGATGGGTATTATCATGAACCAGTCGGTCCAAATGACAGATAGGCTTCATATTGGTTCTATGTTGATGTGGACGGAGTTCGGATTTTCAGAGTTTGGATTTGATTTTATTGCTATGATGCAGGGAAAGTATGAGTCGGGTAGGGCATCAAGCTTTTATGGTATGGGGAGCTCCGATCGGGAGTAAAACCAAACCCAACTATTGTTTTTAGCTAATTCTTAACAGTATCGCTAAGATAAAATGATAGCAGATAAATCAATGAATATAAAAATAATAAGGCCCAACTCTTGGGTGTGTTATTATCGCACTTTTACCATATTTTAAAAAATATAATAAGTCAAATGTTAAGACCAGAACCCGTTTATTTTCTAAATATAGGAATATTTTTTAAAGGTGTATTATGAATCTACTTGAGCTATTAGGTATAATAGAAAATTCAAAAGCGTTAAACACTGTAGGCACTTTTTTGCGTTGGTATGAAATACTAGCTCTTGCTGGTATAGTATTCGCTATATCCGAATTTATGGGACACGGTAAACTACGTAACTATATTTTTAAATGGAGTAATCTATCAAAATATTTTTTAAGATTAATTATTATATCAATTTTATTAGTAATCCTTGCTAATATCCTACCACTATTTAATAGTAAATTAAAAATATTACCGTACTTAAGTTATCCAGCTTTTTGGGAGTTAATCGGCCTTACTTTATTTAGTATTGCCATAACTTTGATACTTGTTTTTTCACTTAATCAATATAGATTTATTCCAAATATAAATAGAAAGAACTGTTTTGATTTTTACAATAATTTATATAGGGTGGTTTTATACGAACATAGCAACGAGAGTCTATCTGCTATCTCTATAATTATACATAAAAATTTAGAAAAAATATTTGAATATGCTGCTAGATATGATAATAGGTGGAACGTTAAAGGAAGTCCATTTAAATCAGCTTTTGAAAAGAATAAAGTACCTGACAAAGAACATAATTTAGTTAACATTTCTTGTAATATAATAGATGTTTTGATGTCTGAAAAATATTATTGCAAGTATTTATCTGAAAATAATATGGGTTTAGTGTTGCGAATCATTGAACAAACAAATAAATACGAGCTTTGGAATAGTTGTGGCCATATCTTTTATGATAGTTTATGTAATGAACTATTTGTGAATAATCAAAGTCACCTATCAAAAGAGATAGAATTTAGAGGAGTAGGCTTAACCAAACCAGTTTTTAAAGCTTTATTTACCTCTTTTCATATATTAAATGCATATAGACCGTTTCAATCTTTTCATTATTTTAGGGAAGAGAACTATCAAGTTGAAATTATTAACAAATATACGAAAGCTTTAGAGATATCATTAAGAGAATATTTTAAAGAAGAAAGACCTATTTTTTTTGCTGGAAGTTGTAATATTGCACTATCTGTGGCATTAAAGAATTTATCAGATATTTTATATTCAATATGTATTAGGCTTGAAAAGTATGAGAATGATGATATTTACTATAATCGCTACCAAGATGTTATTAGGGCTATCAAAATGTTTTATAGTGGTATGGTCTTAGAAATGTGTTTTTATACTACTGAGAAATACACTCCTCATTTTTCAAAAGAGGATTTAGAAGTAAAAGAACGTAGCCTGACGAGGGGCATTATTGAAGCTATTTTTAATTATTTAGACGCACTTACCATATTAAAAAATGAAGATTTTGCTAGAATGCTTTCTACAAAAGTATTTTGGTTGATTTTTTCTACAAACAAAGAAAAACCTCCAGTAATTCAAAACATGGAAGAAGCATTGTTAAGCTTATTAAAAGAGCGTGTTGAGGAAAATAAAAAAGGCGGATATTCTTCTATGATTAAACTTTTGATTAATATATATGGTAGTTTTCGATTCCATGAAGGAATAAGAGAAAATGTAAAAATAGGAAAATATATAGAAGAAGAATTTAAAAAAAATCTTGCTCTTGATATTTTAACTGATAAAGAAAAAGAAAAAAGATATTTACCTAAAAAATATACAGTTAACCGTAAACTTAAAATAATTAAAGATTTACACGGTAGAGTAATTTACAAAGCTAAATAGAACAACAGATTGATAATAAATAGGTGTACTAGCTTAATAATTCGGTAACTTTTAGCGGAAGAGCGCCAAGAAGCTCTATATGTCTTACAGGGTGAAAGTCCTTGTTTGGTAAGGTCTAGCCAACCACCCATACCGAGTGTTGCATCAAAATGGGTAACCATTAGATGAAGCGTACACAGGGAAACAGATAGGCCATAGGGAAGACCGTACTTCCTGAAGTGAACTATACAGCCTCGTAAATAAAGATTAATGCAGATGGCG
>Ga0209979_1003501_pt1 | contig 13792 bp, 11 predicted proteins | sample AnhtaG_FD_183114 | JGI IMG/M metagenome (GOLD analysis project Ga0209979, IMG submission 183114) | Deep subsurface microbial communities from Anholt, Denmark to uncover new lineages of life (NeLLi) - Anholt_01485 metaG (SPAdes) (version 2) | ecosystem: Environmental > Aquatic > Marine > Oceanic...
TTGGGACAGACCTGGAGCCGATGCAATAATGGCCTTGATTGCTTTGGAGCAGTCAAATACGTGGAAAAGCTACTGGGATGTACGAAAACGGGCTGCATAGCCCTGCCAGAATATCTGGTCGCACCCTTCTGTTTTCTTCCAGCAATACTTTATTGTCTCGGTCTGCCCAATGCATTATAGTTGAAAGTTTTCCTTTGCCGGTCCCGCCGGCCATTTCTGTTGTTTTTATGTGTTTGATCTGCGGGGGCGGCGCGGCGTTATTCCAGAAGTTAGTTCCATTGACCTTATCGACGGCAAAGAAAATACCTACATGATGCGAATGGTCGTTACTGCCGCCCTTCATTTCAACCAGCGGCTCTCTGCGAGTTACGACAATTCCCGAAGGGCTGCGCAGCGGAACCATCATCGGCTTAGTTAGTTCGTTTCCGTAGATATAGCTTGTAAAGTGCTTTCCACCAACCATTACATCAATTTTGTTTTTGCCTTTTATAAACTCCACTTTCGATACTCTCTGATTTCCCAACGCCGCAACGGCGAGCACAAGTACTACCAAAACTGTAGTTGTTCTTTTCATAACACAACCTTTCTTTCTTCGTTTTCTTTTTACCAAATTTATTGGAGGTTGTTTAGCCGTCGTCGGCAAGCCTGCCCTGAGCTTGCCGAAGGGACGACGCCCCAATGTCATTCCTGTGAAAACAGGAATCCAAAAACCACCAAATAAAATTGGCAATCGAAAATTGCAAATCGCTTTCCTGCGTCATTCCTCTTCAAGCCAATGATAGATCAAAATGAGGAAATCCTCGGAATCAACTTTGCAGTCACCGTTTGTTTCGACTTGAAAGGATTCCCACGAGAAAATCAGTTCGGCTTCTTCTCCGCGATTCGATAAAGATGCACGTCCCACGCCTCGAAGCTGTCTTTGAAAACACCGTCCTTTGATATGATTGTTCGTTCCTCGCCAAGAACTTCTACTGTTCTCTTACCTTCCAAGCCCCGCACGGTGAATTTTGCGTTTGTCTTTCCGTCTCGCATTCCCACAGCAAAAAGATATGTTGCGCCTTCGTGCCTCTTTGCCATAACTGCCACGGGAACATCTTTATTCTCTGATGATACGCTTACAGCACCTTTGACCGTCGGACTGTTTAGCACCGGCGCAAGCTCGATAATCCGCCGATTTATCGCAGTAACCGCCGAAAGCATTTGGCCGTCGCTCAGAAGCGCCGACTCATTAAACCTCGGTTCCCATTCGTGGACAAAATAGATTAATCCCATCGAGCCGTGAATGATGGACATCCAAACCTCGCATTTGACCTGATGCGGCGTTGCCTTTTTTTCACGGTCGTGGATTCGTGTGCATTCAATGCAGTTCCATACGACTTTTTCTCCTTCAGTCCATTTCATCAGGCGCTCGACGCCTCTTGCAACGTACCAGAGTTTTCCCGCGACCTGCGGTTTTGAATGAACGACCGGGTAAATATCGAACGAGGCAATATCACAGCCCTTTACGTATTCGGGATAATCTTCAGGGTGGTTCGTGCGAACGCCACGCCCGTGCCAGCCGTCCCAGGCCACACCCTGGCCAAGATTGAGAAGCACCGGCCGCGAAGTATCGGCATTGCTAATCTTATGGTAGTCCTCGATTATCTTTTTCGGCAAAATCGGCGGACCGTAGCCTTTGCCTTTTCCCAGTGATTGGGCGTTGTCCGGCTCGTCTCCGTGCATCCAGCCGATGATAGTCGGATTATCTATATGTTTAAGGGCCACTTCGTTTTGGTGACAGATAACTTTCATACCGGCATTTTTCAATTCCGCAAGCTGTTTTTCCGTCGGGCCTCTCCAGAGACCCACGTATGTATTAAAACCGGCCCTGCGGTACCTTGACGCCTTACTCGGGTTTTGCAGCCAGACCGCAATAGGAAAAAAGTCGGCACTATGTGATGGGCCGTTCTTCCAATTTACATACGGACTTGCCTGTCTCGGCTTGGCCGAGCCAAGACGGGCAGCAACATTTTTACCGTAAGCACTGCCATACGCTGTATCCCTTACGCCAAAGGCGCACGCAAGAACAATAAGGCAGGTTACGAAAATCATATTTCGTCGCATAAAGCCACCTCCTGTAAAAACCTTAGTACTAACCCCGGGGCAAGCTAAAATCAACTACAATCTTAGCCCAGCGGTATCTCCTACTCCATACAATAACTTCTCTGACTTGGTCCCCCCCGATGAGTTTGTGATAACAATTAACTTTAAACAGCAGGATTCCTCGTTTAAATCGATATTTCAGCTACTTTAACTTAACCTTGTAGCCGCATAGACAAGCATCGGAATCAAAGACTAATAAAGTGGGCGTCCTCCCATACCCTCCATCATCATTTCTTCCATGTAATAATCGTCGCCATAATCGTCGTACTCAAGCTCTCTCGTACGTTGTCTCCGCCCGCCTGTACCCCAGGGTTTCAAAGGTTCCCTCGGCTCTTTTTCCAATATCCTAATGTCACCATACCACTTCTGCAAATCTTTGGCCAAGTATGCTGTTCTGATAGGCATGTGCTCAATATCGATTCCATCAAAGCTGTAAAGCATATCATAATAACGCCTTGTACTCAGAGTCTTTTCGCCCGACCAGTCATTCACAGCCACAGCATCGACCATAACAGCTCCGGTACTATAGTCAATCGTCTCCGGTGTCATAGCCTGGTCTTCAGGTCTGATAAGCGGGCCTATTCGCGAATCTAACCTGCTTTGCGAATCTAATCTGCTTCGCGAATCTAATCTGCTTCGTGAATCTACTCTGCGGGTTTCGGGCCTTTCAGGCTCGGTCTCAACGACACCACCTATAACGTCTCCCTGGCTTACCTTAAAATCTTCACTGTGCCAATACCCCATCACATATTTGGAGACCTGAACCGTAACAATATTGGCCGCCTCAAGTATATGCTTCGCGAAAAAGTACAACCTTCCCGGAATCTCTACCGGCTCGGTAACATCGGAAAACTCGCTCCATAAAACAACTTCGTTCTTCCGCGAGATGTCCTGCTCACTTAACTGATTTGTCCCTGCCACAGGATTAAAAACGCCTAACCGAATTCTGTACCGGTAGCTCTTTCTCGGCTCAACGGTATCATCGTGCGCCCAGAACACCAGAGGCTCCTTCATTTTCTCCAAAGGCGTTCTCCAGGTAAGCCGAATCTTGTCAAACTCATCATAAACGTCATTCATCGATGGCCCCCTTCGAGTGAGTCTGTCACCTTGCATTCCCGGAAAATACTCATCATACGCCCCCAAACCTGTATCCGTTCTGCTTCTTGGATCTCTTGAACGTCTTGAACGTCTATCGGTCGAACTAAGACCCGTACCCGGAACGGCATCTATGGTCGTACCGCCTCGACTACTCGTAGTCCGGCGGCCATTTCTCCTCCGGGTATCTTGACCACCATAAACACCTTGCGCCCCCGCTCCTCTATCGTACAGTCCACCTCCGGCTCTTCCACTCGTACCATATCCTGACCTTGCTGTGGGTCTTCTGGTGCGACGCGTGTCTGACCTGTCATTACGCTCCTGTTCCTCTTCTCTGGCTTCCTGCCTTTCCTTAATTTTCTCTTTCCTCTGCATCTCCAGAAACTTTACATGTATTGTTGGTGGATACCACTCCTCGTTTGCTGAGGCAATTTGATAAGCCGCCGGCTGCAACAGGTCTATTTGCAGTTGCGGGTCATCAAACTGAAGCTTCCACACTTTTAATCTGCCGGCCGGCAAGCTGCCGGCATCTTCTACAATTTCAAACAATTTCCCGTAGTGGTCAATCTTGCTGCGGGGAACAACCTGCCAATCACTCCAGCTCCCATCTTCGCCGAATTCCTGCCGTTGTAACTGCACAGAAGCAAAAATCGGCTTCGCAAGGCACGGGTCAGACCACTGTTCGTCAACATCATCGACAAAACTGTGTTTATACCTCTCGAATAACCCCTCGATATCAATCTTGGCTTCCACCGTTACAAGGTCGATATCATTCGGCTCATGCGGGGCTTTATCATAAGGTGCTTCTGCGGTGACAGCCACAGTAGGCACATAAGCCACTGCTCTGATGTGCTCGACTGCAATATCGCTGACCTCACCAATACGAGGAAGACGATACGCCCCACCTGTCCCTGCTCTCAAGCCATCAACCACATAAGGCACCTGTGGCCACAGTTCAACGTCGATATCACTTATGGACGAATCAAGCAGAGCAGCAAACTCAGAAAGTTTCGACTTATAAGGCTCCGGGTCCGTGGGAGGGGTGTTAATCTTAGCCCTTAAAAGTAGAGCCTCTTCGTGCACCTGTTCATCGACTGCACCTGGGCTGTATTTCCCATCGCCGTACGGAACCTCGTTGGGACTGAAAATAACACGCGTAATCAAAAGAAAGACACACACAAGCCCAACAATTACCAAAACTATCTTCTCTACATGTTCTTCGAAAAAGCTGCCTATTTTAATCATATCCATGCCCTCGAACGAAGTGAAAGGTCAAATCCCGTTTCACAATTTTTTCTGACGGTTTTACTGGCTTGTCGTTTCTTCTTCTCCCTTTAGCGTTTTCTTAACAGTTTCCGGCTTAATTTCCTCGTAGCCTTTCTTGTTGAAGAAATATTCACAAATTAAATCCAATTCTACCACAGGATCTTCACCATAATCGTAAAGACTGTAAAATTCATCTTCGACCGACCTGAACTTGGTCTCTAAAACCGTTATCTGATTATGCTTGGAAGTTTGCTCCTGCTCATCGCCGGAGAACCCTCTGAATTTATGCTCCTTGGCACTGCAAAGCTGCTGCATAAACGGCAAAATCGACTTTATGTTAAGCACAACGGCAACATTAAAATGTATAACATCAATATTATTAGCATCATTGGAAAATCTTCCTGTGCAGGACTCTGTTAGGCCATCGTCTGTAGAAAGAACGTAAATGGGCTTATCAACTTCGTCTCTGTCTGTTCTCGATTGCCCACGCATCCTGCGCCCCCTAAATACCCCTCTGCTGCCTGCCCCGGGCCTCCTTAGGCCCATATTAAAACTCATCCGCACAAGCTGTTTGACAGGCGATGTCAGAACGTTGTCATACTCCGAATTCGAAACACTTATAGTATCGAAAATATCTTCGATGACCCAGTAAGCTAACTGAAAATACCAGCAATCCTCGACAGCCTCTTCCATCTTGACATCATATTTGTATTCTCCCCAGAAATCATATCCGCTCAAATCAGCCGGATTAACATAAAAAGATATAGATTTCGCCCTCTCTCGGCAAATCTCGTCAACTATCATACCCTCAAGTTCGCCCATCATCCTCGACCGCCCCGGAAGACCTCTCGAACCCGGAAGACCTCTCGAACCCGGAAGACCTCTCGAACCCGGAAAACCTCTCGAACCCGGAAAACCTCTCGAAGGCATTCCCGAAGGCATAACTGAAGACATTCCCGGACTTCCCATACCCCTATAAGACCGTCCCCGCCTCAGGCGGGAATTTACTGCTGAGTCCTCCAGGCCTTTTTCTATCTCGGCCTCTGTAGGACAATCACCAGCATTTGCACGAGTAATTAGTTCGTACAAAGCTACGCGATATCGCTGGCCAAATTCCTGGAAAACCAGCGTAGAGGAAATGTTAGGGTCAAGAAATATATCATAGCTTAATAACTTTCTCTGAGTGCTTCGCTCGGCCAAAAGTGCTATCTCGTTGGCATCTTTGGCATGTTCTTCCTGACGCGCCTGCTCTAATTTCCATACGTCACCGGAAACAGCATTTTCGCTCTCGCTCTGCACTCTTTCACCAATCGCAATACTATTTGTTTGTATCTCCGCCCTGAGCTTTCTGCTCATAAGCTGCGTAAGGACAAAAAGAAGTACAGCAATCAGCCCTATAATAACCGGCAGCAGCAGCGATAAGTTATTCTTAAAAACACTTAACTTCTGTAAAACATCTTTGAAATTCGGTATATCCATTTTTTAGCTCACAAAATTATTCTATTCCAATCGTCAAGTCCCTTCTGCCCGTCGTGCCGGAAGTCTGTGGCGTTTCTGGACTGCTCGGACTTACAACTCTCATATACGGAGGTAATTCAGGAGCCTTCGCCCTGACACTCTCAGGCGCATCTCTCCAGACAAACTTAACATTTAATACGAACCAATGGTCATTGACTGTAAAAACTTGCGTGCCCCTGCGGGGGTCGAGCTTTGGTTGTCCGTTCGCTTCCCACTCAGGGATTTTACTAATTATCTCCCTTGTCATCGGGTCAATCAAAACCCACTCCGCACTTTCCTCCTGACCGGGCCCGCCTGGCGTTGGCTTGTATCTTACATCAGGGATACCTATCCCCGCAGGCATTTCAACTTCCCAGTTTACTTCCCCTATTTCCAGCTTGAATTGCTCATGGTCGGTCTTCTTATAAATCTCGAAGGGGCTATTGCCGTCAACAAAATCGTCAAGGTGCAATAAGCGAGTAACAAATCCCCATTTATCCTGACTGTCCTCGACGCCGGAAGGATCTATCAATTTGTGTAACTCACTTTTGTTCTTTCCATACGGACTGTAACCGGCTATGGTTGCCACAAAGCCGGGCATCTTCTCCTCAGCAGTTTCCTCACCCAGTCCGAACATCCCCGGAGCGTACTGATATCGTGTCCCCATGCCCTCCATCATCATCATTTCGTACTCGTACTCTTCCCCCATCATATCATACTCTTCACCTCCGGCTTCAAGAGTGCCCCGCCTCTTCCTCCACAAATCAGCGCCGCCAACAAACTGTGCTGTGGCAAGGTCACTTGAAAAGTAAGTTGACATATTCGTTATAAATATCTGCTTTCGGGCCTTGCGCGGAATCTTTTTAATACCTTCTACCTCACCATTGACGAAAGCCTGATAGAGCGGGGCTTGTTGGGGATTGTGCTTCTCATTCGGCAATGCTGAAATTATAATCTCATTCAGATGTGGAATCATTTCACGATAATCGAAAGGTTTGAACTCCTTTTTTATTATCTCTTCGGATTCGGAACCTTCACTTTCAATCTTTTGGAGTTTTTCTTTAGCTTGCTGGACATCGTCAAGAATTATTCCAGTTCTATCTCGGACCAGCTTGTTCTTCTTGAAATTCATACGGTCCCAACTGTATCTCCCAAGGCACATAGCTGAAACCGCAAGCAGCATACACGCTGCGGCGATAAAGTACTTGCCCTTGTTCGCCCAGGCCATTGACCGGGCAATATTCCGTGGCAGAAGGTTGCTTTCTATCCTGGCAATACCCAATCCCTGCAAAGCAAGACCATAGACAATTCCAAAATCGCTGACATTCTCGTGGAATTTCGCCGGCGAGACCTCTGGGCCCATCCCAAGTCTCTTAAACGAGTCCGGCCTTTCTACTGGTATTTGCAGCGTCTGCTGTAGATATTTCAGCAGACCTCGCAGCTTCGTTCCACCGCCTAAGGCGATAATCTTCACTATTTTAGTGTCAGGATTCGAGTTATTGTAAAAGCCTAACGACCGCTGAACTTCAGAGCCTAAATCCGTGAAGACCGGCCGCATTGCCTGGAATATCTGCCGGGCATACTTGCTCACCGGAGCCGTTCGTTTGAGCTTCTCAGCTTTTTCAAAATTGAGCCTGAATGCATCTGATATCGCCCTCGTAAAGGAATTACCACCAAGAAGAATGCATCTTTGCCAAACTGCCGACTTTGTGCAGACAACCAAATCCGTGTTGTCCGCACCTATGTTAAGAATAACAGTCGCTTGTTTGTCGGAAGTAACCAATTCAGGACGGTCGTGCAATAAATAGTTGTACAAAGCCATCGGTGCCATCTGTACGTAGCCAACCTGCACATCTTCTCTGCTGAAATGCTCTAATGTTGCGTCGACCACTTCATTTTTAATCGCAAAAATACCCACCTTGATTTCAGGACTGTCAGTCTCCGTCATCAACTGCCAGTCCCATTGCACGTCGTTAATGCCAAAAGGAATCTGCTGAACAGCTTCAAACTTGACCATTTCAGGAATGCGCTTCGCTTCGACAGGTGGCAGGTTCACAAACCGTGCAAAACTATTTTGACTCGGCACAGAAATAACGATTTCGTCCAGGCTCAAATCGTACTTATTGACAAACTTACGCAGACTCAACGCAACAAGTTCCTCTCTCTCGGCATCTGTCACGCCGTCTCCGCTAAGAATTTTGCCGTGCCGAATATTATCGAAGCCGATTACTTCGACAACACCACGCTCTGTGCTCAAGTACAATGCTTTCAGGGAACTGTTACCTATATCTATCGCCCAAACCGTACCGGTTTCTCCAGCCATAACAAACCTCCCGCTTAAAGTCGCTAACAAAACCTAACATGTCATTCCGAGCGAATGCGAGGAATCTGTCCAAAATAGATCGCGAAGCGGTTCCTAATTTTTTTGTTCGGTTTTGCTATGCGTTCTTAGTTTTCAATTAACCTTGTAAATACGTCTCAACAGATATAAATTATATCGTATTATGAAGACTTTTTCCATAAATACTCTTGGCTGCAAAGTCAATCAATATGAAAGCCGGCAGATTCAAGAGCTGCTCGAACAGCTCGGACTCCAAAAAGTCGAACCAGCTAAAAAACCCGACCTGGCTGTTATCAATACCTGCTGTGTAACTCACACTGCATCAGCAAAGAGCCGACAACACATCCGAAAAGCCCAAAAACTAAGTCCTGATGCTGTTGTAGTTGTCTGCGGCTGCCTGCCAACTGTACAAATCGGCGAATTTGACGACACTGGCAAAAATGTCCATCTCATCAGAAACCGAGACAACCTTGCAGCCACACTAATCCAAATAGCCAACGGCAAAGCTGCCGCTTTATGTCTCCAAAGCCCTCAGTCCTGCACGAACACTACTAATACAATTAAAGCAGAAAACAGATTAAAAATCAAGGATAAAAATGAATCGAAATATTATCGGATGTTGCCATTGTTAACTTCTTTCAGTGACCACACAAGAGCTTTTTTAAAAGTCCAGGATGGCTGCGATGGATATTGTTCCTATTGTATTGTACCCAAAACTCGGCCTTTTGTTCGCAGTAAACCGGCCGATGTGGTCCTCTGGGAAGCAAAGGCGCTCGTGAAAGCCGGACATAGGGAAATTGTTGTAACAGGAGTGTTCCTCGGTGCTTACGGCCAGGAAAGCGTCAGACGAAATAATTGGCCTGACCGGCAAAACGATAATCTGGCAAATTTGCTTGAAAAAATGGCAGAAATACCAAATCTTGCCCGAATAAGAGTAAGCTCCCTTGAGCCGGCAGACGTAACTCCGCGATTGCTCGATACTTTCTGTAAACACCGTAACATTATGCCACACCTGCACTTGTCGCTGCAGTCCGGCTCTAATGCTATACTTAAAAAGATGTGCAGACAATATAATGCTGACCAATTCAGAGAAATTGTTGAGTCAATTCAATCCAGGCTCGACAGGCCAGCCATAACGACCGATATAATCGTTGGTTTTCCGGGTGAAACCGATGTTGACTTTGAGCAAACTGTCGATTTAGCCAGAGATGTAGGCTTTGCAAAAATGCACGTTTTCAGCTTTTCGCCGCGTAAAGGCACCGCTGCGGCAAATATGCAAGGTACTGTAGATAATAAAGTTATCAAAGAGCGTTCGATGATACTATATAGTTTAAACATAGAATTGGGCCGCAAGTATCGGCAGCAATTTCTTGGCGAAACCGCTGAAATCCTGCTGGAAAACGATAATGGCCAGCTATGCGGAAGATGCGAGAGATATTTTATGGTGTATCTGAAAAAAACAACGCAAAAGCTGAAAAAAAATGAGCTTATAAACGTGAAGCTGCTTCAAAATAGCAAAGATGGGCTATATGGGCAAATTATAAGTTAATGTTAAGATAGGCAAAATTCTTGCGAAAAATCAACCACCTGTGCCTGCGTCACCGACAGGTGCAGGCAAAAGCGCGGGTACTTACTTGAAAAGTAAGCAAGGATATACGTGAAAGAATATTGGTCTCGCGTGTTAAAATAGGTAAAAATATTCGTAAATTTTCAACCAAAAGCGCGGGTACCTAAGAGCAAAAATCTAAATTTTTTAAATTTTTTTTATTCACTTCCAAATAAACACTTACGCATAATCACTTCTTTAAAAACCACCAAAATTTCGCATCAAAAGCGCAGGTAGCTCTAATTATAGAGGCGCTGCTTTTTGGCCTCCGGCCAAAAGCCGGCCAATAGCCAATATCGCAGATCCGCCGTCTTTTGGCAGAACCAATTACCTAATTCTCTAATTAACTAATCCACTAATCCCCGGAGGGGATAATCAAGCTCAATTTTTCCATCACGATCACGATTCCCGATTGCCTGGCAAGGCCTTTCGTGGCTCTGGCCTTATTATACCGCCGCATCCGCTACGGCTACCCCTTTCGCCGGATACGACTTACACAGGGCAAATACGCTATCGTGGACCCCGAAGATTACGAGCGATTAAACAAACACAAATGGTACGTCCAGAGAACAAAACAGATGTTCTACGCACTCCGCCGAGCTAAGGGCCACGAACGTGCCAACGGACAAATAGTATGGATGCACCGATCTATATTGCCCCCACCGGAAGGTATGTGCACTGACCATATCAACAATAACAGCCTGGACAACAGAAAAGCAAACCTGCGCCACGCAACTCCAGCACAGAACGCAAGAAACAGAAGAAAAATGGCCGTCAAAACCTCTTCAAAGTACAAAGGCGTCTCTCACCACGCAGGCCAGAGAAAATGGTGCGCAGCCATTCGAGTCAACGGCCAATACAAATATTTCGGCCTTTTTCAAAACGAAATCGACGCCGCCCGCGAATATGATAAAGCCGCTAAGAAATACCATCGCGACTTCGCAGTCTTGAATTTCAACAAATAAAAATATTTAGCCCGGTCCTCTGGGCCGGGGTGCAAACGCGAGGAATACTTTGTTCTTCTTGCCCGCCTGCCAGTCCTCCTCAGGCTTAACTTCCGTAATGCAGGGTAAAATCTGTCTCCCTAAAGCCCACCTTCAATGCTTTAGCGTTCAAGATTCCGCACGGTCTATTTCTATCATCGAACACACTCAGTAACTAAGAAGACAATTCCCAACATAACTATACAGACCTCCGCCCAACGAAATGTCACATCCGCAAAACTAGATCAAAAGAATCCTTAGAAGACTTTAACCAGCCAAGTGAAATGAGCAGCAAATTATTACTTTGCGCTAAGTCGGTATCTACAAAACAGGAGCGACTTATTTGTTCAATCTGCACTCGTGCTCCTTTTCCTCCTATTATGCTTATTTACTTAATGTTCACTTTTTTCCTCAGGTGCACAAATAAAACCATACATTTGTAACGCACAAAGTGCAAACCAATCGGCCTCTATTTCTCTAACATCCTCTAGGTCTCTCTTGCTTATACCAACTCGCTTGTTCATTCTTCCCGGACCTCTATCGAGAATTAGATGTCCTAATTCATGAGCGACATCTAACGTAATGCATAAAAGTTCTTCCGCAGCATGTGGATCTCCACGTGGAATCCCATAATAGACATAATGACGCCATAATGTTTGGTTTTTGCAATTGAATCTTAAGCTAAGCACATTAGCTTCCATAGGAGCGTTTTCTTCTTCACGTGGACAGAGTATCACGTCTTCGCCCAGCCGTTCTTGCACAGCCGTTGCAAGAGCGGTCAAAACGTATCTCATTTGGTCCCCACTATTACACAACTCGTTTGCAACACTCTTTACGTCTTTAGCCAAATTTTCATTCCTTTTTTACCATCCGTCTGGTCCAAGATATGGCAGCAACAATTTCGACATGTGCTGCAAAACCTCTTCCGTTTTGGGATGCAATTCTTCCTTAACAATTTGTTCCAGCTTCGCAAGTGTAAATCGTGGCCTAGTAGTATCAAGTGTAAAGGGATGTTCTTTTAAGACTTCGTCCACAAAAATTTCAAGAAATGCCTCTTGGTCAGCACCTTCTACAATGTCCCTCGCAGCCGGTGAACCTGCTGGCGAAAAGAAAATTACCCAACCTAACTGCTGAACAATATCGCGGCTGGTCTTTTCCCAATTCTCTTTACTCGTCAGGTCACCATTAAAATAGATTGTCACTTCGAATAAGTCGACTGGATATTTAGCATCAATGTTTGTCGCTTTAAACTTTTGTATAAATGTTCTGGCCTCTCCTACGCTCAGCCCTGGATGGACTAAAAGGCGGATGTGTGCGTTGGCTTCCAGATACTTCTTCTCTGCCAGCATCAGAAACCTACTAACCGGACAGCAACCGGCACGAAAAGCCAACGCATCAGCAATGTTGCGAACCTCTCTCAGCCGCCATTCCGGCACCAACTTCCCCATTATTCACTAACCCCTTCCTTGCGGTCATCCAATTTGTTAAATCCTAACAATTCAGTACCAATTCTACTTAGATTGTGTTGCTACCTCTAGTTGCTTTAACAGCGATTCTGCATCTGCCTTGACCACATCCCAATCGACTCCGCGGCAGCAGCTGAAGCTCGCAACTCCCGCTTCTCGAAGCGCCTGAATCACGTCTTTTGGGGCAGGATCTCCGTTCGAATCTTTTACTTTCTTGTTATTCATGTCAACAACTTTGCCGCCAACGATTCTATATCCTGTTATTTTCCTCATCCTTGTCCCTTTCTACCACAAAGGTCAAATCGCCATATTAACTCACGTACTAGCGTTCTGTCCTATAAAATCTACATTCCCTTCATATTTTTCAATTTTACAAAGTTTGGCCAACCTATACAAAACATAAAATATTTCACCCCACGAAATAATTTAGCATAGTCTTGCTTGTCTTTTGACTCGTCGATGAAGAGATAGCATATCTACATTTAGATGTCAAGGTCGCTGCATCAAGATTATCGGTCACAAACTAACATTAATTATCGTCAAAATATGGCCACTTTCTTGATTTTCCCCAAGGACGCCTTCTGCGACATCGCTCAGCTTAGCTCCGATAAAGCTTAATATAGCATTGAAAATACTCCTCCAACAAAATTACCGTCCCAGCACATAACTGCTTTTTCACGCATTAGTTACATCATCTATAATAAACTAGTGACGACAATTTCAAATTAATATTCTTCTTCTTCCAGTCGAAAAGTTGAATGTTATGAAATCCGAAAAAATCAAAAGGTTTCTTGCCTATTTAGGCGTTCGGCGGCTTAGTCATCGCCGGCCTGTCCAGCCTGAGACTATACTCCGCGACCTAAAAGACCTTGCTTGTAAACTGGGCCGGCCCTGGCCCACAAAGTCCAAGCCGACACCAAAGAAAAAATAAGGTAGCATTCTACTTTTCCAAAGAAAGTTAGATAAATTCCAGAATCCACGAATTCTGTGCCGATTGTTTATCATGATTCCAGTGCAAAAATTCAGTCGTTACCTTCCAAAAGTATTTGTCTTACTCTCATGATGCAACCGTTAATTCATAATATCCGTCATTATATTATCAAACAATATTATATCCAAAACCTCAATTATCATCGCGGTTAAACTTATCTATCCTCATGGAAAACATTACCACCATAAAAACTGCTTCCTTAAAGACTCGCTTATTCAAAAATGTGAAATTATTATATCTACTATTAGAAAACCTGCAAGAAATTTTCTAAAAAAATCGTAAGCGTTCACTCCATTTGAATGATTGAAGTAAAAGCTTGTTTTTGTCCGATAAAAATTCTATGGACAAAGACGCATATATAAAGCAGTTGGAAAAGGAAAATGCAGAGTTGAAAAAACGCATCGA
>Ga0209979_1003502_pt1 | contig 13786 bp, 8 predicted proteins | sample AnhtaG_FD_183114 | JGI IMG/M metagenome (GOLD analysis project Ga0209979, IMG submission 183114) | Deep subsurface microbial communities from Anholt, Denmark to uncover new lineages of life (NeLLi) - Anholt_01485 metaG (SPAdes) (version 2) | ecosystem: Environmental > Aquatic > Marine > Oceanic >...
AGGCGCTTGCAAGGCCAGGTTTTGCCCTCGTCAAAAGAAAGTGCCGCGAACATTCCGTACACCCGACGTTGCTTTCCGGAGGCATCGGGGATATCCATACCCTTCCTGCGGTCGGCGAAGCTCACAAACAAAATAGGGCCTTCTTGCAATCGTCGGAGAACCAATCGCTGTCCACCACTGATTGGCTGGAATTCACTGGCCGAATAGGTCCAAGTTCGTCCCATATCCTGTGAGATACTCATTGGCATACGGCCGTTGATATTGTTGCCGCGTCCGAAGGCCATTAAACTGCCATCTTTAAGCTGCATTACACCAGCGTGAATGCCGGCTACCCAAGCTCCGGTTGAACCTGAGGCGAAGCTTGGATTTGGCTTACCATCACCGTGGTCAATCCACGTCTTGCCACCATCGCGACTGATATGAACGGCCGTTCCGCCATTACCGCCGGTTACTGCATCGCAAGGCAAGACGATAAATCCCTCTCGCGTCTGAAAAACAGATTCAACAGGCATGTGACGAAGGCCGTGCTCCGGATTGATGAGCCGTGCCTTCGACCATGTGGCCCCGCTGTCAGTTGAAATTCTCATAACTGTAGCGAGATTTCCCCATGTGGCTGCTGCCGAGAGGCCGTTGAAGTGATAAATAGTATCTCGTCCATTAAACCAAAAAGCCGGGGCGTGGTCGTTGCGGTCCGGTGCGTCCCAGAAAGCCGAGGCCGGCTCCCATTCATCCGTGCCATATCGCAATCGACTTGCCAGGATGGCCAGCTCGCGGCCAGGCTCATCCCGGCATGAATACCAAATTGCCAATAGGTCTCCATTGGGGCAGTCAACCAACGCCGGGTCGTGATTGTGCTCGGAGTACATTGGGCCATTAGAGCCCTGCGGAATTTTGACATACTCGATTGGGCCTTTAAAGTAGGGTTTATTCTGGTCCGGGCCTTTATCCAGGTCGGCAGGAATTCGCAGGCTGACACGCTGGCGGTTCAATGGCGGTACGGGGGCGGGAAGCGGCTTTGTGTTCGGCATTTCGCCAAGGACTACTCGGAAGCCTATCAGCCAGCTTTTGTCCTCCGGCAGTGTGGCAAGCCGGTTGGCTGAGCGGATGAACAACATCTCTGTGCTGTGACTGCCGCCGCGTGTAACCTTGAAATCACCGCCAACGCGTCCAACTGGATCTGTCTGAGCGCCTCGGGCGTATGGCCCATACCAATCGCAGCACCATTCTTCTACATTTCCATGCATATCGAAAAGACCCCAGGGATTCGGCATAGTCCGACCGACTGTGAGCGGCACCGGTTCAGCGTTCTTACGGCTGCGTGCCGGGTCGGGGAACCAGCTTATCCGAGCGTTCTTGTGAAACTCCTTCGGCAGACTATCGCCGGTGTGATAGGCAGTAGTAGTGACGGCACGGCAGGCATACTCCCACTCGGCTTCGGTCGGCAGACGGTAGGATTTGTCTTCTTTTTTCGAGAGCCATTCGCAGAATTTGACCGCTTCGTGCCAACTGACAAAAACGACAGCTTCATCGTCCTGTTTGGAGAAGCCGAGCTTTCCACGATGTTTGCGGTGTTCGGGGTCGAACTGCTCATACTGAGCATTGGTAACTTCGGTTGCCGCCATCCAAAAAGGTCTGGTGATGGTAACCCTGTGCACAGGCCTTTCGTCCCAATCACCGCTATCTTTTTGCCCCATCAGAAAAGAGCCGGCTTCTATGCGGACAAACTTCAAACCGACCGAATTTACAAATGTCTCCGCCACTTTCGCAGAGGATGACTTTGCTGCCCACAGGACTCCTTTCGGAACTGCCTTTGACTCATGGAGCCACCCAGCCAAAAAGAACAGAAATATCGCCAGCCATATTCTTTTCATGGTTACACCACCTTTCAGATAATTTGATTGCTGTGATTTTCGATAAATTGGCGGACTTCCGGTTTGATATATACCTGCTCAATATCCGCCACTTTCGGCACCACCTCGGCACAAAGCACTGCCACTACGGCCGAGGGGGCCTGGGTATCCACAAAGAAAATCTGCTGCCCTTTTATAGTACAAAGCCCGCCGCCGTTTCCACCAAGCGGCTCATCACGGATTGTAACGCCGTTCGCTTCCAACAGCGCTAAAAGCTCTTCTAAAATCCTCTGCTCATTCATTTTTCGTATATCGTATTGCGTATATCGTATGTCGTGGTTCAAGAAAAAACACACTAAAAGTCGATATAGATACATATAAGTCAAGGGCTTCCGGCAAATAATAGGCGGCCGCTAATTGCTAAATTTTATAGCAGGAGCAGAAAATTGGCAAGTATTATAGAAAAACGCTCTTCTTTGCACAAACGTCTGGAAAATCAGCAGCAGGATAACGACGCCTTAAAATCCCAGCTTGCGCAGCTTCAGCACCTTGCTAACATGGGGAGCGTCAGCTACATGATAGCCCACGAAATCAACAATCTGCTCACACCATTGAGGAACTATGCGGCTGTTGCTCTGGAAAACCCTGACGATAAGGCTTTTGTTGAAAAAGCACTTCAAAAAACTGTCCGAAATTGTGAGCGCGCCTCGAAGATTATGGAAAGTATGCTCGCGGTGGCAAACGGCCAAACCCAGGAAAAGAAAAATGCTCGACTGCTTGCTTTGGTCGAAGAGATTTTTACCTGTCTTTGCCGGGATTTTGCGAAGGACGGGATAACCGTAGAAACCTCTATTCCCGAAGACTTAACGGTCTGGGGGGTGCCCGTCCAGATTCAACAGGTTTTAATGAATTTGATTCTTAATGCCCGCGAGGCGATGCTGCCGCGCGGCGGTTTTTTGGGCATTAAAGCTACAGAAAAGAACAATGCAGTTGAGATAGAAGTTACCGACACCGGCAAGGGAATTGCACTGGGCGATCTGAAAAATATTTTCGACTCGTTCTTCACAACAAAAACAAACAAAAACACATCGTCTGAGTATTCAGGGGCTGGACTTGGTCTGGCTTTTTGCAAAAAGATAATAGAAGAACACGAGGGTTTGATTTCGGTCGAATCCAAACCCACGAAGGGAAGCAAATTCAAGATAACTCTTCCAAAACACCAGTCAGGTAACAAATGAAATCGTCGTGCGTGATGCGTATTGCATAAAAAAAGAAATTTTAGTATATTACGCAATACGCACGACGCAATACGCAATACGAAAATGGCGGCTCAGGTTTACCAAATTGTTTTGATGTTACTGCTGCTTGCCGGTTCAGCCTTTTTTTCAGGAGCTGAGACCGCTTTTTTTAATCTATCACGCAGACAAACAAAACTGCTGCAGGAGTCCAAACACAAGGTCCAAAAGCTTGCTGCAAAGCTCCTGAACAAACCGGGGCGATTGCTTAACTGCTTTTTGTTCGGGAATATGACAGTCAACGTTTTGTTTTATGCCGTCGCCAGTGTCTTAACAATCCGAGTGAAGGAGCACGGCGGCTTGGCCGTCGCAGCGATTACTGCTCTGGTCAGCTTTGCTGCGCTGGTGCTCATAGGTGAAATACTGCCAAAATCGGTGGCCTATGCAAATTCAAAATCTGTGAGTGTCGCTGCCGCCCTGCCGGCTTTTTTATGCCTTAAAATTTTTACTCCTCTTGAATATGTTTTCAAATTTTTGATATTAGAGCCGATTCTTCGGCTGTTTTTAGGGCCGGCCAGAGGTGCCAAACCAATAACCGTAAGCGAATTTAAATCTTTGATTGAGACAACGCGAAAGCAGGGATTGATTACCGCCGATGAAAACAAACTTTTAACAGAAGTTATCGAATTAGGCTTTCTCAAAGTCCGTCACGTTATGCGGCCGCGGGTAGATATGATTGCCTGTGCCGTTACAGATTCGCCGCAAACAGCCCGCGAGAAGATGCAAGAGAATCACCTGACAAAGCTGCCTGTTTACGTCCGGACAATAGACAATATAGTCGGGATGGTGCACCTTCGGCAGCTTCTGCTCAAAGCCGGTGTTTCATTAGACAAAATCGTTCAGCAAGTGCATTTTGTTCCGGAACAAAAGACGGTCGAATCTCTGCTTGAATTTTTCCGCAGAAGTCGAACCGATATGGCAATAGTCGTGGACGAATACGGCGGCATCGCTGGTTCAGTTCGGCTGGAGGATATCGCTGAAGAGCTGTTCGGCCAGATAGAACTTACGAGCGGAACCGAACCCATCGAACAGACAGGGCCCTTTGAATATCGGCTGGCAGGCAACCTGGCCATTCACGAGTGGGCTGAGGTATTCGGCGTCGATTTAGCAGAGACACGCCCCGCCACAGTGGGCGGATTGGTGACCGCCCTTTTAGGGAAAATACCCAAAAGCGGCGACGTGGCATACTTGAAGAACTTGAAGTTCACTGTCGAAAAGGTGCAAAAGCACCGAATAGAAACCTTAATATTAACCCTTGAGCCGTTCCAAAGTGATGGTCAATAGCACTGTGTTAATATCGGCAGTTGTGTTTTTGATTATTCTGGCGGGCTTATTCTCCGGCGCCGAAACCGGTCTGTACCGGCTCAGCCGGCTCCGCTTACGATTGGGTGTTGAAAAGAAACGATTATCATTTGTCATACTCGGCAGATGTCTGCACGACAGTAGTGGCCTACTTCTATCAATGCTAATAGCCACTAATCTTGCCTACTATCTTACTACAAGTATTGTCACTAACATATTTTTAAGTAAAGTGGAGACTGAACACACTGCTGAATTATTCGCAACCCTTTTAACGGCACCGACACTATTTGTATTCTCAGAGCTAATCCCCAAAAATATCTTCTTTTATCGTGCAGATTCGCTTATGCCTTACCTGTCGCCGGTTTTATACGGATTTCACAAAGTTTTAAGCTTCTGCGGTGTAGTGCCTCTGCTCAAGTTCATATCAGGTTTCTTTGTCCGATTGGCAGGTGCGGCCTCTTCTCCAAAATCCGTAATAACATCTGCACAAAGACATAAGGTACAGGCAATTCTGCGGGATACGCATGAAGAAGGCATTCTCAGTACGGTGCAGACCGATATCATAAACCGTCTGGTCAGTATCTCGAATATTCGTATAAGGTCTGTGATGATACCTCTTAACAATGTCCAAATGCTTGATGTGAATTCTGATAATTCGGCTGTCTTGAGCAAATTGAAGAAGTGTGCGTTTACTCATCTGCCGGTCGTGAAGGGAGGGTCTGGAAACATCATCGGCTTTATAAACATCTATGAGACCTTAAGCTCATCAGAACAATTCGCCAGCTTAGAAAAGTTCGTAAAACCAATCCGAAAGCTTGATGCAGATACTACTGTCACAGATGCGATAAATATTATACAGAAAGAAAATCAGAAAATAGTTCTGGTTATGAAAATCGGCCGAGCCGGTCAAGAGAAACCTATCGGTATTATAACAATGAAAGATTTAGTCGAAGAGCTTCTCGGCGAGCTAACTGAATGGTAAGGTAATTTACTATTTAGTACCTGTTGCGGAAACGGTATTTGTCATTCCCGCGGAAGCGGGAATCCAGCTTTTCCGCTGTGGACCCCTGCTTTCGCAGGGGTGACATCATCGGTTTTTATTTTCCGCAACAGATACTATTTACTATGCTATGTTGAAAAACCTTTGCAAAATGTCATTGCGAGGCCCGAAGGGCAGTGGCAATCTCTTACGTAACGAACAGAAAAAGCCATCGTTGTGTTTGAGATTGCTTCGCTCCGCTCGCAATGACGGTCTTTGGCCTGATGTTTTCTAAAAAGCATTGTAAGTTTTCAATAGCTTTTAGTTTTTAACTTTTAGATTGATAATGTTTGCAAGAATCGCCAATATATTAGTTGTCTTAATACTGATTGTTCTTTCGCTTGCAATTTTAGCCAATAGTATGACCAAGCCCCTCGGTCGTGATGAACAGATGTACTGCACTGGCGGCGCCCTATTGGCTGAAGGCAAGATGATTTACAGGGATTTTTCATACGCAGCGCAGCTACCCTACCACCCATTACTATGTGCAGCTTTGTTTAGAACGTTTAACACAACCCACTATCTGCTCGTGGGAAGAATTCTCTCCAGTTTTTGCGACATTTTCGTATTGGTGTGTATTGTCGGCATATATCGGTATATTTTCAAGTCATTTGCAATTACCGGGATGCTTTTGGGCTTGGCAGCGGCTGTTCTGTATGTATTTAATCCTGTTGTTGATTACGCCAACGGCTATGCCTGGAACCACGATGTTGTAATCTTATGCGTGGTATTGTCCTTCTGGTTGTTTGTATCCACTGATTTTAAGCAAAAATCACCCGCCGAAGGCGGGCACGATCAAAACCCAGCTTCGCTGGGCTGGCGAATTGCCTCCATCGGTGCCCTGCTTACGTTTGCAAGTTGTATGCGTATAACGACAGTTTTAGTAGAACTGCTGTTTTTTGTGATGCTGCTGAGCCAGCCGGCCGAGTCAATAAAACAAAGATTCAAGACCGCCCTGCCGTTCCTGGCGGCGGCAGTTTTTGTCTCGATTTGGCCTGTTTGGGTGATAGCTCAGGCAACGCGAGCATTTTTTCTGAACCTTGTCAAAATACCTACGCTCTACGGCGAATGGCTGCACGAAATAGGTATGGTTCACAACAAATTCGAGCTGACATTCACCTGCCTTAGACAGCCGGGGTATTTTGTACTTATGGTATTAGTGATTTATCTTTGCCTGATGATTGCGTGTCTTCACCGCAGGTTAAAGATACCGAATACCAGAAATCTATTGCTTGCCGCCCTGCTGCCGCTAACATTTTTTATAATTGCCCTGATTCCGCCGACAATGTGGAGGCAGTACCTTGCAATGCCGGTTCCTTTCCTGGTAATCAGCTTCGCCTTGCCGCTGCTGTACTTGCGAAAACTTGCCGACAAAACCTATCTCAATAAGCATTTCAAGATAGCTTGTACATTAGTAGCTGTCTGTGCGCTCGTGGCAGTCGCTTATTATCCAGTTGTACTGTACAGGACTTCGATAGTTCTTGTGCCGGAAAGATGGGTACCGATTGAAATACATAAAATTTCAGAAGATATTGCCGAGAGAACGAAAGAACCAAAACTAATATTGACCTTAGCCCCCCTACTCGCTCTTGAGGGCGGAAGTGATATTTATACTGAGCTTTCCTGTGGTTCGATTATCTATAGAATTGCCGATTCTATGTTACCTTCCGAGCGCAGTATTACACATACCGCAGGCCCAAAAACACTCAGAGAATTACTTGAAAAATCTCCGCCGTCGGCAGTGATACTCGGCGTAGAAATGAGACGTCTCGAAGAACCTATCTTCGAATCAATCGTCAAGCCCGACTGGGAAAGAAAAGTCTATGAAAACGGCTTCATAGTTTACTTCAGACCGTAATCTTGTAAAATGAACAGCGAGAAAGATTATGAAGAAGGTATGTAGAGAAATCCCAGCACAGTCCATTCGCAAGAGAACCTTTATGTCCATCAAATGGGTAATCTTGCTGCATCTATGTCTTGCTTGTCTGGTTCACGCTGAACCGCTGACCTTGCCGCTCGAGCAACGTCCGGATTGGCTGCATCGGGAAGGGATTGTAATGGCGGGGAGCTGGGAGCCCTTGCTGTTCCGCGTTCGCCGTGACGGTAGCCAGGGCTACACACCAACAGTCGAACAACGTGCCGCCTACATGCGCGAACACAGTCCCGAGATGATTGCCAAACTGAAGAACCTGGGCGTGAATTTCGTTATGATGCACTGTTACAAAGGTGCAGGTCTGGGAGCGGAACGCGAAAGCATGGCCGATGCGGTCAAGTTCGCTAAACTTTGCCACGACTCCGGTCTGAAAGTGGGCGTTTATAACTACAGCGGGGCCTTTATTTGGGAGCTTTTGTTTAAGGAGGTTCCACAGGCCAGAGACTGGGTCATAATCGATAAAAATGGTAGGCCGCTAACCTATGGTACGGCAACGTATCGCTACCGCTGGAACCGGAACCACGCCGATGCCCAGGCGTTCTATCGGCAGCTTGTTCGATTTGCCGTCAACGACATTGAAGCAGAGCTGCTCCACTTCGACAACTATTCATACGGTCCCGGCCAGGACGCTAACTCCGTACAACGGTTTCGCAACTATCTCGGTGATACTTTCACTCCTGAGCAGCTTAACAAAATGGGTATTGATAACTTGAATGCCGTGCAGCCTCCTATGACCGGCCTGCCGGAGAATATGCTGCGCCGGGCGTGGCTGGATTTTTCCTGCCGGTCACTTACCGATTCCTATCACGACATGGGCCGGTATGCTCGTAAGCTTCGCAAGGACATCCTCATCGAATGTAATCCCGGAGGTCCGGGAAGCCGGATTCGACCACCCGTGGACCGTGGAAACCTTCTTCAGGGCGGAGAGGCATTCTGGGACGAGGGCAGGCAGCCTGGCTACCGGAACGGACAGCTCCAGACCCGTATCCGCACTTTCAAGGTCGCCCGGCGTATGAATAATATTGCATTTGTTTACACCACTACCGGCCTTGAGATGGCCGAGTCAATGGCGTTCAACCGCGATTGCCTTGGATGCATCTGCTGGTTTGAATATGATAAGTTAGTCGCCAAGCCAGGCTCGAATGAATCCGTTTCCAAAACTCTTGAACCTTTTATTCGCTTCTTTCATACGCGTCGCGATCTGCTGCGGGAAGCCAAAGTCGTTGCTGACGTAGCCGTTCTGCGCAGCTTTCCGTCACAGGTATTCGCTAATTCGAATCACGCTAAGCTCACTTACCAAGTCGAACAGGCTCTCATCGAAAACCGCATTTGTTTCCAGATAATTTATGACCACCACCTCAACGATTTAAATCGCTATCGTGCGCTCGTTCTCGCCGGCTGCATAGCCCTTTCTGACCGGCAGATAGAGCAAATCAGGCAATATACCAAATCCGGCGGCAGGGTCTGCGTCATCGGTCCGGTCGCAACCCACGATGAGTGGATGCTTCCGCGGGAAAAACCGGTACTGGATGACCTGCCGTTCAACAGCGTGGTGCGCATCGGCGAAAATGACGATATCCTTGGCGCGGTTGGCCGGGCCTGCTCAAATGAACTCACCCTATCGCTTCAGGCCGGACCAAGACTATGTTCGGAGCTGACCGAACAACCCGGCAGACGTCTTGTTCATCTGGTCAACTACCGGGCAGATGACCCTATAAAAAACATCACAATCAATCTCCGCCTGCCGGCCGAACGTCATGTCGAGGCCGTAACACTAGCCAGTCCCGAGCGGGAACACGACATTAAACTGACCTTTAAGGAGCAAGCCGGCGTTGTCACATTCACTGTGCCGCAGGTAAGCACATACGAAATCGCCGTGGTAGCGTACTTCAAACGTTAATATTGTCATTCCCGTACAAGATGGAATCCAATTCGCGACACCCCCTCTGTCATTGCGAGCATCGCGAAGCGATGCGCAGCAATCTCATATTTAGCCTGGGTTTCACCCAGGGTTTTCTGTTTAGCCCCCACCCAGCCGCAACGTCCGATAATATTTACGCTTCCCTATCTATCCTAAACTAACAAAATGTTAATTTGAAAAAAGTGCTAATTTTTACTCATTTTTGCTAAAAAAGCGCGCATTTTTCCGAACTTATTGAAATTTATGCCAATTTATGCTCATTTTTTGACGTTTTTTTCTTACCTACATTACCCAAGCTCCGCATATTGACATACCAACCCCCATTTTTAACCCAAAAACCAACATCCCCACAGAAATGAATCTAAAAAATCCGAATTTCCCCCAATTCCGGATAATTTCAGTTCTATTTACGATATGCGATTTACGATTTCCTAATCAAAAATCGCTTTTGCGATGTCGTTGATTACTCCACGGGTTTGGCCGTTGGTGTTGTTGGCGAGAATTGAGAATATATAATCGCCCTGCTCGGTAACGCACAAACCTGAAAACGACCTGACGCCATTGATATATCCGGTTTTGCCTGAGATTTTGCCTTTGTACTTTTTTTCTTTGAAATATCCGACAATTGTCCCATCTACCCCCCCTACCGCAAGGGAATCCTTATAAAGCTTCCAATTCTTGCTATTGTAGATATTCAACAAAACTTTTGTTATGGCATAAGCGCTAAGCTCATTTTGTCTGCTCAGGCCGCTGGCGTCATCGATATAGAACTGGCTTTCATCGATGCCAAGTCCCAGGAGAAATCCAGAAATCAATTCCCGGCCTCTGTCCCAACTGCCATTTTTGCCATCCGGATTATCGTTGGCGGCGATAGTTTTAAGCAGCGCTTCGGCTGCCAATCCGAGGCTGTTCTTATTACAACGCACCAAACAATCAGTTAATGGAGTAGTGTATTGGGTAAGCAGCTTGAAATTGCTGTGGTCGTCAAGCGTTTTTTCTATGAGATGGCCGTTTGTTTTTATTCCTGCTTTAGCAAGATTCTCGTACAGGAGAAATCCAAAAAATGCAGCGGGTCTTTCAATCGCAACGTCAAACGGCCCGACCCTATCTTTGCATCTGCCGTAAATGACAATCTTATTAGGCTCTTTATTACGATAGGTCCCTACGGCACTGCTGCCCTTTGAAATTGGTATGACTTTATTGGTGAGCTTTAGAAAAGAGGTTTGCGGTTCGATAAGGACGGCCACTCTGCCGCCATTATTCTTTGTGCTTATCGCGATGCAGTTATCGTTGAAATTCAAGCCGCTTACTTCGCAAGCGTACCACTTGTTCAGATCTTTTTTGGGCCAGCTCGGATGGACGCGCTGGTCATCGAATACGCTGCTGTCAATAATAATGTCTTTAATGGTTTTTATGCCATTTCGTTTTAACAGTTGTGCTATGTCTTTGAATATCCAGCCTTTCTCTCGGCCATACTTGGCATCTGTTTTTTCGTCCCCCAACAGCGGGTCGCCGCTTCCTATTACTACGAGGGTATCGTCACAAAGCCCGACCTTCGTTTTATATTCGTAATCAGGGCCCAGGTATTTCAGTGCCGCTGCGGTGGTAATTATTTTCATATTCGAAGCCGGTATCATCAACTCTCCTGCGTCATGGTTATATACCGTGCCGCCGGAATCGGCCTTTACGATATGAATGGAGAATCGAACTTTCTGCTGCAAAGAACGGCTGATAATACCGTCAACTCGCTTCGCCAAATCCGCTTTTGCAAAGCTGCCAAGGCAGATACTAAATACAGCCGCTACCAATAATATTTTCGTTCGAACCTTCATAAGGTGGCTCATTATTCCACAACAGAAGCGGCATATCAATAATTTTCTTCCATAGATTTAAGAGCAGCATAATGTTTCGGGAACACTTATACCGATGGTTTGATTGTTTTTAAGCCGGTTGGCAGAGGAAGAAATTTGCTTTGGCCTTAATTTGCTTGAAACAGTCGGCTGCTGTTTGTAGAATTGAGTGGGTATTCGGCTAAAAAACATTTTTCAATTTGTAAGTGATGCTGGAATTTCTATTATATCCTAAGTCTATAGCACTGATTGGTGCCTCTCGGACACCCGGCAAGGTGGGTTATGAGATATTGGCCAACCTGTTAGAAGGTGGTTTTGAGGGACAAATCATACCGGTCAATCCTTCAGCTGACGAGATATTAGGCCTTAGCTGTTTACACGACTTGAATACGTACACAGGTACTGTTGACTTAGCAGTTATCGCGGTGCCGGCAGCGTCTGTTCCAAAGGCTGTGGAAAGTTCGATTAGAGCAGAAGCAAAAGCGATAGCGGTCATCACGGCAGGCTTTAGAGAGACCGGCCCAGAGGGAAGCGAGATGCAATCAAAGATTGCGCAGCTTTGTTCGCAAGCCGGCGTTCGTCTCTTAGGGCCTAATTGCCTGGGTCTGATTAATACCGGACACCGGATGAACGCTTCGTTTTCAAAACGTATGCCGAAGGCCGGCGGCATATCAGTCCTGTCTCAATCGGGAGCGGTCTGTACGGCAATGTTAGATTGGGCTTTGGCTCGAGGTCTCGGCTTAGCAAAAATCATTAGCATAGGTAACAAGGCCGACCTGAATGAGACCGACTTCTTATCGGCATTTGCAGCCGATGAACAGACAAAAGTCATCGTTGGTTATCTCGAAAGTATTACTTCCGGCGATAAGTTCATTAAGGCAGCGCGGTCAGCGGCTTCGGCTAAGCCTTTGGTCCTGTTGAGGGCGGGAGTTACCAAGGCAGGAATGAAGGCGGCATCGGCGCATACCGGTGGTCTGGCTGGGGATGATACTGCCTATGCGGCGGCATTTAAACGGGCCGGCGTGATACGGGCTGAAAGCTTTGACGCGCTTTTCGACTACGCTGCGGCGTTGTCTATGCAGCCTCTGCCCAAGGGCAATCGTGTTGCAATCATCACCAATGCCGGAGGGCCGGCCGTTATGGCCGCTGATGCCCTCGAGCAATCCGGGATGAAGGTGGCTACTCTAAACGGCTACAGTGCCGGTGCTCTCAGAGAGAAGCTGCCGCCTGCCGCTATCGTCAGCAATCCAATTGACGTGTTGGGCGATGCTGACCCGAAGCGGTATGCCACCGCTGTCAGTGCCGCGCAAAAAGACGACTCGGTCGATGCTATCATCGTGATTCTGACGCCGCACGCAATGACAAGACCGGCCGAAACGGCTCGGGCTATTGCCGCCTGCGGTTCTGATGACAAGCCGGTGCTTGCGGTTTTCTTAGGCTGTGCTGATGCGATGCCTGGACGCAAGGAATTAGTCGATTGCAATCTGCCCGATTACCCTTCCCCGGAGCGGGCTGTGGCAGCGCTGCGGGCTATGTATGAATATGGTGCCTGGCGCAGCCGTCCGGCGCGTGTTGTTACTCGTTTTCCAGTCAACCGGCGCAGAGTTGAGCGTATCATTTCACGACATTTAAAGACAAATCACATCCAGATGGGCGAAGTTGAAGCCAAAGAAATCCTGCGGGCTTACGACTTCAATGTGCCTGATGGTTATGTGGCTAACAGGCCTGAAGAGGCTGTAGAAATCGCCGAAAGAATCGGATTTCCCGTGGCTATGAAGATTGTTTCTCCTGATATTGTCCACAAGTCCGATGTGGGCGGTATCAAGCTGAATATATCCAGCCCCGACCAGGTGCGCGATACCTTTGACCTGCTGACGCTGCGGGTCAGCCGGCGGGCACCCGAAGCCAGATTGAACGGTGTTTACGTAGAGAAAATGTGCGTCCGCGGGCTGGAGGTAATCCTTGGTATGACGTCCGATTCGCAGTTCGGACCTATGCTTATGTTCGGACTTGGAGGCACTTTTGTAGATGTGCTCAAGGATGTTTCGTGTTACCTGGTACCTATCACTGCCGATGAGGCAATGCAGATGTTGATGGAGACCAGGTCATACGCCTTGCTTAAAGGTGCCCGTGGTCAGGCCGATGTGGACCTGTCCGCTATTACAGGCGGTCTGCAGCGAATAAGCCAGCTGGCTACTGACTTCCCGCAGATTAAAGAGCTGAACATCAATCCGTTCATCGTCGGAAGCCTCGGCACCGAAGCGATGGTAGTAGATGCACAAATAACCCTCTGCCGGGGTCCCCAAACACAAGAAGAAGCATTCGAGGGGCCTGCTGAATCTGGTAGCAAATAAATGACCGAACCCAATCCCGGCTACAATAAAGAAACCACCGCGAGCTGGCAGGAAAACTACCGAAGCATGATTGCATCGGCCGAGGAAGCTATTGCCCGCATACGTCCCGGGCAGCGGGTGTTCATCGGTACCGGTTGTGCCCAGCCTCAGGTGTTGGTTAAGGCCTTAGTCAATCGTGCCGCCGAATTAGAGGATATCGAAATTATACATTTGCTGAGCCTTGCTGAGCCGTCTTATGGACA
>Ga0209979_1003503_pt1 | contig 13784 bp, 15 predicted proteins | sample AnhtaG_FD_183114 | JGI IMG/M metagenome (GOLD analysis project Ga0209979, IMG submission 183114) | Deep subsurface microbial communities from Anholt, Denmark to uncover new lineages of life (NeLLi) - Anholt_01485 metaG (SPAdes) (version 2) | ecosystem: Environmental > Aquatic > Marine > Oceanic...
TAGCCGGAGCGCTTCTCGTTTGAATTCAGCTGTGTAGGTTCTTCTAGACTCTTTCATCCTTGTCCCTCCGATAGTAGTATACACGAATCTTGCTTATCTTCGTGTCCACTTTTTCGGGGGAAGATCAAAGTCAGTTTTTCAGCACAGAAGGAGATTGCTTCGTCGCTAGCGCTCCTCGCAATGACAACATAGCGAAACTTGGGTTCCAGTGTACTAGGCGAGTGATGACTGCTCGCCAGCGGCTCCCCGAGGCTGAGCGTTTCCTTGTAGGACAGGCCTTCAACCTGTCCTACGGGGGGCAAAGTCGGCAGTTCTCTAGCCAGAGCGCCTTCCTCACGGCATGACGAGGGCGCGGGTGGGGCAGCGGGTGGCGCACAGCCCACAGCCCTGGCACAGGCTCTCGTCCAATCGTGCCTTGTCCTCCACAACAGTGATGGCCTGGTAGACGCAACTGGTCTCGCACAAGCCGCAACCTGTGCAGAGTTCCTCGTACAGGGTGGGCGGCAGATGGGTCGTGCGAAAGGCGCGTTCCTCCAGCTTGCGGATGGTGAGGCCTTTGACGTCATTGATCGATGAGTAGCTGTGGTCGTCCAGCCATTCGTCCATCTCGCGCGCTATCTTGCCAAAGACGCTGGGGCCGCGGAGAATCGCCGCTGTGCATAGCTGCACGGCTGAGGCTCCCGCCATGAACATCTCGATGGCATCGGTTCCTCGGGAGACGCCCCCCACGCCAAAGATGGGCAGATCGATGGTGCGGGCGATGTCGAAGACACATCGCAGGGCCAGAGCCTTGATCGCTCGGCCCGAGAGCCAGCCGTACCCCTCTTCGCTGCCCATCAGCGGCAGGCCCGTTTCGAGATCTATGCCCAGACAGGGACCGAAGGAGTTGATGGCAGCTATGGCGTCTGCGCCGGCCTCTTGAGCAGCCTGGGCCGCGGTCTTCATTTCCCTCCCCAGAGGGCTCAACTTGACAATAACCGGCACGTTCACCGCGTCCTTTGCCGCGCTGACGGCCGCGATCATGGGAGCTGGATCTTCACCGATGTAGTGGGTGGAGAGCTCCAGGGCGTCGGCGAAGGGTCTGACCTTGGGGGCCAGCTCCGCTATCTGATCGGCAGTGTATCCCAGGCTGATGATCAGGGGCAGCCCGGTCTCTTTGGCCTTGGCGTATTCCCTCTCGATGAACTCCTCTGGCGACAACTCCGACCACAACTCCGTATTCAGCATGGATGCCTTGCCCACTTGCGCCATGCATGGCTCCGGCACCACGGCAGCCGTTGTGGATATGGTCTTGGCCACTATGCCCCCAGCCCCACCTTCGGCGCAGGCTACCATGGCGTCGCCGTTCCACGTGGGAGGACCAGCGGCTGGCATGATGGGGTTCTTGAACTGTATGCCGCATATCTCAACACGCAGGTCTGACATGCCGATCACTCCTCATCTCTACTGACTTCCGCCGCTGCCGCAGCGATGGCCCAACTGACCAATCCCCATGCGCCCCCCGAGATGACGATGGCCAGGAATAGCGACAGCAGCGAGCGGGAGGTGTAGGTGGGGCGCGCTATCCATCCCACCAGCGCCATCAGGGCTGCGATGATGGCGAACAGCATCCCGATCTTGACTGGGCCGCTGATGCGTTTCCACAAGCTACGAGGACGACTCATCAATGTCTCTCTTGAACTATCATTCTCCATGGGCTGTCTCCCAACCGCGCTTCTACATGCGGGCCCACAACTTGTTGGCTAACTCGCGAGAACGCGCGCAGATGGCTTCCTCGTCCAGAGTCAGCAACTCTCGGTCTCTCATCAGCACCTGGCCCCCGACTATGGTGGTGCTTACTTGTCCTCCGTTCATGCCGAAGATGAGGTGCCAGGGCAGGTTGTCGGCATCCAGGGGTGTCGTCGGTACGTAGTCGAGAAGGATGATGTCTGCATACGCGCCGACGGAGAGCGCACCCAAAGCCTTGGGGAAGAAGAGGCCTGCGATGCGGGCGTTGTTCGTCACACCTATCTCCAGTACCTGATCCGCTCCCATGACCCTGGGGTCTTCCTGAGCCAGCTTGTGCAGGAGATAGGTCGTCTTCATCTCGCTGAACATGTTGTTGGAGAACCCGTCATTGCCCAGGCCGACGACGATTCCCCGCCGCAGCATGCGAAGCACATCGGCCACGCCGACCGCGTTGTTCATGTTGGAACGAGGGTTGTGAACCACTTTGGTCCCCGTCTCGCGCAGGGTGTCCGTTTCGTAGGCGTCAATGTGCACACAATGAGCGGCGATAGTCTTTTCGCCCAGTATGCCCGCTTTCTCCAGACGCTCCACCACCCGTAGGCCCGATTTCTTCAGGCTGTCGGCCACATCAGCCTGGTCTTCGGCTACGTGGATATGGAAGCCTACGTTCAGGTCGCCAGCTACCTCCACCGCTCGTTGCAGCGTCTCGTCGGAGAGGGTGAGGGAAGCGTGGAGCCCGAAAGTTCCAGCCAGGAGATCTCCGCTCGCCTCCTTGACGAACCTCTCGTTTTCTCTGATCCCTTCGAGGGCTATTTCCTCGCCGTCCCTGTCGGAGACTTCGTAGCACAGGCAGGCGCGGAGCCCGGCCTCGATCACCGCCTCGGCGATCACATCCAGGGAACCGGCAACAGCGTTGGGGCTGGAGTGGTGGTCGATCAAGGTGGTAGTGCCGTTGCGAATGGCATCCACGAGAGAGACGAGGGCGCTGAAACGAACGTCGTCCGAATTCAGAGCTTTGTCCAGGCGCCACCACAGATACTCCAGAATCTGGGGAAAATCGGAGGGGGGCTCGGTCTTCAGCGACATGCCTCGGGCGAAGGCGCCGTAGAAATGGGTGTGACCGCAGATCATCCCGGGCATGATCAGTCTTCCGCGTGCGTCCAGTATCTCCTCGTGTCGATAGCGCTCCGCCAGCTCGGTCGTCGTTCCTACGGCGGCTATCCGGTCACCCTCGATGAGCAGGGCGCCATTGGGGATCAGCTCATTCTCTTCTCCGAAGGTCACGAGCGTGCCGTTTGCGATGAGCATGTTTGGCTCCTCCTGAGATCCGACGTCTGCGCGTCCGCGGTTGAGGGCCTCGTGCCTTGACCGCGAGTCTCCCTGGGGTGGACTGCAACGCTAATGTTAGCGTTTTTGTGTTGGAAGATCAAGACCGCGCCTGCGGAGAGCCTTCCGAACGACGGGCAGGACGGACTTCGTCAAGTCTAGCTCGACTAGTTCCTGCTCCGTGACCCAACGAGCATCGTCGATGTCCGAACCCACCGTCAACTCGCGGCTGACGCAGGTGGCAAGGAGATCTACCAGCACGTAGTGATAGCGTACCCGGCCTTTGTCATCGCGCACTATGGAGTCTAGCACATCTACCACGTCGCCCACCTCGATTTCCAAGCCGCACTCCTCGAGGACCTCGCGACGGGCTGCCTCCCGGACCGTTTCGCCCAACTCCACCACCCCGCCAGGAATGCTCCATTTGCCCAGGCTTGGTTCCTGACCCCGTCGTACGACGAGGACCCTGTCTTCCGCGCATACGACTACGCCAACGGAGGGAAGGGGAGCTGAGGGATATTCTCTGCGCATCGTCCTCATTGTGCTCGTGAAGCCGTCGCAAGGCCCGTGCTCGGAGCGGAGTCAAGCTGCCGGCTTGAAGTCCTCGATTCTCAACTGCAATTGCTCCTTGCCGCGCCACGAGCGTACCTGTGGGCTGTACACAATGTCCATACGAGGCGGCAACTCCGCAGCGAGGTTCCCCATCCCGAAGGCTATGCCGTCCCAATCAATCCGTCCGTCGGTCAAGACGAGCTTCAGATGATCCTCACCCACCACTCGACTCTCGCGAACCTGCACGCCTGGGCTGAGGAGAAGAGGCTCGGGATTTCCCATTCCCAGTGGCTCCAACTGTTGCAAGATGGAGAAAGTCTCACGCCGCAAGCTGCTCAGAGGGATCTCGGCATCTATGTACAACGTGGGAAGCAGTTCGATCCCCGCCAGGCGTTCCGTCGCGATTTCACGCAGCCTTTGCTCAAGCAGAGGGAGGTTCTCGTTGCTGACGGTGAAGCCAGCGGCTTTGGAATGGCCTCCGTGTTTCTCCAGAAGGGAGGCACACCTGTCCAGCGCCGCGGTGATGTCGAACTCGTCAATGCTGCGGGCCGAGCTCACACTGTATCTCTCCCCCTTGGTGATCACCACTGCTGGGCGATGATGTTCATCGCACAAGCGATGGGCTGCGAGCCCGATGACGCCGATGGGGAAATCCTCTCCCGTCACGAATAGTAGAGGCTCATGCTCTTGGTCGATGACCTGATGGCGGACGGCTTCCACAGTGGAGAGGGTCATCTCCCTGCGCTGACGGTTCTGGCTCTCGAGGAGCTGTGCCAGTTCCCGTGCTTGCGTCGGCGAGGCGGTCCTGAGCAGGTCGTAGCTGAGCATGGCGTCGTCCATGCGGCCTGCGGCGTTGAGACGAGGCGCCAGCACAAAGCTGATGGTGGCTGCGGTCACGCTCTCAGACTGCACGTGAGCCTCCTCCATCAGCGCCGAGATCCCTGCCCGGCGAGGTTGGCGCAACTCGGCGAGACCTCTCTTGACGAGGGACCGATTCTCACCCAACAGCGGGGACAGGTCGGCTACTGTGCCCAGGGCCACCAAGTCGAGAAGCTGTTCCTCATCCAGGGCCGAATCGTAGCCTGGCAAGGGCAACTGCCTGCTGACCAGCAGTAGCGCCTGCGCTAGCTTGAATGCGATGCCCACGCCCGAGAGCCCTTTGAATGGATAGGCGCAGTCGCGCCGCTTCGTATCAACGACAGTCACTGCTGGAGGGAGCTGTTCCAGTGGGGCGTGATGATCGGTGATGATCACGTCCACACCCAGGCTTGCTGCATACTCGACTTCCTGTGAGGCCCTGGCGCCACAGTCCACGGTGACGACAAGGGTAACCCCTTCGGCTGCTAGCGTCCGAATGGCTCTTTGGTGCAGCCCGTATCCCTCCCGCACGCGATGTGGGATGTAGGGCGTTACGATCCCTCCCAGCGAAGACAGCGTCTCGGCCAAGAGCGCAGTTCCTGTCACGCCATCGGCATCGAAATCCCCGTACACAGCTATCAGCTCCTTCTCACGGATAGCGTGACGGATTCTCGTCACGGCCTCAGCGACACCTTTCATCCGAAATGGATCTCCATGGTCGCATTCCCCCAGCAGGAATGGCCGCACATCGCCAGGGTCGGTGATGCCGCGATTGTAGAGACACTGCACTAGGAGGCGGGGAAGATCGGGGAAGCTCTCCAAGTAAGTCCTGGGAGCCGGGGTATGAAGTTGCCACTTCGCTCTCTTGTTCGTCAAGTAATGACTCCCGGCGGTCGCTGAGGCGATGAAAGGAGCGAGGCCCTTTGTTCCCTCGCTCCTCTGTTGCTGTGATCTTCTGATCTCGTCCATTGCTGGATACCGCCGGCGCTCAGGGCGTTGAGCCTATCCTAGCATCTATTGGCGATAAGTCAAGTTTTGAAATCGACGACTGGTTGTGATAGAATGTATGCGTTATGAGGTGCTAGATGCGGCAAAGGTTGATATTCATGGGCACGCCTCCCTTCGCCGTCGCGTCTCTGGAGGCTTTGGCGCAGAGCTACGACATCGTGGCCGTGGTAACGCAACCGGATAGGCCAGCTCGCCGCGGTCGGAAGATGACCGCCTCCGCGGTCAAGCGGGCTGCCCTGGCCCGTGGGTTGCCCCTGATGCAGCCCGTGTCGCTGCGTGAGCAGGAGGCCGTATCGCGGCTGCGAGAGTTGGAGCCGCAAGTGATGGTGGTGGCGGCCTATGGGGAGATACTCCGCCCGGAGGTGCTGAACATCCCACCGGCTGGGGTGGTCAATGTTCATCCCTCACTGCTCCCCAAGCATCGCGGGGCCTCGCCTATAGTGGGGGCGTTGCTCGCGGGAGAGAAGGAGACCGGAGTCACCATCATGCTCATGGACGAGGGGATGGACACTGGCCCCATCCTGGCGCAGAGAGCCGCAGAGATCTGCCCTGAGGACACTCTGGGGTCCCTGGAGAACAGTCTGGCCCTTGTGGGAGCCGAGCTTCTTCTCGAGACCTTGCCACTCTGGTTGGAGGGGCGGATTGACGCTCAACCTCAGGATGATGACAGGGCCACACTCACCAAACCCGTTTCTAAGAAGGATGCTCTGATAGATTGGTCCCAGCCTGCCGCGGAGATCTGGCTGCGGATAAGGGCTTTCAATCCGCGGCCTGGTGCCCACACCGGATGGCGAGGGAAGATGCTCAAGGTTCTTCGGGGTGACCCTTTGGCAGAGTCGGGTGGCAAGGCCCAGCCGGGCCGTGTGCTGGACTTGCCCGCAGGTGTCGGCGTGGCTACAGGGCAAGGTGTGCTTCTCCTGCAAGAGATACAGCTTGCCGGCAAACGCGCCATGGTCATCAGGGACTTCGTGCGTGGACGAAGGGATTTCGTCGGCTCTCTGCTGGGCGAGTGAGCTACGGGCTGGCGCTCGGAACCCGTCGAGTGGCGAGAGGGTCAAGTGGTGCTTGGGAAGAAGACTAGTCGTCAAGGTTAGGATGGAGGAGAGGTGATGAACGCATTCAATCGGGCTGTTTCAATACTGCTGTTTGTGAAACTGATGATCGTCGTCCCCATCACGCTGATCTTTCCCGATGCGGTCATGGGCTTCGTTCAGCAGTTCCTCGCACCTGGGCTGTTGGGTCTCAACACTTTCCACCGAGTGATACTCATCCTCCTCGGCATGATCACCTTCATCATCTGTGGCCTGGTTCTGTATCTGGAGGTCAGGAGGCCAGCTCGCAAGAGGGTGAAGCTGGAGAAGATCAGTGGGGGACAGGTGGAACTGGCCGTCGAGTCCGTAGCGCAGCGCCTGAAGTATCACGTGGATCAGCTAACTGATGTTGTCGAAGTGATACCCAAGGTGAAACCTCGGCGGAATTCCATAGACGTGGAGCTCGATCTGGAAACCACCCCTGACATAGACGTACCGACGAAGACGGAGGAGGTCTGTGAGGTGGCGAGGGACGTCGTCGAAGCAAAGATGGGGTTGAGGCTACGCAAGATCAAAGTGAATATCAAGCACACACCCTATCCAGATATCACATGACGGTTAGGTTCAGGAAAGCACCCTGCCCCTGATCGTGATCTCGCCCTCCGTGATCTCAATCGCGGTGATCTCGACGTTTTCCTGCCTTTGTGCGAAGGTAATGAATTCATCTATCTGCTGGGCGAAGGCCTCTACGAAGGTGCGTGGGATCGGGAAGCCATCCAGTTCCACGGATTCCACGGTCACTTGAACTTGGCCGTCCACCGTGTCGAGCGAACAGATGGCGGTCACGGGGGCTTCGATTGGACTGACCAAGGTGCCATACAGAAATATCTGGCCATCGGTAAGGAGAACCTGGGGATCAGTGATGCTCTCCTGCATGTTCAGCGCCACATAGGAGGTTAGTCCTTCCTCTGTCACCACCAAGACGAAATACCCTTCGCTGTCGAGGAGCAACTCTCCACCCAGTGTGGACACCAGGTTCTCCGCCTCTTGGGTGGACACCGGCACTGTTCTGACGGGTGAAGGAGCGATCTGAGACGAAGTCTGGCAGGGGAGGCAGGACAATGCGAAAACGGAGAGGGCCAAGAGTAGCATCAACCTGGAAGTTCCCTTCTGTGTTTGCATGAGCTCCTTTCTCCGTCCCGGATCAGGGTAGCGGCATTATACATACACCAGTCCGCTGAGTCAAAGAGCGAGTCTATGGATCTCCAAGAAGCCAAGTCAATATTGGAAGGGATACTCTTCGTTGCGGATGAGCCCGTCCCGGTTGCCCAACTGGCGGAGATCCTTCAGGTCAAGCCGTCGTTGGTGAGGAAGGCAATCCGCGCGCTCGCGGACGAGTACCGAGAGCGAGGGCTCCGTGTCCAGTCTGAGGGCGAGCGGGTCCAGATGGTGACTGCTCCAGAGACCGCTGAGTACGTGGAACGCTTTCTGGGGCTTGAGTTCTCGGGCAAGTTGTCTGTGCCTGCCTTGGAGACCCTTGCCATAGTGGCCTATCAGCAGCCCATCACCCGCCCCGAGATAGAGGCCATCCGCGGGGTCAACTGCCAGGGAGTGCTGTGGAACCTGGTGGCCCGGGGACTCATCGAAACCCTGGGTCGCCGGGAGACGGTAGGGCGCCCCATCGTGTATGGCACCACCTTTGAGTTCTTGCAGTACTTCGGGCTTGGAAACCTGGAGGAGCTTCCGGAGCTCGGGGAGATCGAACAGGCGGATGAAGGATAGGGGCCTGACGGTCGTCATCATTCTGTTGGTGGTGTCGGCCGCCGCCGGGTTGGGCCTGGCCTTGGTGGTCTACCCGCTCCCAGAGCCGTTGGCGGCAATCTTATTCACTCCCACCCCTACTCCAACAAACACGCCCACGCCCACACCAACCTCCACGCCAACTCCCACGCCTACGCCTACGCCTACGCCGACCCCCGAGCCTTTGTCCTTGACCGTGCTGTCGTATCCATCACAGCCGGGTCAGGGAGGAACGGTTGCCATCGAGGTGCAATCCAACCGAGAGGTGGATCTGACCGGCAGGCTGGCGGATCGCCCTTTGAACTTCGTCGAACTGGATGGAACCTACTGGGCTCTGGCGGGTTTTCCGTCTTGGAGTGCATTGGGCCCTCAGGAGGTGGTGGTCGAGGGGAAGAGCGCCCTGGGTGAAGTACTTCAAGTCACGGACACGCTGACGGTCACCTATACCCAGTTCCCCACAGAGGTCATCGACGTGCCCAGCGACAGGGAGTACTTGCTCGACCCGGCGATAATCAGAGCGGAGAGGGAACGCGTGGCTGCGATATACGCTCAGTTCATCCCTGAGAAGCTATGGCAGGACATCCTTGGCTACCCGGTGCAGAGCCTGACCGTCACCTCCGTCTATGGCACCCTGAGACAGTACGACACCGGGCCTGGATATCACGCCGGCGTTGACTTGGACGGCGAGACAGGCGATGCGGTGTTTGCCGTAGGTGACGGTCGCGTAGTTTTGGCTGAACCCTTGCAGGTGAGAGGGGGCGCGGTGATCCTGGACCATGGCCTGGGGGTCTATAGTTGCTACTTCCACCTGTCGGACTTCGCGGTCCGCGAGGAAGAACGGGTCTCCAAGGGCCAGGTCATCGGATACATGGGCTCCACCGGATTGTCCACGGGCACGCACCTGCACTGGGAGATCAGAGTGGGGGGCATAGCGGTTGACCCCTTTGAATGGACTCGACGAAGAATGCTTGCTAGGTTGTCAAGATCATGAATCTGGCCTACAATGTTGAAGGGGATTCTTTTGTTTTGTTGGGCATCGTTCTCAGGCGCAGTCAGGCGATCGTGCTGACTCTCGAGCAAATCAAGTGCCACGACCATCAACCCTAGCCATTGACGGCCCCGCTGCATCGGGAAAGAGCACTATTGGCGGTGTTCTTGCCCGACGCTTGGGTTACTTGTACCTGGACACCGGCGCTATGTACCGCGCCCTCACGTGGATGGCCTTGGAGAGGGGAGTGGCCATCGGTGACGAGCAAGCTGTCACCGCGCTGGCGCGGGAGGTAGAGATAGCCATCACGCGGCCTACTGTGGATGATGGGCGACAATACACCGTCCTCGCCGATGGAAAGGATGTCACGTGGGAGATACGGCGCCCTGAGGTGGATGCGCACGTGTCCCCGGTGTCAGCGTATCCGGGGGTTCGTCAGGTGTTGACGGAGCAGCAGCGACGCATTGGTCAACACGGCGGCGTGGTGATGGTCGGCCGGGACATCGGCACGGTGGTGATGCCCGACGCTGATCTCAAGATCTATCTAGATGCTTCGGCTGAGGAGAGGGCTAGACGCAGGCATTTGGAGCTGCTGGAGCGGGGAGAGGAGGCGGACTATGAGGAGATTCTGCGTGCCATGAGGCGTCGTGACAGGATTGACAGCAACAGAGCGGTGGCACCACTGAGGGCCGCCGACGACGCCATCAGGGTTGACACCGATAACTTGTCCGTGGACGAGGTGTTACAAGTGGTGGAGGGGATTGTCGAGGGTGCAAGTGTCGGGGTAGAGAAGGGGATCACCCTCTGAGGAGGTCTAGAGAAGATGCTGTTCCAGCGCTTTGCCAATCTAGTCCTGAGGTTCGTGATGGCGATTGTTCTTGACTCCGAGGTGGAGGGGCTGGAGAACCTGCCTGGGGAAGGGCCGCTGATCACCGTCCAAAACCACATGATCTCGATAGACACCGTCATGGGTGCGGCTTTTGTAGACCGACAGGTGGTGGGTATGTCGAAGGTGGAGAACTATCAAGTCCCCATCTTGGGTACCTTGTTCAGACTGTATGGCACCTTGCCCGTGCGACGCGGGGAAGTGGATAGGACGGCCCTGCGAACGGCTCTGCGAGTCTTGGAGGAGGGAAAGGTGCTCATGGTAGCGCCGGAAGGAACGCGTAGCAAGACGAACACTCTGCAGAAAGGCAAAGACGGCCTATCCTATGTGGCGGTGAAGGCTGGCGCGCCCATTGTTCCCATAGCTATCTGGGGTCAGGAGAAGTTCTGGGACCAGCTTCGGAGGCTGCGGCGCACGAAGGTCAAGATGGTGATGGGCAAACCATTCATCTTCGAGCCGGGAGAGGGCAAGTTGACCAGGGAGCAGTTGAGCCAGATGACGGACGAAATGATGTATCGTCTGGCGGCCCTTCTTCCCCCTGACTACCGCGGCCACTATGGCGATCTGTCTGCGGCCACGGAAGAGAACCTGCGCCCGTATGACGCAAGTCTCCCCAGCCTGCCCCGCAGAGGGACCAAGGGTCGTCGCGTCGTCTTCAGTAAGGGAGGCGCAAGCGGCTGAGCACTGGGAGTGCTGGCGCACCGGTGGCCTCTGTAGAGAGGGGTGGGCTGGCTGAGAGGTTGGACCTCCAGGCTGGAGACAGGCTGATAGCCATCAACGGCCATATTCTGCGTGATGTCATTGACTTCCATTTCTATGCTGCAGAGGAGGAGTTAGAGCTAGAGATAGAGCGAGGCCGCCAACGGCTCTTCTATCGGGTGCAACGGGAATACGGCGAAGAATTTGGCCTTCACTTTTCAGACGACGTCTTCGATGGCCTCCGCCGGTGCGACAACCGTTGCGCCTTTTGTTTTGTTGATCAGATGCCTCCTGGGATGAGGCACTCTCTCTATGTCAAGGACGATGACTATCGGTACTCCTTTCTGCATGGCAACTTCATCACGCTCTCGAACTGGACCGAGGAGGACTGGGAGCGCGTCGGTGAGCAACATCTCAGCCCACTCTATATCTCCGTTCACGCCACCGAGCCCGAGTTGAGGCGTCGCATCTTCAGTAACCCCCGGTTGCCCGATGTTCGACTGCAACTGGGCCGCTTGGCAGAACTCGGCGTCGAAATGCACACGCAGATCGTTCTGGTTCCGGGGCTCAATGACGGTCAGCCGCTGGAACGCACAGTGGAAGATCTGACGGTGCTCCATCCCGCGGTCCGCTCTATAGGAGTAGTGCCTGTCGGACTGACGAAGTATCACGCCGCGGGCTTGCGGCTCCTCACCGCCGAAGAGCAACGGGCCGTTCTCGAGAGGATCGCGGCCTGGCAGGCAGAAAACAGGCCTCGCTTCGGCGTTGCCGTCGTGTACCCCTCCGACGAGCTATATCTGCGTGCAGGATTTCCCGTGCCACCGGCGGAGGAGTATGATGGCTTTCCACAGCTAGAGAATGGTATCGGGCTGGTGCGGCAGTTGTTGGATGAGTGTCAGGGAGTGAAGGCTGAGGGCCGCGGACCAGCGAGGGGGAAAGGCGTTGTGGTCTGCGGAACACTCGTCGCGCCCATACTCGGATGGATAGTCGAAGAACTGACTGGAGGCCTTGGAGTTGACATAAGGGTCGTGCCTGTTGAGAATGAGTTCTTCGGCTCGACGGTGACGGTTTCAGGGTTGCTGACGGGGGGGGATGTTGTTTCGGCTTTGGCGGGGAGGGATCTAGGAGACGTGGTCTTCCTGCCGAGAGTCATGTTCGACGCAACAGGGAAGGTCACGCTGGACGATCTGACGCTGGGAGAGATCGAGTCTCGTGTAGGAGTTCCGGTGAGCAGGGCTGGCTTCATGGGGCAGATGCTGGGGCGTCTGAGGACTGGGCACTAGGCTTGCGTGACTGGTTGGGCAATGATACAATAGTGGACGTATCTGGAAGGAGGTGCGGCTTATGCAGCGACGGTGACATACACAAAGGGGGAGATAGCGCTTGAACTGGAGGGTTCCAGTTGACGAGGTGGGGGGTCCCCAACGCGAGGCGGGGCCAACCGTTCCGCTACAGGTGAGCGGGGCGGGAAAATCGAGAGATCGGCGGATGCCCCCCAGGAGTGGTTACGTTCCTGGTCTTCCCCTCCTGAGACGAAGGACTTCTTCAAAACCCGCGGGTGACCGTGGGGACAAAGGGAGTCCGGTGGCAGCTAGATAGCAGCTCCAGACGTGGTGCGCGTTTGGAGGGCAAATGTAGGTGCAAGCCTTTCTCAAAGAGAGGGGCTTGAGTACTGCAGCACAGGAGGGAGACAATTGCATACCAAGAGAGTACTGAAGAAGATCTCTACCCCTTTTGAGGCCTTCAACCCGCAGGGGGCAATCCTCATGGTGAACATGGTGGATCCCCAGGTGAACACCATGAAGGTGTTCTTGGAAGGCATCGAGGAGGTGGGGATTCCTTTTTTTGCCGTGGCCAACAAGGTGGACCTGGTGGACGGCGGCAGGCGTTCGAGAGTTGAGGAGGACCTGGGATTGAATCTCATGCCGGCCTCTATGGTCACCCTCGAAGGCATGGATCAGATCAAGACGCAGCTTGCTCAGACCTTCGCCCCACACGATCGCATCGCTGTACTGGGCGTCTTCAACAGCGGCAAGACCAGCCTGATCAGCAACCTCACAGGTCTTGACCTGGCAACAGGTAACCTGCCAGGAACCACCCTTGAGTTCACATCGTACGAGTACGACCTGTATGTGTTGATCGACACGGTGGGACAGATCATTGACGTGAACAAGCCTCTCATGGTCAGTGTAGACCTCTCCGGCTGCGAGAGCATGGGTGAGAAAGTGGCGCGTGTCCTGCGTCAGGACGCCGAGGCTATCCTGGCCACTTTGGAGGTCGCAGTGCCCAGCATCGAGGAAGTGGTTCACGTGCTGCGAGCGCGGATCGAGGCAGGGAACAAGATCGTGGTCACAGGAGCAGGGGCCAGTGCCCTCGTGGCAATGGAGATGGCGGGACAGGGCCTGGAGACAGGGGTGCCGATCATGGTCTTCACCAACAACTTGGGAGACATGCAGCCTGTTAGCTTCTCCAAGGGCGCCGGCGAGGAGGAGATGGGTCTGTCCAGGTACATGACCATGGCCGTCAACGAAGGAGACGTGATGATCGGCGTCTCGGCCAGCGGTGGTACCGGTTTCGTCTATGATGCCTTGGAGCGGGCTCAGGAGAAAGGCGCGGTCACCGTGGCCATCACTGAGAATATCGACACGCCGTTGGGTCAAGCAGCCGACTATGTGATCAAGAGCAACGCCAAGCCGGAAGGGCCTTCGTCAAGCAAGATCCAAGCGGCGCATCTGGCCATCGGCCACGCACTGCTCTTGACCCTGGCCGACGAGCGGGGCGTGACGGCTGACCAATCGGTGAACTACATGCTGCCCGAGCGGGTCCCCACCAAGAAGATGGGAATCAAGTGAGCGCGAGGAGGTGAACGAGAAGTGTGCGGTATCGTAGGGTATGTGGGCCCCCGATT
>Ga0209979_1003504_pt1 | contig 13781 bp, 13 predicted proteins | sample AnhtaG_FD_183114 | JGI IMG/M metagenome (GOLD analysis project Ga0209979, IMG submission 183114) | Deep subsurface microbial communities from Anholt, Denmark to uncover new lineages of life (NeLLi) - Anholt_01485 metaG (SPAdes) (version 2) | ecosystem: Environmental > Aquatic > Marine > Oceanic...
GGATGGCTGATTAGAAAGATTGGTCCACCACTACAATGGTAATTTGACGACCACTTGCGTACCCTTGCCGAGCTCTGATTTAAGCTCTAAGGTAGCGCGCAACAGCCGAGCCCGTTCGTACATACCCAGAATACCAAGCCTTTCGGCACTGGCGAGGTCTTCTATCCTTTCTGGCAGCTCAAAGCCCTTGCCGTTATCGCTCACATTCATCGTGATACAGTTACCCACGAACTCCACTTTGACTACAGCGCGAGATGCCTCAGCGTGCCTTCTGATATTCGTTAATGCCTCTTGGGCAATCCGGAATAGCAATAGTTGTGTCTCAGCTGGCAAGGTCTGCTCCATGCCCATGACCTCAACATGGGCATCAATTCCCTGGTTTTCCGCCATGTCCTCTGTTATCCACTCGAGGGTAGCTATCAAGCCCAAGTCGTCTAATATACGGGGTCTTAAGTCTTGGGCACAGTGCCGCAAACCTTCTAATGCTTCAATGGCCTGCCTGCGTAAGCCTTCCAGACTCTCCCTGAGCGAATCAGATAATTTTGGTCGAGTGCCCGAGGCGATTCTATCCAAGTGTTGGATTAGGAGGAGCAAGGATGGAGACACTTCGTCATGCAAGTCTCGGGCAATGCGCTTCCTTTCATCCTCCTCTGCCCTGGTGATGAGTTGAACATAAAAGCGCATATCTTCCTGCAATTGCTTTTCTTCAGTTATATCCTGTAAGGTCTCTATGGCACCTATTATTTCCCCGCCTTTATCTTTGATAGGACTTGCAGTAAAATGAAGCCATTTTCCGTACTTGCCGAGATCTGGAAAGAAATCTTCGGCTTCATAGGCGTTATCAATTAGGCGGGATTTCTTATATTTACCGCAATAATATGCTTCAATTTCATCTGCGGATGCTCCATCTACAATTAAATCGGCCATAGTTGGTCTCTTCTCAGTGTAAAATGCCCGCCATTGCTCATCTGTGCCGACTATTTCCTGCCTGCTTATGCCGGAAAGGGATTCGATGGCTGTATTCCAGTGGGTGACTTTATGCTGTTTATTGACCGCAAATGATGGAATAGGAGAACCATCAATAATCTTTGAGAGCATCTCCTCTGCACTCTTTTCTTCAGTAACATCCCTGGCGACATGTTGGAACCCCTTTACCTCTCCATTGATGATGAGGGGATTAGTAGCCATCTTTACTATCCGCGTTCTTCCGCTCTTCACAAGGAATCGCTGCTCGTAGGGTTGCTCGAATTCTTCCCCCATGAGCAATTTGCGCCGGACTTCTTTTGTCAAAGCCAAAAACTCATCACTAAGGAACTGGGTAATATTTTTGCTAACCAATTCCTCCAGGGTATATCCGCTAAGCTTTTCTAACGCTCTGTTTCCGTCCAAGAAATTACCCTCCATATCCTCAACCCACATGGCGTCGCTGGCATTCTCGAACAGGTATCGGTAGTCTTTCTCAGTCAGCTCAAATTTCGTTTCCATCAATCACTCTCTCCTCTGGGATACATCATCAAGAGTAATATAGCCCTCCCTCAACCCCTTGATTATAGCTTCAGTGCGGGAACCGACCCCTATTTTGTTAAAGATATTGGTCAAGTGAGCTTTCACCGTGCGCAGGCCGAGAAAGAGCTCATCGGCAATATCCTTGTTGCTCATTCCCTCAGCTGCTAACTTCAGAATTTCAATCTCCCTGGGGGTGAGCTGTCCACTGGTCTGACCCTCAGCAGTCTCTCTGGGTTGACCTACTACACGCTGCAAGAGCTTACGGGTTACCGCCACATCGAGCACAGACTCGCCGGAACGCACAGCCCGGATAGCCCCCGCAATCTCATTGCTGCGGGCACTCTTCAGCAGGTAGCCACAAGCTCCAGCCTCCAAGAGTCCAATGATGTAGCGGATGTCGTTATAGGCAGTCAATATCAATACCGCGGTAGACGGGCTTGCCTGCTTAATTAACCTGGTAGCCTCAATGCCGCTAAGCTTGGGCATAACAATATCCATTATGACTACATCGGGCTTCAGCTCACCGCTTAACCTGACCGCTTCTTCACCATCACCAGCCTCATCGACGACTTCAAAATCCTTCTCCCGCTCAAGCAGGTTGTGCATGCCCTCCCTTAGCACTGCATGGTCATCGGCAATTAGAATCCTTATTTTCACTGTAATATGCCCTTCCTTGCTATCAAGCGCATTGGTTACTAAATCAATTCTAAACCAGCTAGGGGATAATCTCAAGCAGATATAGAACTTTAGGGCATATAAAAATTGGACATTGGGTCGATGTATGGTCGCCTGCCAAGAAGTATTCTATAAATGCAGCGCGGGGTGGAGCAGCGGAAGCTCGTTGGGCTCATAACCCAAAGGTCGTTGGTTCGAATCCAACCCCCGCTACCAAAAAACCATGAGGGGAGCATTACGCAAGTCAGGAGGTTGGCAATGGTGTGGTCGAGGAGGGAAAAGAGAGAGCCTATCGCTATCACTGATGAGGAAAGGCTGAAACGGAAAGTAAGAATCCTAGCAGTACTAGCCAGAGCTGCTGACGATAGCAAGTTCTTAGCTCGACTTGCTGAGAACCCCAGTGAGGCACTCGGCGAGTATTATACCCTAACCCAAGAGGAGGTGGCGGCGCTGGTCAGCGGCGACATAAACAAAATAGAGAGTTGGCTCGGTAAGCTAGATAAGCGGCACGCAACTTGGCTATGGTGCCGGCTAAGCCAAGAGAAGTGGTGAGCTTTAGCTATATATGTAGGTTGACTCTCCCTGCTATGGAGAAGAGAAATGGCAAATAAGAGGCAAAAAGCGACTAGACCAACAACCACTACGCTGAAGAACGCGCAACGTAATGCCGGGCTTGATATTGCCGAGATGTTAAGGCTTCGCCAAGAAGCAATAGAGACAGCAACCCGGCTGGAGGCTGTAGTTGACAGAATAAGCAAAGCAGCCACTACCGAGGCTTATCTACCTCATGAAGTAGCCCGGAAGGCGGAGGCAGTTGGGGTAACCAAAGGGAAACTCAATACCTTAAGCACGGTACTCCTGGGCATTTTGGCTGGGGTTTTTATTGGTCTGGGGGCAATGTTTTGTACCTTGGTTACCACTGACGCAGGCCTTGGCTTTGGGCTCACTAAGCTTCTAGGAGGAGTGGCCTTCTGTCTAGGACTGATTCTTGTGGTCGTGGCTGGGGCTGAGCTTTTTACTGGCAATTGCCTGATTATCATGAGCTGGATGAGCGGCCGGACCAGCCTTGCCCGGTTGCTTCGAAACTGGGGCCTCGTTTATTTCGCCAATCTGCTGGGGGGGTTAAGCCTGGCAGGATTGATGTTCTACACCTACCAGTGGACATTTAATGGCCATGAAGTAGGGGCTAACGCTCTGCTTATTGCTAATGCCAAGGTAAACCTTAGCTTCGGTTCAGCTCTGGCACGAGGCATCCTGTGCAATGCTCTGGTTTGTCTCGCTATCTGGCTGTGCTTCAGCGCTCGCACTGTTACGGGCAAGATACTTTCTATCCTGTTCCCTATCACCGCCTTTGTTGCTGCTGGCTTTGAGCACAGTATCGCCAATATGTATTTCATCCCCATAGGGATATTGCTAGCCAGTCAGCCGGCTGTTCTGACAGCTGCTGGGGTAACGGCTGATGGTGTAGCTAACGTCACTTGGACTGGCTTCGTTGGTAACCTGGTTCCGGTGACCATTGGCAACATCATCGGCGGTAGCATCTTGGTCGGCGCTGTCTACTGGCTAGCTTACTTAGGCCGTGAACGGACAGCAGAACTAGTTACCGCCAGACCCTGGACGAGAAGAGTTATCCCTAACTTTATCAGCACCAAGCTGGCAGAGTCAGTTCCTAGTCAGCTAACAGAACCAATTCGTATCCAGATAACAGAGCTAATTCGCGCCAAACTGGAAGAGCCTGCTCTCCTTGACACTGGTGGCAAAGCCCTGCTGGATGTGCTGAGTAGGGCTAGGGATGATAGTAATTTCCTGGCTAGATTAGCTGAAAACCCTGCCCAAGCGCTTGAAGGCTATGACCTGACTTCTGAAGAAAAGGCAGCCCTGTCAAGCGGGGACATTCGGTGGATAGAGTCCAAGCTTGGGACATTGGATGAACCACTCCGAACCTGGCTCAGTGCCAGATTAGCCCAAGAAAAGTGGTAAGGAAGTTATGGACCGATTTCGCTCGAAGCTTAATCTGGCGCTACATTTAGTTATAACAATTAATTATAGAAATTCGTGTAGATTTACGTGACCCTCACAATTTCTGGGCTGGCGAAATGCCGAAGGCGCTTGCAGAAACGAAATGAGCTGCCGGTCTGCTGTTAAACAAAGCTGCAAAGGTGGTACGGTGACCTCATCGCCGCGCTCCAATCTAGCCGGTGCCAGTTTTTCGTAGTGAGCACTTCCGTTTTATTCATCTCAGTGATTTCCTTTGAAGGTTGCACAATCAGCCATTTTGTGTCGCTATTGACATTCTAACCAGGAATAATTTATCATCCATACCACAGATATCAAAAAGGAGGTAAACCAAATGCAAGCGTATTGTGTGAAATGCCGTGCTAAAAAGGAAATGAAGGATGCCAAAGCGATAACCATGAAGAATGGCAAGCCGGCAACTCAGGGTGTATGCCCTACATGTGGGACCAAGATGTTCAGGATAGGGAAGAGTTAAACCGACAGCTTAGCATCAAAATTTGGTGAAAGGCTGGATAATCATAGAAAATGGAGAATCCAGCCTTTCTTTTGCTTCAGAGGTGACTTTTCAAACTTCTGTTACATTAACACGTAACCTAAGCATCCTTATGGGCACGGTTGGTCACGCCTTCAAGCCTGTGACTCAGCTACTCTCTCAGTCTGTCGCGCAGGGTCTGGAAACACTACAATATCAATTGCCAAGAAGTCACCTAATTACCTCGTCCTCTCCCCGTTACCGGTATCACTTTCTCTACTACGCCATTTCTTACGCCGTATATCTGGTCATGTATGTTAATAACTAGGGTAGCGTTGTTCGGGACAATTTCCAACCGCTCGCCAAAGCTCAGCTTCTTCTTATTTGGGTCTGTATAGTAAAGGCAACCGATCTCGGCAGAGATACGCCCGAACCACAAATCAGGACGCCTCTGGACAGAACCAAAGCTAGGTCTTCCATTCCAGAAAAACTCCGGAGCATCCCGATGCTCGATGAGGGAATCAGACCCGAACGTCTTGTACCCGGCATCAATTACCACCCAATCTGGATGTGAAGTGCTCATCACGGTAGTTAGCACTGTGACCGCGCATGCTTCTCTGGTGTTGCCTCCCATTCTCATATACCTGATGTCGCCGATTGCGAACGCCCCTGGGTGAATCTCGGTTATCTCGGAGAATTTATCCTCCTTCATAAAACGGCAGGTAGAACGGAAGGTTGATGAAGCACCCACGGAAACATGCTCTATAGCGATGCCTTCTTTCCTAAGCAGCCTGGCATTTTCAGTCATTATTGTGGCCGCTTCAAGAGCCACCTCATCTATACCTTCAGGCGTTGGCTTTATCACCATTTCATGTCCATAAATACCGATAAGGTCAATGCCAGGAAGCTGACGGAGTTGCTTAGCAAAGTTCAAGGCAGGTTCACCGGAGTGTACACCAAAGCGGGGGCTTCTACCTAAATCGATCTTAATGAGCACACGAGCTTTCTTGCCAACGGCTTGAGCCATTTGAGAAATAATCCCGGCTTGCTCAAGCATATCTACTAAGAGAGCGAGCTTAAGCTGCGGTTTGGTGAAGAGTTTCTTGAGTATTTCTCCTTTAGGGCCACCATAAAAGTTAGGGTGAGCAATAATAATATCCTCAATTCCCTGTTCTGCCATAGCTTCTGCCTGTTCCACAACGCCCACCTCTACACCACATGCTCCTCTTTCTATTTGCATCTTGGCTATTGATGCATTCTCATGAACCTTAACATGCGGCCTCAGTCTAACCCCTGCCTCAGCCGCTAGCTGGGACATTTCCTTTATATTTGTCTCCAGCGTATTCAAATCGACGAGCACAGCTGGCGTGTCTAAAGATGGATAAGGCATCTTTTGTTCTGTCATCAATATTTACCTCCTTTCAATAGGGAAACTGCTGATGCCTAAAAGACTAGTAGTAGGTCCAAAAGTAACGAACTAAGCCGAAATTTTCACTGCTGCCGAATTTATCCTCTCCAAACCCTTCTTAATGTTTTCCAGCGAGGTGGCATAGGATAGTCTAAGATAGTCTTCCCCATACTTACCAAAATGGGTGCCGGGAAGAGTGGCCACCCCGGCTTCATTCAAGAGGTAATCGGCAAATCGGTTGCAATCCACTCCTAATTTCCTAACATTGGGAAACACATAGAAGGCACCTTTGGGTCGGCGGCAGCTTATACCCGGGATTTGATTCAATCCATCCACTATCAAGTCTCGTCTCTTTCTGAACTCATTTACCATCTTGGGCACGCTGTCCTGTGGGCCAGTTAGCGCCTCGATACCGGCGTATTGGATGAAAGGTGCCGTACAGGATACGCTGTTCGTGATCAGGCGTACCACAGGCTCAACTAATTCCGGTGGCATAACCGCGTAGCCCAGACGCCAACCGGTCATGGCGTAGGTCTTGGAAAAGCCGTTGAGCAGGATGGTTCTATCCAGCATGCCCGGCAGGCTGGCAATGCTGAATGGTTTCCCCTCATAGATGATATGTTCATATACCTCGTCAGAAAGGACAATAATATTGTTCTTTTGGGCAATCTCAGCAATAGCGCGGATGTCATTTTCCTCTAAAACACCACCGGTTGGATTATGAGGAGAGTTAAGGATAATAAACTTGGTACGTGATGTAACCTTGGACCTTAGCTCATCGATATCAAAACGAAAATCGAGTTCCTCGCGGAGGGGAACGGGCACTGCCTTGGCACCGGTAAAGTTTATCATTGATTCATAAATAGGGTATAGTGGGTTGGGATATATCGCTTCATCTCCTTTGTCAAGAAGCGCTAGGATCGAGTAGAACATGATTGGCTTAGCACCTGGCGTAACAATAACACGATCCGGGTCTACGGGAACACCACGAGTCCTTTCCATCTCTTTGGCAATTTCAACACGCAGAGGAAGTAATCCCTGAGAGTTACAGTAGTGAGTGTAACCTTTGTCCAGTGCCTCAGTTGCCGCATTGCGGATATTTTGGGGTGTATCAAAATCAGGTTCACCAATTTCAAGATGAACTACATCCATACCCTTAGCTTCAAGAGTTTGTGCTTTAGCGAGAACCTGAAAAGCAGTCTCTGTTCCTAACCTAGTCATTTTCTCGGACAATTTCATTATTGGTTATCCTGCCTAAAATATTCATGTTCGACCTCGGTCTTCCATTTACTGTTAAATATTAGGACAATATCATTCCGCTTGAAGCTTGGAGATAATACTTTCTTAGTAATCTACTGACTCGGGGTTAATCAAGGCGTCCCCATTTTAAAGCCAGCCGGCCATGTAATATAGTTGTGACTGCAATTTCCACTTTTTCATGTTGAGAGTGTAGGGGATGTCTGGCACTTCAATAATTCTAGCCGAAATATGCTAAGGAAAAGCATTCACACGAAGAATTTTCCCTAATTTTGTCCATTAGTTCGTCCATCAAACCACATTCCTCAACGAGTTTAGCAAAGAATATGAAGCGCTGGTCGCCTTTCCTTACCTTCCCTTTAAGTAGATTCAATAGTGTTTAACACCTCCTCTAAATAGGCTTGATTTTAATCGCTATACGTGAAGCCGGGAATACCTCAGCAGGGCCACATTTTCACCACCGTCCCAGCCCTGTCCCAAGTACCAGATTAGGCAGGAACGTAGCTATCTCGGGAACATAGGTGGTGATAAGGAAGGCTGGTAGAAGTGAGAAAAGCATGAAAGGTATACAATATTTGAAATAGTCCTTCAAAGGAGTTTCCATTATAGCGCCGGCTTCATAGAGAGCTGTTGCCACTGGAGGCGTGAGTAACCCCAGTCCCAAACCACACATAGTGATGCCAGCAAAGTGGTAAGGGTTAATCCCAAGCTTTGTCGCTGCTGGCAACAACAGGATCCCGCTCAGTATGGAACCCGAGTTGTCATCTATGATCATCCCCATCGCTATGAGCAAGATGTCGAACATAAGTAACTGAATCATGAGGTTATCTGAAATAGAAACGAGTAAGGCTATCAACTGCTGAGGGATATTCTGCCAAATCGTGATACGACTGATGACAAACAGGAAAAAGAGAAGAGCCACAATCATGCCTACAATAGACACTGCGTGCAGCATTGCCTTGCCAAGCTCAGAACGGGTCATGCTCCGGTAAACAGCCAGTGCAATCAGCAAAGCGAAAACGGAGCCAGCAGCGCCGGCTTCAGTTGGAGTGAAGATTCCTCCATAAATTCCTCCTAGAACGATTACCGGTAATATCAAAACAAGAGAAGCTCGCTTGCCATAGTGTCCAAGTTCTCCAATCCATGCGGAAAACCTCACCTTAGGCAAAGCCCTAACCTGAAACCGGCGACTCATTATCGTATTGATAACAGAGCTGAAAATTATAATCAGAATTCCAGGCCCAACAGTGGCTAGGAAGCAACCAGCGATGCTTATGTCTCCTGCAAAACCAAACATTATCATATCCATGCTGGGAGGAATGAAAAGGGCCAGCATAGCCGAGCAGACAATTACTGCTACGCTGTAACCCCGGGGGTAACCCTCTTCCACCAGCCGCGGAAACATCACCGTCCCGAAGGTAGCCAGCGCTGAGGCAGCACTACCAGAAATAGCCCCAAATAGTCCACAGCCCCACACAACAACCAACCCCAGCCCCCCTCTGATTCGCCCTACTATGACATTAACTAGGTCTATGAGTCTGGTGGCCAGACCGCTATATCGCATCAGCAAACCAAGGAATACGAACAAGGGAATTGCCATCAGAGGAAAGGAGGTTAGCAGACTAAAGGTAGAAGGTATTACCCACCCTAGCTTCAGGTTGTATAGCAGGATAAGAACAAGACTCCCGGCACCAAAAGCGAAGCCAATAGGCACTTTGATAATGATAAGTAATACAACGCCTATTACCACTAAGACCAGGGTGAGCAAATACCTTTACCTCCGTGTGATATCCCGCTTCAGTTGTTTACCCAATTCTAACGCAAAGAAAACACAAGTCAAAGTTAGTCCGACTATCAAGGAACTCACTAAAACAATTCTTGGATATCCGATATCTGGAGTGGTTTGCCCGGTTATGGCTACATTGTAACAGTACTTAACGGCAAGCCAGGTAAACACCAACGTAACGGCCATCCCTATAAGCGAGGAAACGAACTCAAAGTGCCTTATAGTCGTCTCCTTCTTGACTACCATGTGCAGCAGGTCAACAGACACGTGCGCTTTCCGATAGGTTACATAGGCCATGGCCGTCAGATACAGGTATGCGGCTATGAGCTCGATGACTTCTGGTATCCCATACAGTGCCATACCGGGAACAAACCGCTCTACAATTTCCACGAAAACGCCTAAGGTCAACCCCAGCAGGAGGAAGTATAGGACTCCCTTCGGCAGATACCCGATAACCTTCAACTTCGCTAAGTTCATTCGGCTTTGCTTATTCTTGTGTTTTCTTGTCTCAGATTCTATTTAGCGTACTGGCGAACCTTATCCATGAAGTCCTTGGGTACAAGTTCTTTCTCAGCATAAGTCCATCCTAACTCACGGTCCCGCTTCTTAATTTCACTGAGAAGCTCTGGAGCTAATTCATAAATCTCCACGTTAGCTTTCTCGGCTCTGTCTCGCCATATCGTCCCCTCCTCTGTTTCAATGGTATTCCAAGCCCATTCCTGAACTTCGTAAGCAGTGCTCTGAAGTATTTCCTGGTCCTCCTTTGATAATGAGTTCCACAGGTCGAGGTTAAATATGCCGGCCATTAAGTCTACCTTATCCCGTATCTCAATTCGATACCGAATAACATCTGAGTACTGGACGGCGCGACTGATTGCTGACCCAACCCAACCATCAATGGCCCCGGTCTGTAGAGCCGTATATACCTCAGAGAAAGGCAGTACCACGGCCTTAAATCCCATGGCCTCGGTGAGTAATTCCATCGTTTTGACAGGCTCACACCTTATCTTCATTCTTCCAGTATCTCGGAACCATCCATCCACGCTGGTAGTATCCGGTAGACGATCTTTGGTCATATGCACTCCAACCCACCCCTCATGCTCATAAAAAAGTACTTTGAAGTTAGAACCTGTCACTACAGGCTCCAGCAATTGTGCCAGCCAGCCATCTGGGAGCATGAATGCCTGCCTCGCACTTTCTAGGCTAGAGTACATATAATTCAAGGCTTGTACGTTTATCTTGGCATCCAATGCGGGATTTAAGCAAGCTAATGACATTTCGAGGCTGCCCTCTGAAACCAGCTCATTCTGTACAGTCCAGTCACCCAGCAGATTTCCAGGATAGAGCGTAAATGTAATCCTACCGTTCGATTTTTTGGCTACGAGGTCAGTGAACATATGCCCGCTGCGCAAGCGAATACTGTTAGGGTCTTCAGATGATGGTGCCATCCTCCATTCATATGTGGGCTTCTCTGGTGCTGGCGCAGGTGCAGGGGCTGGAGCAGGAGCTGGCTTAGCGCAGGCTCCCACCAGTGACAACACCAGTACCATCACTAGGCCAATGAATAGTAAACTTTTCTTTTTCACCTTAAAAACTCCTTTACTTAGATTTTGGTCGGTTAAAATTACTCTACTACTGAAAGCTATCACCCCCTTAATTAATAATTTGAAAATATTCAAGTCAAAAAGGGCGCTAACGACCACCATTTTATTTAGCAGTCACAGCGCCCCTTTTCATCACCACACTCCTAATCTGATATCTTATTTTTAGGCTATCTTACATGTTGCGACTTTAATTATAGTCCGATTTGTGCAATTGTCAATATCCAGTGTAGGGGTGAACCCATATGCGTGCGGAATGTAGTTACCACCAAACAAAGCAAGAGTTTTGGTATTTAATGGTTGTTTTTCAACTGAATTTGCTGAGTACATAATTAGCCATAAAGTATGACGAAAGTTTATACCAGAATCATACTAATGAGCTATTTACAAATAGAATTATGTAAATTAGTATATGCCTATATCAATGAGTGGTTAAACCTATTACGAAACCGTTATGGTTTACTGAAAGGATTAAATAAGTGAATCTACCGTCTTCAGTCAACTCAAGTAAGGCACATTTGAGTACGCCAGATACCGAAATATTGCCATTTATGAAAAACAGAAATAATAGTATAAAGTTTAGCTACTGCCCCCGCTGTAACACCAAGCAGTTGTACAGGGTACCTTGTAGGTACGAGAGATGTAGGAACTGCGGACTATATCGGGTAATCTTACCTGGACAAGATTTTTAAAATTTTGAGCTGAGCAAACTCCCTCTCTTAGCTACACGCCGCTAAAGACCATTTTTGAGCATTTTAAACCACCGGTCTGGGCATAAGCCCCGCCTTCTCCACCACCTCCGGGACGATGTCCTCCCAGCCCACCGCCATAATATGAATACCGTGAACACCCGGCATCTCCTTAAGCTGCTCTATAATCTCCAGAATTATCTTAACTCCCTCTTCCTTGGGACTCTCCGCCTCCCCCATTCGGGTAACTACTTCATCAGGGACGATTACGCCGGGAACATAGTCGCGCATATAACGCGCCATACCGGCTGACTTTATCGGTATTACCCCCGCCAGGATGTGCACCTGTTTATCCAGTCCCCGGTCAGTAGCCATCTGCATCCATTTGGCAAATCTGGGCACATCATAGACCGCCTGCGTCTGAATAAAGTCAGCGCCAGCTTTAACTTTCTTCGCCAGTCTGTTTACCCGGTATTCAAAGGGGTCAGCGAAGGGATTGGCTGCCGCCCCGATAAATACCGGAACTTCTCCGGATATATCCTCGTCGGAAATGAATTTTTTCTCGTCGCGCATCTTTTTCAGGGTTTGAATTAGCTGAATGGAGTCAATATCAAAGACACCCTTGGCGGTAGGGTGGTTACCAAACTTTTGATGGTCACCAGAAAGACAGAGTATATTACCGATACCCAGGGCTACCGCACCCAGCACGTCACCTTGCAGCGCCAGCCGGTTCCTGTCCCGAACCACCATCTGCATCACCGGTTCAATGTCCTGCTGCTTCAAAAGCAGGCAGCCCGCGAAACTGGACATACGCACAATCGCCGTTTGATTATCGGTTACATTGACCGCATCACAGCAATACCGAAGCAACTCACCTTTCTTCCTTATTACCTCGGCGCTGGTCCCCTTAGGCGGACCGGCTTCAGCAGTAACGGCAAACTTCCCGCTCTCCAGAACTTTCTCTAATTTCGTTCCCGCTTTCATCACTTTACCTCCGATGAGGTAGTAGTACACTCCGCCTCTACATCCATCTTCCGAGGTCCGCCAGTAACGCTGACACTCCAGTCTTTGACCGGCTCGATTTCCTCCATTTCATCCAATCGCCCCATCTCGGCCAGGCGGTCATAAATTAGCTGCCAGGCACATGGAATATCGGGGGATACTTCACACTTGCCCCCTGACGAACCACCGCACGGGCCATTCAGCAGGCTCTTGGAACACCTGACCAGCGGACATATGGCCGCGGTCTTCCCCAGAAGACAACTGCCACACTGCAAACAAACCTCGGTAAAATGACCCGGACTCTCCTCCATGCCGATAAATAAGGTATTCAGCGCCGGATAAACCGGCTTGGCATCCTTGAGATGGAGGCTTATTGTCTGCACGCCAACCGCACAGGTCATCGCCAGAATACAATCAGCGGCCGCAATATTCTCGGCCTCTTCCTGCAGCGCATACTTGGTGAGCTCATCACAGGCGGTAGGGATTATCATCCATCCGGTGACTTCCTTGCCGTCTGCCTCAAGCTTATCTTTCATCTCCAGAACCTCAGATTTCCCACCAGTATGACACAGGGTGGCACAGGTACCACAGCCAATAAGATATACCTTCCGGCATTTCTCGAGGTATTGCAAAATCTCTTCTGATGGTTTTTGTGCCGTAACTGTTTTCATAATGCACCCCCTTAATTTCCGGCGACCCGGCTCTCATAGGCATCTCTGAAATATTGCAAACTATCCATTACCGCATTCGGTGCCGCTTGACCCAGGCCGCAGAGAGAAGAAAGCATCATCACGTTAGATAAGTCCTCTAAATCTTTGATTTCTTTCTTTGAGCCCTCACCCTGATTGAATCTCTCCAGTATTTCCACCATTACCTCGGTTCCCTGCCGACAGGGCGTACATTTACCGCAAGATTCCTCCACCAAAAATTCCATCGTCCTATAGACAACATCAATCACATCCCGGCTCTCATCAAAGACAATCACCGCGCCGGCCCCGAGGACAGCCTCAAAGGCAAGAGGAGTATCTAGCATCTCAGAAGGCAGGATTCTTCCCGTGGCACCACCTATCTGTATCATCTTAATGTTCTTGGCCAAGGCTAGCTCCTCAACCAATTCCCGCAGCGGACTTCCCAGGACTAACTCATAGACACCGGGTTTGCGCACATCGCCACTTACCGAGAAAACTTTGGTGCCCTTGCTCCGCTCCGTTCCCATCTGGCTGAACCAGTCGGCACCGTTGAGGATGATTTGAGGTATATTCATTAAGGTTTCCACATTATTAATGATGGTTGGTTTTCCCCACAGACCCGAAGTGGTGGGGAAGGGCGGTCGATAGCGGGACTCGCCTCTTTTCCCCTCAATGGAGTC
>Ga0209979_1003505_pt1 | contig 13779 bp, 14 predicted proteins | sample AnhtaG_FD_183114 | JGI IMG/M metagenome (GOLD analysis project Ga0209979, IMG submission 183114) | Deep subsurface microbial communities from Anholt, Denmark to uncover new lineages of life (NeLLi) - Anholt_01485 metaG (SPAdes) (version 2) | ecosystem: Environmental > Aquatic > Marine > Oceanic...
TTGCATACCGGCAGAATTCCCTTCTCGTTGGCGTATTCGATAACATTCATCAAGCCTTCCTGCTGCCACATTCTGAAATATTTGTGTTCTTCCATGTATTTGTAAGCTTTATCAGCTTCTGCCATCAGCCCACTCATATCATAGGTTGGAAGATCCTTGTGTCCCCGCACCACAATCGCCTTGAGGTTCTTTGCCCCCATGACTGCACCAATCCCCGTTCTCCCTGCATTGCGACTCCAGTCGGCGTTGACACAGGCAAAGTTCACCATATTCTCGCCAGCTACGCCGATAGTAGCAACATGGACAGCATAGGTACCCAGCCGCTCTTTGATTATTCCTTCAGCTTCCAGACAGCTTTTCCCCTTCAGTTCAGGCATGGGAAGTATAGTCGTTTCATTATTATCAATGAATAGTACTGATAATTCCGGCGCTCTGCCAGTAATGGATAGAATATCGATTCCCGTCTGCCGCAGTTCGACACCGAAGCCACCGCCCATGGAGGAATCACCATAGAGACCAGTAGCCGGTGAGATGGCAACAAAGGAGGTCTTTCCCGATGAGGGCAGGTAAACCCCGGTCAGAGGTCCCGGTGCGATAACCAGGAGATTCTCCGTGCCAAGGGGGTTTACCCTGAAATCATGCTTCTTCAGATTGTCCCAGACCAGTTTGGCACCAAAGCCGCGCCCGCCAATATACTTTTCAAGGAAGGTGTCCAATAGGTCCCGGTGCTCGGCAGTGCCCTTAGTAAGATCCACGTGCAGGTGTTTGTTAAAATATCCGCTCTTTATACTCATAGCTCTTCCTTCCCTATTTCGGCGTAGTGGATGACCTTCCTTTCGCCCTTCTCATAGAACTCAATTTCTTTCATCTGAGTATAGCTCAAGACATTGTTGAGACGTTTGAATTCACCTAGGGCAGCCTCCGGTATGAGCCTGAGCGCTCCCGTCGGACATTTCTTAACGCACTCCGGGTCTCCTCCGCACATGTCGCACACGATAGGCGAGTCACAATCTTCATGTACATATATCGCTCCGAAAGGGCACGCATCCACGCATTTATAACACGAAATGCAACTCTCCTTGTTCAGCTGGATGACGCCGTCGCTCCGCCGTAAGGCATCAACGGGGCACACCTGCGCACATGTGAGCACCTTACATTGGCTGCACACAATCGGCATTCTCATAACCGGATGAGGGTATGTGGTTAATACTCTTATCGCCGACTTCTTCGGATTGTTCACTCCGAAATGTTTGATGGCACATACAAGTTCACAAATCCTGCAACCAGAACACTGCTCCGGAATTACCGTTAGCTTTTTTGACACCAGATAATCCTCCAGAAAATTCGTACAATTATTAACCCAAGATAATGATTAAAGAGGCGGTGGGCCTGTTAAATCGTAATTAGAGGTGGCTCCTTTCAGCTATAGTGTAGCAAAAAACAAGACACTCAGGGTTCAGCAAATGGGACGCTAATGAGCAGAATACCTGGTAAAGGTGACATTGTCAATAGGAGCAAAGCGTATGACGAATTGTTACCTCACAGAAATGAGAAGGTAGCCGGCATAGCGCCACTGCAATTACTTGACTAGCACACTCGGGCGGGTTAGACTAACTCGTGCGTCACCGATAGGATACTAGCAGTCGTTGTAACGACGGAATGACTTGTCAGAGACGCCAGATGGGAGGCAGAAAGATGCTCCAGCAAAGGAACCCCTATAACGGAGGCTGGAACCATGGAGGTGAGGAATAAATTGGGGAATAGGAGCGAAGTAATCCTGTTCATAGGGACAGGCAGGGGCAAGACCGCTACCGCACTGGGCATAGCGTTACGTGCCATTACATATGGCGGTAAGGTAGTCTTCATCCATTTTAGCGGTCCCCAATATCCTGAGCTAGGAGAAGTGAAAGCCGCTGCTGTCCTTGGTGATAGTCTAAGAATGATCGGCATCAGAAGCGAGGCAAGCAATCCCTCGTACCTAAATGACTTCCATGAAACAGTCAATACAGTAGCGGATGCTTTGGCTATGGCACGCAGTGTATGGATTAGGCAATGTAATCTTCTGGTGCTTGATGACATTGGTCATCAACTAGACCAGGGAAGGGTGGATATTGCCCAAGTCTTAGCTCTTATCAAAGATAGGCCACCTAAAGTGAGCATTATTTTAACTGGGCGATCCGCTCCCAAGAAAATAGTGAAGACAGCAGACTTGGTTACCGAATTTGTCGATGTAAAGCAGCCCTCGCCAACTAGGATGAGGCTGCATAAGGGCATTGATTTCTAGTCTTGGTTAGCCTAATGTCCGGATATTACCATATTCAGCTGGGGTCTGAGATAAGTTGACAAGTAGACCTGATTCGGGTATCGTTAGTAGCGATGAGTGAAATAGATGAGAAGCTTGAATCCTTCCTGAAGTTCTTGTGCCAGAGGGCAAAAGAACTGGGAGCATCAGAAGCGGTAGCCATACCAGCCAGTGACATCGTGGTCGATGAGAGGGTAGCGTTAAAATGCCGGGTGCCGCTGTGCCCTTTTTATGGCACCAACCTGATGTGCCCACCTAATGTAATGCCCATCTCAGAATTTAAGGATATCCTCAAACACTATCGTGCTGCTATTCTGATACAAACTGCACCATTCGGGACACCTGAAGAGTTCGCTGACCCGGTTGAGTTAGCAGAGACATGGGAGATATTCAAGTCTGCCGGAGGGAAGCAAGAGCAGCCGTCAACACCAACAACAGATTACCTTAGTGCCCTCAGAGACAGTCTGGATAATCAGTACAAAATGATCAGCGAGATAGAGTCTCTCTGTATTAGAGAAGGATATCACTTTGCCGCCGGACTAGCCGGTGCTGGTTGCCTCTTATGTGACCAATGCGTTGGCGCTAAGTCTGGGTTACCCTGCCGTTATCCTTTCAAAGCCAGACCGTCGATGGATGCTTTGGGCATAGCTGTGGTTGCTACCACCGAAAAAGCTGGGATGCGGTTGAGCTTTGCCAAGAATGAAGCCAGGAGCTGGGTGGGGCTGATTCTTATAGATTAAACCACAGCTATGTTACCACGCTGAAGCCAAACAAAACACAATACAAACGGGCAGGAAATATAGTATTTCCTGCCCGTTAAGTTGTAACTCGTACTAAGCGTCTTAACCTTCGCTTGAGTTACATTTAGTCTACCAGTTTGCAATGGGGGTAGGCGGTTTGGACGCCTGTAGCCATATACTTAGCTTCCCACACCCCGTTCCTCCACCAATAAGTGCCTGGGACCGGGTTCTCAGGGTCGCTGTATTTCTTGCATGCTTCCACCATCGCCTTTACGTTCTCCGCCTTTGCCTCTGGCCAAATATCACAGGCTGGCCAACACGCATCAATACCTTCAGTAATAACTGTCTTGACCTGCTTGTCAACGTCCTCCGCATTCGACTTCGTCAGCAACAGGAAGACATCCATATTCCCCATCAAGCGTATCCCGGTGCCGTTAAATATCTGCCTGGCTCTGTGTATATGAACTTTTTGCTCTACGGAGAGGAAATCAGCTCCGGTTCTAATAAAATATGGTAGATCCAGGTCCAAGTCACCACAGGTATGGATAACCAGTGGCGGGTCTATTCCGGCCATCACCCGCTGCAGAGCAGGCACTATTACATCCTTATACACCTCCGGATTTAATAGCTCGGTGGCACATGTCATTTCACGGGTGCAAACAAAGTCGGCACCAGCCTCTCTGAAATAGTTGGTCTCATCAATGAGGTAGTCAGCCAGAACCTTAAGTAGCTCTTTGACTTTCCATCTCTTCTTCAACATAGTCTTGGATAAGTCAACAACCGAATCTACTGCCCCAGCTACGCCGTAGGGACCCAAAGTGTAAGCGCAAACCACTACGTCCTCACCTATCAGCTTTTTCGCTTCCTGAACGGCATCAGCCACCATAGGTATCCTTCCCGACTCGGATGCCTTTTTCTTCCTTAGAATGTCCAAATCAAATTCCGCCAGGTTCTCACACACTTCATGCAATATGATGGGATAGATGATTTTTTGCATCTCTCTTCGCTCTTCGTAAAATTCAATCTCAGAGCCTAACGATTCACCCTCTAGGTGGTAATCATAGGGAACCACGGCACACTCATAGCCGGTGGCTGGGTATGTGGTCGCTGCCGCCACTGCCATCTTATGAGGGTCTCGGTGCAGGTCTCCGAAATGCCAGCCAAGTTTCTCTACCTCTCCTATCAGGACGTTCCCCATACCAGCGAAACAGGGAATGCGGTCTACCTTTTCTCTCCTAAGAAATCGGAGCACTCGCTCTCTTGAAGTTAATTCTTCTGGCATTATTTACCTCCTTTCTATTTTTTTGTTAATGTCTCCACCACATCTGGGAAGAGCAGACTCAAAGGGTTAGGCCCACTGGGTAAGGGTAAGCCCTCATCAAGTGCCTTGACAGTAAACATACTATAGGCTGCCGCCACCGCCGGATAGACTCGGTCGAGAGCGGTCATCGGTCCGGGGAATATGAAGTCACTTTCTATAGCAGTTATCGCTTCCATAGCCGCATCTGCAGCTACAAACCTACTTACGTTTTCTGGTCCTATCTCCTTCTTCCACATATAAGTGCCATTAGCTGGGGCACAGCCCACCGGTAATCCAAATTCCTCCTTGACCAGACGATTGCCTATCAATGAGACAGCAGTGAGCGGTAAGCCCATCACCGCTGTGTCCACTATAATGCTCTCAAAATTCCCTTTCTCTACCATGGGCAGCAGCTTCTTGAGTGCACTGACTCTGCCTTTAGGTCCCATATCCTCTACATCAAACGCCTGAACGACAACATGCTTTACCCCCATATCCTTAATTGCCGCTACCTGACCTGGAATATCCTCATCCCAAGGGGTAATGCTATTATACAGAAAGCGGTCCATCAGTCCTTTCTCAGCCACATACTTTGTTGCCTCCATTCTCACGTCCGCCTTCCAGATGTCAACGCCGAAGGGCAGGTCGGTCACGCTGGTGTAAAAATCAATCCATACCGCCATCTCATCCGCTGTATTAGCCACCATAACCACCAAAGCCGGCAACCCTGTTTCCTTAGACCACCGTTCCATCTCGTGAATCCGTTTCGTAGCCGTCTCCCTATCAAACTCACGGTTCTTCCTGCTCTTAAGGAGTACGTCCCCCTTCTGGAACATGTTCCAGAATAAGACGGGGGGATTCTCTCCCGGTTGCCCGCCTATTTTTATACCACCAATATTACATACCTTCTGCTCTCTCGCAAACTTAAGTGCCACCAGTACACCTCCTTTCCATAATTTGTTTCACTACCTGGTTATGGTTTACATAGAACCATCACCTCCCTTTTCCAGACTTATTTCTTCGCCTCCTCTTTTTTCTTCCTCATCTCCTCAGGAATAAGGTGAGTTAAGTGAGGGAAATCATCCTTCATATGAGGAAGCCACATAGCCTTACCAAAAATCTTGTCAAAATCCAGCTCCACAGTCAATTCCACATATTCCACTGTTCTGGCGATTCTGTCAGCTTCCGCCCTCTGGTCTTTATCCATAAGGGCTACGCGGGCTCCATCACCGGCGGCATTACCTACCGAATAGACGTTCTCCATATCACAACTGGGGAACATGCCCAGAACGGCAGCCATGTCTTTGTCAATGAAACTGCCGAAGGCTCCAGCCAGAATGACCTTATCAATTTTTTCCGCACCCAGGCGACGCATCATCAATATGGCACCGGAATACATCGCCCCTTTGGCTAGCTGGATATTCCTGACATCATTCTGGTTAACTACGATGTCTTGCCCAATGGAGGTTTCATTCGCCCAGGCGAGCACATACTCGGCTAGCCCCTTCTCGTCAATGCGTATACGAGGAGTGTCTGCCTCTTTGGTAAGAACCCCGCTCTTGCTTACCAGACCCGCCAGCCACAACTGAGGCACAGCATCAATTATTGCCGAGCCGCAGATACCATTAGCCTCTAGATTTTCCTCCGTCTCCGAATTCCACTCCTCCATACCGATAACCTTGAAGTCCGCCTCTTTAGTAACCGGGTCTACCTTTATCTTCTCAATAGCCCCCGGAGCGGCACGACACCCAAACTTTATCTCAGCTCCTTCAAACGCCGGTCCAGTGGCACAGGACGAAGATATCATCTTCTGCCGGTTGCCCAAAACCAGCTCGCCATTAGTGCCGATATCTATAACCAGTTCCATACTATCCTGCTCGTAAGGCTTCTCGCAAAGGAGCACGCCTACATTATCCGCCCCGACAAAGCCCGCCTCTATAGGCAAAATATGGACATAAGCCCCCGGGGCAATCTTGAGTCCCAAGTCTCTCGCCTTATAATTCACCGAATGGTGTCGCGCTGCCGGGAAAGGAGCCATACCGATATACTCAGTATCAACACCCATAAACAGGTGGTGCATACAAGTATTACCCACAGCGGTTATATCAACAATCTCCCGCCGCTTGATGCCTACCTTAGCCGCAGCTCTCCCGCAGATTTCATTCAGACCCCTAACAATGGTCTCCTGCATTATCGTCGCACCGTCTTCGTGGGTCATATTATAGGTAATACGCGCCATCACGTCTTCACCGTAAATTGTCTGCGGATTCATCATGGATTCGGTGGCTACCACCTCACCATTAGTCAGGTCGCACAGGTAACCAACCACACTGGTAGTGCCGATATCTATAGCTATACCATAAGCCTTCTCTACCTTCCCCGACTCTACCAAGATAACCTCTTTGTCCATCCATACCGATACGGTTACCCCCCACTTCTCGGCATATTTCCCACCGATCTTTCGCACCGTATCCTGCAAATTCTTCAGCACCATATAGTCAAGGTCAAGCTGCTTCGGTACCCCATGCTGTTCATTAAGCGCATTACATATCCGCTCAAAGTCAGACAGGGGGTCATAAAATGACGCCGTCGGCATCTCCACGTAGTATTTCTTTACCGCTGGGTTTACTTTAAGCCATGGTATCGGTCTGGCTGCTTTGCGCACTATCTGCTTTGCCAGCCGACTCTTCTCAGGAACGAAGACCATAACATCGCCTTTGATGGTAGCCTGACAAGCCAGCCGGTAACCTCCCTCCGCCTCCTTATCACTGATAAACTCCTTCTCCGTTTCATTTATTGGAGAGAGATGCTTCCCGCTTGAGTCAATATGGTATTTTTCGAAGAACCCCTCCTCCACATGTATGACACACTTACCGCAAGTACCCTTTTGAGAGCAAGTGCCTTCAATACCTACCCCCAGTCTTTCCGAAGCCTCCTTGAGGTTTATTCCATCGTCAACCTCGCCTCTACGACCCGATGGTGTAAAGATAACTTTATGCTTTTGATTTCCTGGCATACTTTGCCTCCTTTCTTCTAATTACCGGAATCTCTCTGCCCGGCGGTATCTCAAAATGGATGATAGCATCACACGGGAGTGCCATCTCAGTCTCTACCTCGACTGCCTTAAGAATGCCTGCGGGAACAGGGCATGCTGCGTGCAAACTATTGCTGGCAGCCTGCCGGTAAACCTCAGAGTTTACCCCTTTCAAAACATCAAAAGGGTCCAGCTCTGCCACCGCTTGACCCAGCCTAGTCAACATCTTACAGGCACTGGTAATCTCAATCTTAACTTTCCGTTCAGCAACTTTGTTAACCTCTATGATCACCTCCATGCCACAAACACCAGAGTTAACCACTACCCTGGTCATCTATCTGACCCAATACTACTCTTTATGCTCATTACCGTCAACCCACGCCACCCTACCACTCCCACGTTAACCAAGATATATTATACCCTACGGGGGTATAATGCGTCAAGTCTGCCCCATCGTTCACGCGATTAATGATACACGCCTTTTGTCATCATCGCGTACACACCCTCTCATCATTGCACGAAATGTCCCTCGAAGTAATGAAGAACTTAAAGTACTGAAGCAATCTCTTGTTAACTAGAAGCTTTTCTTCGGTCAGGAGAAGGAAGTAAAGCAATTTCACAAAATACCCCTCGTTTACTAAACCAGATCATTCTACTCCTTCCCCTCTTCATGCTCCGTGTCTATCACTCTTTAATAGAGTAAGTCCGTTTTGTCTCTTCCGCCCTCTTTTTCTCTTTTTTATCTCCTTCCCACCCTTTGTGCTTCAATCTAGTTTCAGCTTTCTCCTTATCAATTTGCTTTTTATCATCAGCCTTGAGCTCAACATACTCCTCATGGTACCAATCTTTATTCCCGTCATGGCAGGCAAAAATAGACGGAAGCCTCTTTAGGTCAGTTGCCCCACATCTTTTACAGCTAACCCCTTCCGGTCCTGCACCCATTCTTTGCAGGACTTCGGTTACACAAAAACATTTCTGGCATATATATTCATATATTGGCATATTCATTCATCATTAAGCGGGGCGTCGTTATTTCAGGCGCCCCGCTTATTATGTTCTTGTCAATGCATTCTACTAACTAAACTCTCAACCAGAAGCCACAGCCGATATCGGCTAGGCCCCCCCCACCTACTACACTATTAATATCTTTTCTTATCCTTATTACTCCACCTTCGGAAGCCAAGCTGGACTCCTCCGTTCGGGAAGAACCCAATCCTTCCATTCCCAAGGAACCTTAACCGTCTTGCCATCAAATCTCCCACCCTCAATGGCAGCCGTAATCTGGGCTATGGCATTGATGAAGGGACCATTGGGTGGAAATTCACAGCCAGTGGCCACAATATACCCGCCACCTTTCTTGCATTTATCTAGCAGCCGCTTAGACTCATTATACATCTCCATTGGCGTGCCGAGATAGGCAAAAGTAGACGGAACTACATAACCGAACAGGGTAATCTTTTGACCCCACTTCTCCTTCACCGCCGCATCCGGGTCATCAGCCTCTTCGCAATCGTCAGGGACATAAGAAAAGCTGAACGGATTTGTCGGTCCGTGCTTAACTGCATTACATATCTCCTCAAAGTAGGGACCATTGCCACAATTGTGAATACCTACCCGTGAACCCTTAGTTCCCCGAACCGTGTCAGCCATTCTGGCGAGCCAGGGGGCTTCTGCCTCATTCCACGCCTCCTTGCTCATAATCACATTTCCGCTAAACAGGGTAATCATGTACTGGACGGCGCAACCCGATTCACATATCGCCTCGATCTGTTTACATAGGTTATCGGTAACAATGTCCAGCGCCACATTTACCTTCTCTGGGGTTTTCCTGACATCTACAAATAGCCTCTCAACACCCCTCATCGTACCCAAGACACCCAGGGGACCATATATAACTGGAGTCACCGGCTTCTTGTTGCCAAGTCTGTCCACTCCTGCCTGGAAGTAAGTACATAGGTAAGCGGTCAGGTCTTGTATGTACCTGGTTCTGCGCCCTACTTCCCTGACATCAAATGGCTTCAACTTTTCATAGTCATCCGGGGACCTAAGTAGCGGATTATCGTAATTGGCACGGGCGGCATCATGCTCGGGGTAAAGAACTTCCTGGCCAAAGCCCTCGCAGTCTATGGATAAATCAATCAGAGGCACTATAACGTCATGCCCAACTATTTCCGAAGTAGCAATGAAAGACTGAAACGCCAGATAGGCATCCCTGGAGAAGTCAGGGTTGGAAATCCCACTCATTCGGCAGCAACAATTAGCCATTACCGGCACTGCTGGATTCCTGTCCATTTCTTTGTGGTCCAAAGTGCCTACGACTCTTTCCAGTGATGTCATCTCTTCTTCAGGCGCCCAGTATGCTACTTTCGGCATTATAAACCTCCTTTTTAATAGACTACAGTAGATATAATTCTCTCTTCTCCATTACCCCACCTAGGCATAAAACCAAACTAATTCCTTCACTCACATGAACCTCACCCCCCCCCATTTTGGCTACTGCCTCCTCACCCCCTCACACAGGTGCTTCCTGGTCCAACTTATCGGCCTCACTCAAATACTCATATTCATCAAAATATAGGTGCTCTTCTACTTCTTCAATTTGCAAGTTATACTTTTTGGCCATCTCTCTGGCGGCACTCAAAGTACAATCCTTAACTTTAGCTTCAGGGATGCCCTGGACGATGCTATTTATAACCAGCTCGCCAGTCTTAACTGGTTTTTGGATATGACCATGAAGTTCTGCCCCATGCCTGGCACCGATGGTGTCGGCTCTGAGCGTCCCCTGGCTGGTTTGTAGATGAGATTTGATATGCCCGATGTATTTCGCCCCCGCCTTCTGGCAACGTTCAGCAATCTCCACCATCAAATCCTTCAAGAAATCTCCTAACTTGTCTGACTCGATGGCTTCCTGGGACAATAACTTGGTGGCAACACCGTAACCGGAAACGCCGTATTCAACATAGCAAGCCTCACCTTTGTTTTTCATCCTGAAGGCTCCCTCTTAAGGATGACATCAATCAGTTCATTCACCCCTGTCCCTTTTATGGCTGACACTTCAATGAACCGTGGGTTTTTAACCACATCGGCTACCAGTTGCTTGCATTCTTCAATCCGAGACCGGTCAACCATATCTACCTTTGAAATGACCACGACATCAGCGTCTTTAAGCTGCCTTTTCACCAGCATGCCCATCAACTCATCATCCATCAGTTCTTCGGGACGGGAGGAATCAAACAGGACTATGGCCGGTCCCACTTCTACCTGGGTGTCACGCCCCCCCATAGCGGCAACAAGTTTGACCTGCTTGGGGATGGCAACTCCAGTAGGTTCAACCAAGACCAAATCTGGCTGGAATTCCCTGGCTAGAATAACAACGGTATTAGCAAAGCTTTGGGCTATTTCACAACAAATACACCCTCCGCCAAGCTCTTTGACCTTCATTCCGCTTTCTTCCATGACTTTACCGTCCACAGGAATTGAGCCAATTTCGTTTACCACCAGAGCCACTCTTAGCCCATAGTCCTCTGAAAGTATGCCAGCAATTCTTAACAACAGGGTGGTTTTACCACACCCTAAAAACCCAGCAATCTGAATAATCTCCATCCTTCAGTCATCCAGCTCTGCCTTGACCCTTACAGACTGCCTCTCTCTTCTCGCAGTTTCCTCAGATGGTCAATCATCTTGACCGCTTCATCAACAGCGTTAGCCGCGCTTGTAGCGTATCCATCAGCACCAAAGACACCCACTGTATCTTCGGTTATCGGGGCGCCACCAATTATGATTTGTACATCAGGATTTCTTTCCTTGATTATCTTGATGACCTTGGGCATCCCCATCATGCTGGTGGTCATCATGGCTGACAGGGCCACCATCTCAGCATCAGTCCGCAGTTGCTCGGCGGCGAACTTGGTAATTTCTACATCCCTTCCCAGGTCATAAACACTCCATCCGGCAACATCAAACATCATTTTAACCAGGTTCTTGCCGATGTCGTGAACATCGCCTTCAAGAACGCCAATGACTACCGCACCTACTACCTTACTTGCGCCCTTGGGGATCAGCGGTCGCAAAATAGCCAGCCCGGCATAGAGCGCATCAGAACACATCAGCACTTCCGGGACAAAGTATACTTTGTCTTCATACATCTCACCCACGGTGTGCATCCCAGCCGCCAGCCCCTCCATCACCATCAGGTAGGGCTCGGCACCTTCTGAGGCAGCCATCTTGCTCCACTCCACACACTTGTCCTCGTCGTAGTCTACTACCGCATCATGAAGATTCTTCAAAAGTTCCTTAGTCCTCTCCTCAGTAACAGCCAATTCTTACCTCCTTTTTACTTTTTAATAAAGTTTACGCTTCCCTTTTTTGGCTACATGTTACATATTTCACCTCCTTTTACTATCTGGATGGCGTCATCTTCAAAAATACACTATAAGTCCCTCTTAATAGCAAAATAGCGACGCCCCGCCAACCCACAAAACGAAGCTAACCAAGTTATCAGTCTAACAGGTCCATTATTTTTTGTCAATACCTTGTACTCGTAGGCTGTGGTTCTATACTGGATCCTGTGGAAAATGTGGAAAAGATGTGGAAACTGATAAGGCGGAAACCAAGATAAAGAAAGGAGGTTCTACCACCAGTGGCTAACAACCAACAAAGCACTTCCAATATTTACAAAGATGTCCCTTGGCAAATTCTATTATCTTCTCTGTTTCTTTTAATCTGAGGGCTTTCCTAAGCTCATCAGGAATTGGCACCGGCTCTTCTATTTCTATCTTGACTCCTGTTATTCCAACTATTGATGCCAGCCAACCAAGAGCTACTACCCTTGAATCACGACTATAACCAGAACCGACAAAATCAATAACTTTACCCTCACATACTTCTTCAGCTGTTTTTCTCACTACACTACCAATCATTTTGATGCCGTTTAGCGTTAATCCCATTTGTGTTATTCTATCGGTGAAGTGCGTATCGCTCCCATCTATCATCATTATTAACTCTGGCTTGAATTCCTTAGCCAGTGGCACAAAAACACTTGTTAGCACATATTCGTAAGCTGTGTCACTTGTCCACGGCGGCAGTGGTATATTTACCGAATAGCCCTCACCCTTTCCTTGCCCTATCTCATCAATAAAACCTTTTCCGGGATAAAGGGTACGAGGATCCTGATGAATCGATATATGCAAGACTCTGGGCTCTTCGGAAAAGATTTGATAAATGCCGTCACTGGCATGTGCATCTGTGTCCAGGATTAGAATCCTTTTTATACCATGATATCGCATCAGGTTTTCAGCACATAGTCCCACATCGCTGAATACGCCGAATCCCCTCTCACAGTCTCTTCTGGCATGTTGAACTCCTCCTCCCACCACAAAAGCCTTATCAAATCTACCTGATACAATGAGCTCACCGGCAAGCTTTCCTGCTCCGGCAAGGAGCTTTGCCGCTCTAACTACACTCGGCGAAAGTGGTGTATCATGCGGGTCTTTCGATTCATATCTGTCTACTCTTTTGATATACTCCTCAGTATGCACAAGTTTTAACTCGGCATCTGTGGCATATGAGGGTTCAACTATTTCGAAATCAGGATTCCCACCAAGTATATTCTTAAATAAGTGCATAAAGTTTTCATATCTTTCGCCAGTGAGCACATGACCTAAATCGTACTCCTTCATTTTTTCACTATATAAAACCGCTGCTTTCATAACCTTCTAGCTTATTTCACCATCTCAAAGACAGCCGCCAGCCCATGCCCGCATCCCCGCCCCTGCTGAAGCCCCATCTCGAGCTCCCTAAGACAGTAGCCCAATTGCGGCTCGATCAGGCTAGCCCGGGGGTTTCCTATTCTCTTCCTGGCTGCCGCTCTCACCACACCCTTCATGGCGCTGAGCGACTTCCTGAGAGGCAGAGGCATCTCTGCCAATGCCTCTGGGGGCTTGCTTCCCTCAAGTAGTGCCTTGGTATAGGTTACCAGGTAGTTCCAGCAATCAGCGAGCCGCTGGTGGTAGGCGTTTACCTCAGTGAAGCCATCCATGGGGACATAGTGAATCAATAGCTCATCTAGATTAGTGCACAGGTTGGGCTCAAAAAGAGAATTGACCAATCGGCGCAGGGGTCGACAGTGGGGATTATACTGAGCCGTATCCATGTGACGCCCTACGAAAGAGGAGCGGTCGGCTAGCTTCCGCAATACAATGTTACTTCCCACCTTCTTTTTCACCTGGCGATAAATATGTAGAACTTCCTCACGCCCCACAATCCTTAGTGGGAAATAGGTCAGCTCAGACTGCTTCCCATTATCACCTGAGTATATGTAAGAGATAGCATAGTCCATCCACTGGTTATGCTCAAAATCCTTTGTCCATAGCGACTGCCACTCATATGAGTAGCGCCCCAGCCA
>Ga0209979_1003507_pt1 | contig 13776 bp, 12 predicted proteins | sample AnhtaG_FD_183114 | JGI IMG/M metagenome (GOLD analysis project Ga0209979, IMG submission 183114) | Deep subsurface microbial communities from Anholt, Denmark to uncover new lineages of life (NeLLi) - Anholt_01485 metaG (SPAdes) (version 2) | ecosystem: Environmental > Aquatic > Marine > Oceanic...
CGAACTATGAAATCCTGGAGCTGTTCGGCATCCACGCCGTTAACCTGATCCAGAGTTCCAATCTCTATCAGGCCTTGGAGCAAAGCTATGCCGAGTTGAGCTCCAAGAATATAGAACTTATGCAGGTGATCACCAAATTGACTCTGACCGAGAGAGAGAAAGAGGAATATCAGGAGCAATCAGTCACCGACGAGCTGACGGGGCTGTATAATCGTCGTTTCATCGAACGATACTTCGAGATGACTCTCAAGAAGACCCGTTATCCCTTCGCCTGTGTGATGATTGACATAGACGATTTCAAGAGAGTCAATGACACCTACGGGCACCTCGCCGGGGACTACGTTCTGAAAGAGCTTGCTCATATAATCTCTGAGAATAAGCGTCCGGCAGATATTGCCAGCCGTTACGGGGGAGAGGAGTTCGTCCTGGTCCTCGAGAACATCAATCAGGCCGACCTCCCCAAAGTTGTGGAGCGACTTCGTCATCAGGTGGCAGGCCGGGTGTTCAGCTTCCAGGGTCATGAGATCAAGGTAACCGTCAGCATCGGAGTCTCCAGCAGTCTCCCCCTGGGCTGTGAGAGCTGCGACTCTATGATCGAGCAGGCCGACCAGGCGCTGTACAAGGCCAAGGAGGCCGGAAGGAACACCGTGGTTATGGTCTGACAACCGGTGGCCGCCGGATATGAGGGTCCAATGAGACGTTCTTCATAGCAGATGGTAGCGGTCCAAGAGACCGTTGGAGAATTGCGAAAATCGAGAGTATCGCCCCGGTGCTGAAAAAAAGGCTCTGTCTTTAGACGGTGTCGTCAGACCTAACCTATTGCACTCCCACAGACTCCCACCTACTCAGCCTATCCCTTACAAAGAATAGGTCCGCGGCTGCCCAGCTGCGGTTTTCGCCGGGCAAGGTCTGCCTCCGATTCCTCCGCGAGTGGATTCATCGCCGAGATTCTGCAGCCAGGGATTGGGTAAGGTGACCGGCGACTATTCTATTGACAATCTCCCACCGCGAATCTATTTTAGTTGAAAATGCGAACTGGAAAGCATTTTCCTTTCACAGTATTTGAACCTGGCGCAAATCACAAAGCAAACAGAGGGGTATAGAGATGTTCAGCCTCTCAGACTATTTCAAGTTCAAGGAAAACAACACCAACTTCCGCACCGAAATCACCGCCGGTTTCACCACCTTCCTCACCATGGCTTATATAATCTTCGTTCAGCCGGCGGTTCTCTCTCAGGGGGGGATGGACTTCGGGGCGGTGATGGTGGCAACCTGCCTCTCGGCGGCGCTGGCCACTCTCATTATGGGACTTCTGGCAAACTACCCCATCGCCTTGGCTCCGGGGATGGGAGAGAATTTCTTCTTCGTTTTCACAGTGATAATTGCAATGGGGATTGGTTGGCAAACGGCCCTGGGGGTTATTTTCATCTCCGGGGTGCTGTTCTTGCTATTGACCATCTTGAAGGTCAGGGAGAGGATTATCGAGACCATCCCGGAGAGTCTGAAACATGCCATCGCCGTTGGGATAGGCTTTTTCATCGCCTTCATCGGCCTGGTCAACGCCGGGCTGGTGGTCAAGCCTGCGGCGGGGATGCTGCAATTGGGAGATGTGCGGAGCAAGCCGACGCTGCTTGCCCTCTTGGGGCTTTTCATCATCGTCACTTTGATGATCAAAAAAATCAGAGGCGCCATCCTGTGGGGCATGTTCGCCACAACCTTGGTGGGGTTTCTGGTCGGTGGGGTGATCTATCACGGAATTCTGAGCAGCCCGCCTTCAGTTAGCCCTACCTTCCTAAAATTGGATATCATCGGTGCCTTGAAGTGGGAGCTGTTTACGATCATCATCGTCTTCCTCTTCATGGACGTCTTCGACACCATCGGGACTCTGATCGCGGTCAGCGAGGAGGCAGGATTCATGAAGGCGGGGAGACTCCCCCGGGCTGGTCGGGCCCTCATGGCAGACGCTGTCGGAACCGTTTTCGGGTCCCTTGCCGGCACCAGCACCGTTACCAGCTACATTGAAAGCTGTGCCGGAATTGAGGAGGGAGGCCGCACCGGCCTCACCAGCGTGACGGTCGGGCTTCTGTTTTTGGTCTCACTCTTCTTTTACCCCTTAGCAAAAATGGTTGGGGGAGGCTATGAGGTTGCCCCGGGAGCATTGCTCTACCCCATTACCGCCCCGGCTCTGATCGTGGTCGGCAGCATGATGACCCGAAACATCGTCAAGGTAGACTTCTCCGACTATACCGAATCCATTCCCGCCTTTTTGGTGATGCTGGGGATGCCTCTTACCTTTTCCATCGCCGACGGATTGGCCTTTGGTTTCATCTCCTATCCCATCTTAAAGATCGTAAGCGGCCGAGCCAAAGAGGCCAGCTGGTTGACATACCTTCTGGGGTTGGTTTTCATCCTCCGATATGCCTTGCTGTGAGAGAAATCAAGCTGATTTCAAAGAAATCTCCAACCTGAGACAGACTCTCTCGTATCTAAAAGTGAGGGATATCGGAGATTAATCCTGAACTGGAGATAAAAGAGTGGAAAAGAACGTAACCGTTTTGGGGATCCTTTGCATCGCATACAGTGCCATCGGATTGGCTACTGGTTTACTCGCCTTCTTTGTTCTCTTCGGCGCCGGAACGATCGCGGAGTTGTCTCCGGGACAAGCCGCCCCAATGGAGGTACTTCCGATATTGATCACCGTCGGCTCTTTCATCTGTGGATTCTTTGTGGTCAGTTCCATACCGGGCATCGTTGCCGGGATCGGGCTTTTGAAATTCAAACCCTGGGCCAGGATTCTGACCCTGGTTTTGAGCATTATATACCTTCTGGAGGTACCGCTCGGGACCGCCCTGGGTGTTTACGGCCTGTGGGTTCTGTTTAACAAAGAGGCGGTGAAACTGTTCACCGCAGCTGCTCCCCCAAAGAGGGCGACTCCGCCTTCTCAATAGAATTTCAATCTGGTAGCGACTGAGGTTCGAAGCGGGCTTATGTTGTGGCCGAACGTGGAGAGCTGGGGGTTTCTATTCCCTCACCCGATGCTGATATCGTCTCCGGATAGGTCTTTGCTTTCTCCTCCCTCCGCAAGACTCTCAAGGCTCCCAGGGCCAATGCCTTCATCTCGTCCTGTCCCGGGAAGACCATGACCGGAGCGAGAAAGCCAACCCACTCCTTCATTTTCTCAACTAACATTTGCGAATAGGCCAGCCCCCCGGTCAGAACGATGGCGTCAATCTCACCCTTCAAGGCCACCGCCCGGGTGCCGATCTCACACGCAATCTGATAGACCATCCCCTCATAGACCCGTTTGGCTTTTTCATCCCCGGCGACGATTCTCCTCTCAACCTCTCTAGCATCATTGGTTCCCAGATGAGCGGAAAGTCCGCCGCCTCCGACCAGTTTGCCTTTTACCTGCTTTTCGTCCACTTTCCCTGAAAAGCACCAGGAGGAGAACTCCAGCATCGGCAGATCTCCGGCTCTCTCGGGGGTGAAGGGACCGCTGGAGAGGGCGTTGTTGGAATCGATGACCCTCCCCTTTCGCATGGCGCCGACAGTTATCCCCCCTCCCAGGTGTGCGATTATGAAATTCAACTCCTCAAATGCCTTTCTGAGCTTTTCGGCGGCTAAACGTGCCGTCGCTTTGATGTTCAGGGCGTGGAAGAGGGATTCCCGCGGAAACTCTGGAAGCCCCGATACTCTGGCGACGTCGTCAAATTCGTCCACCGAGGGAGGGTCCACTATAAAGGAGGGGAGATGGTAATCCCACCCGATCCCGAACGCCAAAACCGCACCCAGATTGGAGGCGTGGTCGCCTCTGGCGGCTATGCGACCGTCCTCAATCATTATCTCGTTGACCTCGTAAGTGCCGCCGACCACCGGTCGGAACAGTCCCCCCCGACCCACTACCGCCGAGAGCTCTGTCGGTTTAATTCCGTGTTCCTCCAAGAGCTCTTTTATCATCTGTTTGCGGAACTCATACTGGTCCCAGACCCGCTCGAAGATGTCCAGCTCCAACCTGCTGTGGCTGATGCTCTCTGAGAAAAGCTCGGTCTCATTCTCGAATATAGAAACCTTGGTGGAGGTGGAGCCGGGGTTTATCACCAGTATCTTGAGTTTCCTATCTTCCCCGCCAGAAGGGGGTCTGGCTCTGTCAGACGTCACTTTCTGCCTCCGTTAACACAGAATTCCCTTCATTTGACCAACCCGGCGAATTCTCTCCTCTGCCAACTTCAGTGCGGCCTCATAGGGAGAGATATCCTCTTTCTTCGACAGCGCCAGCACTCTCCCCATTATCTCATAGATTCTCTCCAGAGCCTGCTCGATCTCCTCCTTGGTCAGAAGTTCCAGGGCATATTCGGTCAAAAACATCTCCGCGGCGTTGACCACGAAATCGGGAGCGCAGAGAATCCCTTTTTCGTAGAGAATCTGGCTGTGACGACGCCTCTTTTCAAAGATATTATAGGCGGCGCCGACAATTATCTTACACTTCAGTTTGTCGATATTGTAATCTCCGATAATCGGTCCCGTGGCACAGGGGGAGAGAATGTCACATCCCAGGCTTAAAATCTCGTCCGGAGAGACAATCTCGACCCCCTGATACTGGTCCTGCACCCGTTTGAGGCAATCGTAATTGAGATCGGTGATTATCAGTTTCACGTTTTCGGACATGACATGCTTGACCACCCTGCTGCCGACCGAGCCTACCCCCTGAACCGCCACCGTCAAACCCTCCAGACTGGATACCCCGAAAAGGAACTTTGCGCAAGCCTTCATGCACCAGAAAACACCGAGTGCGGTCAGCTCTGAGCTTTCCTCACTTTCGGTCGGGGAGAGCCGATGCAGGATGACGCTTTTGGTCTCACGATTGATGTACTTCATATCCAGGCTCTCGGTACCCAGATCGGGATAGGTGATGATCTTCCCCTTGTATCCTTCGATGAAGCGACCTAAGGCGCGGAAGTAAGCCTCGTCGGGACGTTCCTCCCCTTTGTGCCAGAGGACGATCTTGCCGCCGCCGAAATCGGTTTCCGAGATTGCGGATTGATAGGTCATAATACGCGAGAGCTCCAGGGCGTCTTCGATTGCCTCCTCTTCGGTCTTATAGTGCCACAAGCGACAACCGCCGACGGCATTCCCTAAAGCAGTATTGTGAATAGCGATAATCCCCTTCAGGTTTGCCGTCTTATAATAGCAGAAAGACAACTGCTCGTGCCCCTGCTCTTCCATCAAATCGAATATGCCCATTTTCGTTGCCTCGCAATCAAGATTTATCAATTGGGGGATAACCCAGGATCTTCATGGGGATCACTGACCCTATATGTTGCTTACACCGCTTGAACAGCTCTTGGTACAGCGCGACACTCAGCTCCAGTATCTCATGATGACTGGAAAGCTGACACTGCTCCTGAAACCGTGTCAACGCATCTGACTCTATCTGAGGCCATTCTTTGGACCAGGCATCGTTACGTCCGAAGAGCTGGTGTAATCGCCTCTCGAGTCGGCCGAATAGTGCTTCTTGAACAGAGAGAAAACCACTCCTGATCAAGAACTCCATTTCTTTCTCAATCACCACGGGATATTCAGATTCGATGAACTCCATGGCAAGACCATAGATTTCGACGTATCGTTCAGTGCAAGGATGACCGGTGAAGACCTTAGACGGTGGTCGAATGGCCTCCAACTCTGATAAACTCGTGAGCGAACTGTGAATTGTGGACGACCAATCCGGTTCAGTATCGCGGATAATGGAGCGGTGATACAAATACGTGAAATCGTCACCATTGTAAGAAGTGGACAGTGGACAAGCCCAGATATCGCCACGAAAGAAGTCAACGATCCCAACTACTTCCTGTTTCTGGTTGTTTCCGCAGACAAGTATACGATGTCGGAAGGGCGAATCATCAGGACAATCATTGGCTTTGAAAATCCTCTCCATATCATACTTGAATCTTGGGAAGCAATATGCCTTGTCAAAGGACAGAAACGGAGGCACTTTGTCACGAGGCACCTGATCCTTCACCAAGAATGGGCGGATTTCATTAAACTGGGATATGAGAGTGACAATTTCGTCAAAAGCTGGTTGGCGAAAGCGGTCTGGATTGGACGTTGCATCAGCCGTCTGAGAAACATAGTCACCGTATTCAAGTGTGATCTTGGCACAGGCGCAGACAAGAACCGGGTCATACACGTTGGTGTCGAGCGGGTCTATACAGTCTAAGTCGTACATGACTTCTTCATATATCGCAGGTTCAGACATGCCTGCCGTCCTTGCCAGTTTCTGGGCTGTTTTCTTGTTGCGTGCTTTGGCTTTGGTTGGTCTTCCCCGACCATCTCTCTCTTCTATCTTACTCTTTCCAAGATACGGCACAAACCCCGGACCAAACGGCGTATCCTTACCGTCAGCCCTCGCCCTAATCTCGGGAGCCTTTATGGTGGGCCTTAAGCCAGGTCCCAGATAGTTCAAGATAGGCCTGAATCTAGCTCCAAGCGCATCATCCACGACCTTTCCGAGTTTTTCATTGCAGGCTGAGTACAGCACCTTCTTAGTCTTGAGGCTGCCGCCGAGCGCGCTTGGAATAATGTGTTCATACTTGGTCTTATCGTCTAGCGTAGCTCCACAGTAAAGACATTGACCAAGAGGATAAGCACTCATTCTTTCGATACCTTCATTTAGGACTTCACTCGTGCTGGGCCGAGTCAGTATGAACTTTCACTTGTGCTTCTCTTTCAATTCTATCATAATTCCGCTGCACGATTTCGGATGTATAAAGGCAATCCTTTTCCCCTCGGCGCCCACTCTCGGTTCTTTGTCGATCAGCTCCACTCCCTTCTCTTTCAGATGAGAAAGGGCGGCGTCAATATCCTCCACATCAAAGGAGATGTGGTGAATGGCGTTGCCTCTTTTTTTCAGGAATTTGGCTAGACCGCTCTGTTGGTCAGTCGGAGTGACCAATTCCAGAGTTGTGCCCTCGGTTTTCAGGAGGGCGACTTGGACCGGCTGATCGGGGGCACTATGTTTGGCCTCCAACTCGATCCCGAAGAGGTCTTCAAATATCTTGGCAACCGAGTCTAAGTCCTCAACCGCAATCCCGATATGTCCTACTTTGCTTATCTTCATCGCTACTAAAATGTGTCAGGCCTTACAACTGGTTGCTCGCTTCACTCACGGAACTTGCTGTCGGCTCACGGCTCGGCTCCTTGTTCAGATCGATCCCGGCAATGATTGGGAGACGGTGCCCTAACTTGAGACCGACTAGAATCCAGTCCTCCAGGGTTGAACGCAATTGGTCTTCACATTCCTGTAAAGTAGTTCCAAATGCTACCACCCCTTTGCATGAAGGAATATGTCCGGCGAAGGTGCCATCCTCCAACTTATCATAGGCAGCATGCGCTAAAGCCTCTTGCACGTAGTTGGTAAGGATAAATTGAACCGCCATCAGTTCACCTCTTCTGTTAACTCACAACCAGAATCGACCAAGTCTCTCTATTCACATTTTAAAGAATTGCGTGGAAAAGTGCCGATGATCACGCTCACACCTGTCTTCAGCGGTCACACAACTACTTCCTCTTTATACTCTCCCCAGACCTCTTTCAGGACATCGCAAATCTCGCCAATCGAACAGTAATCCTCCGCACATCGGAGAATATGGGGCATCAGATTCGCATCTCCCTGAGCTACCTCCTTCAGCTTTTCCAAATCCGCTTTGACCTTCTCATTGTTCCGCTGGCTCTTTATCTCCTTCAGGCGCTCAATCTGCTTTTTCTCCAGTTTCGGGTCGACCTTCAGGAGTTCGGGAACATCCTGTTTCTCCTCCGCGAAGCTGTTCACACCGACCACTATCTCCTCGCCGTTTTCGACCGCCTTTTGATGCTGGTAAGCGCTATTGTGAATCTCCCTCTGGTAGAAACCGCTCTTCACCGCCTTCAACGCGCCGCCCATCTGGTCGATCTTGTCGATATAATCTTGGGCTAGTTTTTCGATCTCGCAGGTCAACTTCTCGATGAAATATGACCCTCCCAGGGGGTCGACAGTATCAGCAACCCCACTTTCGTGAGCAATCAACTGTTGGGTGCGCAGGGCGATTTTCGCCGCCTTTTCCGTCGGCAAAGACCAGGCCTCGTCAAAGGAATTGGTGTGCAGAGATTGGGTGCCCCCGAGGACCGCCGCCAGCGCCTGAAGGGTCACTCTGACGATGTTGTTCTCCGGTTGCTGGGCGGTCAGAGTGCATCCTGCAGTCTGAGTGTGGAAGCGAAGTCTCCAGCTTTTGGGATCCTTGGCGCCAAAACGTTCCCGCATAATCCTGGCGTATAGTCGGCGCGCCGCCCGGAATTTCGCCACCTCCTCGAAGAGGTTGTTATGAGCATTGAAGAAAAAGGAGATGCGGGGCGCAAAATCGTCAATCTCCAGGCCGGTCTCCAGTGCCGCTTGAATATAACAGATTGCATTCGCTAAGGTGAAAGCGATCTCTTGAACCGCCGTGGCTCCCGCCTCCCGCATATGGTAGCCGGAGATACTGATGGTATTCCACCGGGGCAGGTTGTCCTTACAATATTTGAAAATGTCGGTCGTCAACCTCAACGAAGGCTCCGGCGGGAAAATGTAGGTCCCCCGGGCCACATACTCCTTTAGAAGATCGTTCTGGATCGTCCCGGACAGTTTTTCTGCGGCAACACCATTCTTTTTCGCGCAGGCAATGTAGAAAGCCAGGAGCACCCCGGCAGTGGAGTTGATGGTCATGGAGGTACTGACCTGATCCAAGGGGATCCCCTCGAAGAGGACCTCCACGTCCGCCAGGGTGTCGATGGCGACTCCGGTTTTTCCGACCTCCCCCGAGGATAGAGGATGGTCGGAGTCAAGCCCAATCTGGGTGGGAAGGTCGAAAGCCACCGAAAGGCCGGTCTGACCACCCTTAAGGAGGTATTTGTAGCGTCGGTTGGACTCCTCCGCGGTCCCGAAACCGGCATACTGCCGCATAGTCCAGAGGCGGCCACGGTACATATCCTTTCTTATTCCCCTGGTGAAGGGGTATTCGCCCGGAAGCCCCACCTCAGTGGCGTAATCGAGTTGCTTCAGCTCTTCAGGGAGGTAGGACTCCTCCACCTCCATCCCGGAGGAGGTCTTGAAACTTCTTCGTTCCTTCGCCATCTGATTTCTGTTCCTCATTGGAGCGATGCTGATTAGCCGGGGAGTTATTCGAAGGTCACGAGAACCTGGTCCTTTTCGACCGCCTCCCCCTCTTTGACTCTTATCTCCTTGACGATCCCCTCCGCCAGGGCTTTGAGTTCATTCTGCATTTTCATAGCTTCCACCACCACCATCCCCTGTCCCTCCTTGACCTCCTGCCCCGGGGAGACTAAAATCTTGGCCACCAAGCCCGGCATCTGTGCCTGCAGGTTTTTTTGCGGTTTTTCCTCTTCCCGCTCCCCGGCCAAACGAGCCAATCGTGCCTTTCTCTCCTCCTCTACCCGACAGATGATGCGGTGTCCCCGCAGATATACGGAGAGTCCCTCGGGTATTTCTGTCAGCTCAGCATCGAATGATTTGCCAGACACGAGAAGCGATTTCGAGCCGTCGGGAAGAAGCTCGGCAACATCGAAATCGATCGGCTTACCGTTGAGCTTGAAGTTGTAGGTCTGGCCGGACTTGGTGACCTCAACGACTATTCTCTCGTTTTCTATTTCGACGATGTATTTCATAGATTGCTGCGCATGTGGCTAATGATAGCTACTGCATGCTGGGCCGCGGTCCGAGAAGATCCTCTAGCAAGTCGTAAATAAGTTCCTCTCTGTAAACAGCCAGGTTGGCAGACAATGCTTCTTCCGCGGAAATACCTTGGTACGCTTCATTGTGTATCCTCTCTTGAAACACGAGAGCACTTAGTGAGCAGTTCCCGAGAATGAACAAGAGAGCTTCTTCATGGTCAAAGTCGCTTCTCAGAAGCAAGCGGAAGAGATTATCAAAACTATAGCACTCGTAGACGATATATAGCCCATTACGGTCTTTTGGGAATCTCTCCAGAAAACCCAGATCCTCTTCCATTTCAATGCCTACCATCGAGTTCATGCCAAAAACAATCGCAGTACCTTCATAACGCTCGATATTTGTTCATGCTCTGCCTATTTGAACTGGCGCATGGCCTCCCTCCTGCCGCAGGTTTTCCAGGGGTTTTCCTTGAGCCTTCTGTCGGTCTTGCCGATTTTTATCTTTCCCCTATTGGTGAGATCATACCACACCGCCGCCAGGGCCGCAATTTCCTTTAAGGAGCGCGGAAACCCGTCGTTGGCGCTGGCGGATGCTCGATACTGTTCATCGATGAAATTAGTGGAGAACTCACCTGACAGGAATTCAGGGTGGTCAAGCACCTGGCGGTGGAAGGGCACTGTAGTGGCAATTCCGGTGATGACGTATTCTTCCAGAGCCCGGCGCATCCTCGCAATCGCCTCCCGGCGATCTTTTCCCCAGGTGATGAGCTTCGAGATCAAGGGATCGTAATAGACCGGAACCTCGAATCCACCATAGACTCCAGAGTCCACCCTCACACCCGGCCCCGAGGGCTCTCGATAGCTTCTTATGACTCCGGTCGAGGGTAAAAAATCGTTCCGTGGATCTTCGGCATAGATGCGGCATTCGATGGCAGCTCCATTGAGCTTTACGTCCTTCTGGGAATACTGGAGCTTCTCCCCGGCGGCGATCACAATCTGTTGTTTCACCAGATCCAGACCGGTCACCATCTCGGTCACCGGATGCTCCACCTGCAGACGGGTATTTACTTCCAGAAAGTAGAACTTCTTGTCTTTATCCACTAAAAACTCCACTGTCCCGGCGCTGACGTAACCGGCGGCTCTGGCAGCTTCAACTGCAGATTCTCCCATCGCCCGACGCATCTTCTGGTCGACGATCGGGCTGGGCGATTCCTCTATCACCTTTTGATGACGTCTCTGGATGGAGCATTCCCTCTCCCCCAGATAGATGACGTTTCCATGTTTGTCCGCCAGAATCTGGATTTCAATGTGGCGCGGCCTTTGCAAGTATTTCTCGAGGTAAACGGTGCCGTCCCCGAAGTGCGCCTCAGATTCCGAGCTTGCGTCCCGCAGGGAGGATTCGATCTGGCCTTCCTCTTTCAGTATCCGCATCCCCTTGCCTCCCCCCCCGTAGGCGGCCTTAATCAAGACCGGCAGGCCAAACTGGTCAATGAAGGACTTGACCTCCTTGGTGGAGTTGACACCTCCGGGCGTCCCGGGAACGATGGGCAAGCCAGCCTCAACCATCGTCTGGCGAGCTTTGAGCTTATCCCCCAGAAGCCTTATGGCCTCCGGAGGAGGTCCGATGAAGGTCAAACCCTCGCTTTCCACCATCTCCGCAAAGTTGGCGTTTTCAGCCAGAAAACCGTATCCGGGGTGGATGGCCTCGGCACCGGATTTCTTCGCCACCTGAACTAGTTTCTCCATCACCAGGTAGCTTGAGCTCGATGGCGGGGGACCGATGGGATAGGCCTCCTCCGCCAAACGGAGGTGTAAGCTTTTCCTGTCGGCCTCGGAGAAAACCGCAACTGGGATGATTCCCATCTCCCGGCAGGCACGGATTACCCGGACTGCAATTTCTCCCCTGTTGGCGATCAGGATTTTCTTAAACATTTGTGTCTATCGGTCGTTGTCTCCCTCCAGTGCGGAGGCCACGGGCTACCCGACGTTCACGTCTCCAGAATTCTTCCGAGAAGTGCATAATTTCAGCTGTTAGAACGACTTTCAGTTGAAAGGCTAAATCATCGGAGCTTTCTGTAAACCGAGATGATATTGCTCTTAAAACCTCCCAGGCCAAGGCCGTCCAAAATCTGCAAATGGAGATAGGAACCCCAAAAAATCAACTTGCCGAACCTCAGCAAGTCCTCCATCAAATATAACTTCTCCAGCTTCATTCCGCAAACGAATTTCGGGAACAGCTCCGGGAAGTTCATCCGGTAGTAAGTTTTCTCCACTCCGGTAATCTCCGCCAGGTGGAACCTGGCGAACAGATACCGTTTCAGTTCAAAAGGCACCAAAGCCGAGAGCTTTATCCAGAGGTTTTTTCTATTGGTGGTCTGAAGCAGGAGGGTTCCTTCGGGCTTCAGGATTCTCGAGACCTCCTCGAAGATCCTTGCGGGTTCGGCCAGATGCTCAAGGAGATAACGACAGCTGATGAGGTCGAAACTCTCCTCTCTGAAGGGGAGGTGATAGACCTCCCCGGCACAGAAGTCTTTGCTTTTCAGATCGGGTCGAACCGAACTGTCAAGCCCGACTTTGAAGCCCTCGATTCTGTTCTCCTCGATTATGATGTTATTGCCGCATCCCAGATCCAGCCAGCTTTTGCGACACTTCAAATTCTCCTCTAAAATCTCGGAGTAGACCTGCCAGCTAAACAGGTAGTCCGGCCTTCGCCTCCGGATGAATTCCTGATACCAGCCGGTCTGGCTGTGCTTTTGGGGAACTGCTTTAGTTGACGAGGTCAATCACACCGCTTCCAGAAAGCGTTTCAGAGGGGGATGTTTCCGTGCTTCTTAGGGGGGAGACTCTGTCTTTTGTTTTCAAGCATGTTCAAAGCTTTGATGAGGCGGGGTCGAGTGTTTCTGGGCTCGATAATGTCGTCGATATAACCCCTCTCGGCGGCCTTGAAGGGATTGGCGAACTTCTCCCGATACTCCCTTTCGTATTGCTCTAAAGTCTTCTCCGGGTCTTCCGATTCGGAGATCTCCCGTCGGAAGATGATCTCGGCGGCTCCCTTGGGTCCCATCACCGCAATCTCGGCGGTGGGCCAGGCGTAGTTTATATCCCCTCTCACGTGCTTGGAGGACATAACATCGTATGCTCCTCCGTAGGCCTTCCTGGTTATCACCGTCAGCTTGGGGACCGTCGCTTCGCAATAGGCATAGAGGAGCTTGGCGCCCTGCTTTATTATGCCGCCGTATTCCTGCGCGGTGCCGGGCAGAAACCCGGGAACGTCCTCGAACGTAATCAGCGGGATGTTGAAACAGTCGCAGAACCTCACGAAGCGCGCCCCTTTGACAGAGGAGTTAATGTCCAGGACCCCCGCCAAGACGGCGGGTTGGTTTCCCACAATCCCCACTGATCTACCTCCCAGACGGGCGAAGCCGACCACGATGTTGGTGGCGTATTCCTGGTGCACCTCCAGGAAGTCGCCGTCATCAACTATTCGGTGAATGACCTCTTTGATGTCGTAAGGCTTACCGGGGTCCTCCGGAACGATCTCGTCCAGCTCCGGGTCGATTCGGTCGGGAGGATCGGTCGGCTCCACCTGGGGTGGATCCTCCAGGTTGTTCTGGGGGATAAAGCCCAGAAGTTTTCTCACCAGGGTCAGAGCCTCGGCTTCGTTGGTGCAGGCGAAATGGGATACTCCGGATTTGCTGGCGTGAACCTTGGCTCCCCCCAGCTCGTCGTGATCCACAACCTCGTGGGTGACGGTCTTGACGACGTTCGGTCCGGTGACGTACATATAGCTGGTCTTCTCCACCATGAAGATGAAGTCGGTTATCGCTGGTGAATAGACCGCCCCCCCGGCACAGGGACCCATGATCACAGAAATCTGAGGGATAACACCAGAGGCCAGAGTGTTTCGTAAGAAAATATCTGCATAACCACCCAGACTAACAACCCCCTCCTGAATTCTGGCGCCACCGGAGTCGTTCAAGCCGATGAGGGGGGCTCCCACCTCCACGGCCTTATCCATAATCTTGCAGATCTTCTCCGCGAAGGCCTCCGAGAGAGAACCGCCGAAGGTGGTGAAAT
>Ga0209979_1003508_pt1 | contig 13773 bp, 10 predicted proteins | sample AnhtaG_FD_183114 | JGI IMG/M metagenome (GOLD analysis project Ga0209979, IMG submission 183114) | Deep subsurface microbial communities from Anholt, Denmark to uncover new lineages of life (NeLLi) - Anholt_01485 metaG (SPAdes) (version 2) | ecosystem: Environmental > Aquatic > Marine > Oceanic...
ACCTCCTTCTTTTGGGAGATCAGTATAGGAAGTTATAAAAGTGAGTCTACGATGTATGTATATAGATTGCCATTAAGGTCTACGATGTATGTATATTTTTGAGTCTACGATGTATGTATACATGACACCTAACCCCTAACACCTATAACCCTTCTCCTTCTCAGGAACACCCAGGTGATAAACCCAAGCAACACCACCCCGAAGATGATCAGACCCCATTGGGTGAGGGTGGGGATCGCAATTGGGGGGATATCACCAAAGGAGGTGACAGACTTAACTGTAGCAGATTCTCCCGGTTGAAGACAGATATTCTGCCACTCCAATGCTGCACCATCATCTATACTATTTGGGCAGGTGGCCGCCTGGATTGTGTTGGTCAGGTGCCCGGCGCCAATTTCCGTCCAAACATCACCGTAGAATCGCGCAGTATATGCGTCAGCGGGTCGGGGAGACATCGGAATGTGGAGTATGGTATAGTCCTGATTCGGACAGTTCTGTCCACCTACACTTCCGCTCGCGGCGATTAAATAGGGAATCCCGAAATCAGAACCCGCCAGATAAATGTCACTTCCAACGTAGGTATCAAAGCAGATTTGCCCTCCGGATATGTTGTGGAACATACAATGATGCCTGAAGAAATTCTCGCCGTTCACATACGTCACCGTCATTGTCATCCTCAAGGATGCTCCGGCATCTGAGACTACCGTAACAGTATACGGATCGAGGGCCGTTCCTGTCCCGGTCACCGCACTCAATGAAACCGGAGTCCAGGGCGTGTAGGTCCCGAGCCACGCGGTTGCTGTCCCACCGTGGTTGGTAAAGTCGGGGGCGTAGAGCGTCCCAATCCCTGTTGGGATCCTGACGAAAACTCCCATATCGGCGGGAGAATCGAGCGTGGTAGGGTAGATCTGACCGAACCCGGGCACATTAGAATTAAAAACCTGAAACGAGTTTTCCTCGCCTACATGGATCCTCAGGGGATTACCTAATGCAGGGTTGATCGTTACAAAATTCACCGCGGCAGGCCCCAGCTGAAGATCAGCTTTTGGGTCCTGAGCTTGACTGCCCAATGAGAGTGTTAAGACAGTAATCAAGCTCAGTGCCAAGATTACAGGTAACTTCTTCATTGTGTTTCTTCCTTTCTATGACAAGCCGTTGTCATAAATCAGATGTTATAGGTGAACCAAGCCGGTGGCGGCTTGACCTATCTTGTCCATCAGTTTCGTAGGTCAAACCCCTGTGGTTCTGACCTCTTTTTTAATAATCTGCTGTTCACACTAAATCGTAACGCCAAACTGATCACAGTCTGCTCATTTCATTTTCTTATGGGCATCATCCTCCATGTTTCAAATGCCACATTCCAGCACTACCTAATGCCGCAAAAATCGTGGCAATCAGTCGGGCTGGGGTAATGTGTCAGTTTGTAGGTCGGATATGCCTGCCAGCCATGGGTCGCAAGGCCTATCCGACATCTTCTCTGCTGCCCGAAGCCATACCGGATTTCAGACCTATAAAAACGGGCGCCACGCTGTTAACTGCCAACTGCTAACTGGCTACTGCAAACTGACGACAGCTCTTCTTCTCCTCAAGAACACCCAGGTGATAAACCCGATCAACACCACCCCAAAGATGATCATACCCCATTCGGTGAGAGTAGGTATTCGGGCCGCGCACGGCTGCAGATCATTGTATGTGAAGCAATCTATGTCCGAACCCGCGGGGTCGGGACTGACGACAAAAATCACCTTGTGGATGGTATCCGCGGAGATGGTGAAGAACTCAATACCATTCCCTGGCGGACCAGAGATGGTATTGGTGTAGGAGCCGACTACATCGCCCTCACAGTCATAGGCTGTCATAGTAACTGTACCGACCGCGTCCAGGTACCCGACGCTCGCCCCAACCTCAGTCACAAAGGCAGGGTCATCGTCAAGCCAGAAGCTGGCGTAAATGTCTCCCATGAATACAGGCTGACCGGCGAGGATATTGCCGTCGAGTGGCCTAGCGCCATCGGTTCTCGCTATTGTTACAGGCCCGCCTGCGGCGGCTCCAAACTTCACGCCCAAACCCAAGTACTGAGTGTTAATGATAGTGTTAAAGGCCACATCTTCGAAGTCAATGCGGGTACCGTAGTTCGGATATGGGTCACACGCTTGCAGCCCGGACTTGGCACTTGGATCCGGGGAGCTGCTCTCGTCTGCCAAGGCAGGAGCATTCATAGCAAATGACATAAGAATCATTGCCATGCCTAAAAGAGCTAATGACTTTTTCATCATTTTTATCCTTCTCCGTTTAAGTTAGAGTTTTTCAATCACGCGTCTCCCTGCCATTTTTTGGGTCCGCAGAACCCTATAAAAACGGGCAAGCGTTACAACATATAAAGGCCACTGGCAGCGGGGACGCAGGCGGGATCGTCCGCCGACATACCGCGCATAAAACCTGGGATTCTCAGTCGAATTCAAATTATACCGGTATGCCCGAAGACAGCGGCGGAGCGCGACCCTCCGGGATCAGGTAAACTCTTTGGGCGAAAAGCCCAGAGGTGGAGAAAAGGTCTGAAATCCTTTCATCTTCCTGAACCGCTCTTCCCCTGGGTCTTGTCACCTGGAGGGTCTTGACAATTGCCAGAACCAATAACGAATTAAGAAGAACAATAATAGCCGAGACCGCCAGAAAACCGAAAAGGGCAACCAGGCCACCAAAGAAAGAGTGAGATAATCCGGCCTCCCCTAACAGTCCGCCAACAAATCCAAGTTTCATCAACCCCATTTCTAATCCAACCCAGAGAAACACCAGGATGAACGGATTAAATCCCCAGTCCCGCCAGCGGCGGGATGCCCACCCGACTGCCCAGCCGAACAGGGCAAAAAGCGCTGTGCCGGAAAGCAGCTTTAAGGAAGGAAGGAAGGGGAGAAATCACCAGGGAATCGACCACAGAAACACTGAAGAAGGAAAGCCCAAAGATAAATCCCAGCCGCAAGCACTCGCGTGGTCCGGCTTTGATAATTCTATAGAGGAACGGGGTTAAGGCAAAAAAGGAAACATACCAGTAATCCGGAAAGAGAGTGGCAATGAGCAACAGAAAAGAAGAGCCCCCGGCAAAGATGAAACTTTCTGACCAGGTTGGGAGAGGTGGCTTATCGCCAGCCGGGGACGAAGTTGCGGTAATGTTTACAGACCTTGGATGGCTTTAGAGGTGTTGGACCGGTGGGGTCGCAGCTCCTGGTTTACCGGCTTCCCCGAAAAGGCGGAGCCATCTAGTGGCTGTTGCCCGCACTTGTCCTATGGATCTCATTTGAGTCAACTGACCTGCGGACCAGCGAGTAAAATCCATAAAAGTTACTCTCCTCTGCTTTCTTGCAAACATGGAGTCTCCTGTCCTACGGATCTGTCTGCTCACCCATACGGGTGCCCCCATACGGGCCCGTCTGGGCATATGGGCAAACCTTTAAAAACTAGGTTGTTTTAAAAACTTTTTTTGCCTGACAGATCAAGTCAGCCGACAATAAAGCGAGGGGGTATTTCCTCCTTCAAGATTCGTATGAATGCATACGCATTTGCCCCTCCAAGAACTGATGATACCTCCCCTCTCTATCCTGTAAGGATAAATAGTAAATCCAAAGGGATAGAGTAAAGCTACAGCTCTTTCGTCAATCAATTCAAAGCCAAGCGGAGAGCTTCAATTCATAATTTTATTACAATGATTTTTCTTTAAAAGTCAAGTCTTTTTTAGTAGAATCCTTATAATTCTTTAAGGTATTGACATACAATCACATAGGGCTCCTGATCCGTTTTGTCCGGGTCTTTATTACCCGATATTCGCTGAAGAACCCTGGCTATTTTCCGTTCAGATGCCTGTTCCCTCGTCATTTTTACACCTCTTCAAAGCTCGTGGGGTGGGCTACCTCTGCCCGCCAACTCATGGAATTGGTAGCGTAGGGTGGGTCATGCCATAGGCAGATTCCCCGCCGTTGGCGGGGAAGAGTCCCGCTTACCGGACTTAGTCTCTTTCAAAGCAGAGGATTTAACGGCAGACTCTGGTGTGGGCAAATGCCTGTTTCTTCAAGGTGAGAATAACCTCCCACAAAAATGTCTGTTTTTTTGACAAAAAAATAGCCAGCAGATCAACTAATCTACCGGCTATCAACAACTTATATGGGCCCAGCAGGACTCGAACCTGCGACCAACTGATTATGAGTCAGTTGCTCTAACCAACTGAGCTATGGGCCCTAAAAAACCTATTTACATATTACGTCTCAAAAACCTCTAAGTCAAGAATTATTTCCGAGGTTTCTGAAAATGCGTATGCTTTCATACGAAAGTCTTTAGAGAGAGGAAGCTGGAGTGTTCCTCCCAGACGGACTCGGACGAGCCCCGGCACCCGTACGGGTGGACATCTGGGGGGCCGTCCCCAGACGGGAGCGTCCGCTCGTCTGGACGCTTTAGCGGGACCAAGAAAAATTCGTATGAATAGCATACGCACCTGTTTATTTTCAAAGACTTCAAGGTTAAGCTAAAGTCGTAGATCCCGCCCGGACGGGCGTCCGTCTGGACGCTTCGGCGGGGCTTGACACTCCAAAACAACAACACAAAAACTTACTTTTTCAGGACTCTCTTGGCTGATTTTCGGTGAAATGGAAAATAAATTGAACCTTAGGTCTTTTTCAGTTTCTCAAACTCCTTCGTTAGTCGATCAGCAGTTTGTATATCCCCTTTTTGCAATGCCTTCTGTATATCGTCCTTCAGTGCCTGCATTTTTTTGTTCTTCTTTAACTTGTTTAACACCGTAAGGTGATCAGTCAGCTGAACAGCAAGCTCTGCTGGACCCAAATCAATGCTGGCGATCTGGGCGATCAGCTCTTTAGTTTTTTTGTTCTCTGTTTTATCCAGAAGATTAGCCGGAGAGGTCTTTTTTTGTACCTGGATAAGTTGAAAGATCTCCTTATGCTCAGAGGAGGTAGAGAAATCGTCTAAATCTAACTTCCCGTCAATCATCTTCAAAAGTTTCTGATCCTCCATCAGAATCCGTAAGATTCCCCTCTCAATTTTTTCCTCCCCGCTCAATGTCGACCGTCGACCGTCGACCGTCGACCGTCCACCGATGCCCATGGGCTTTTTCTTACCCACCAGCTTTAAAATAGGTGCTTCGGCTATTTTGAATGTCTGAGCGATCTTCTTGACGAAGAGATTTCTTCTGATCTCATCGGTGATCCTTCTGGCGGTTTCAGCCAGATTTAAGATGACTTTCTCCTGCTCTCTTATGGAAAGCTCTCCAAAATCTTTGTCCAGAGATTCATATTTGAAATCTATGAAGGGTTTGGCTTGTTGTATTTTTTCCCTTACCGAATCCTTTCCGAATTTCCGCACAAAGGAATCCGGGTCCTCCCCCTCTTTTAAGCTCACCACAAACACCTCCATCCCTTCGCTGATGAGCAGATCCACACTGCGGAAGGTGGCGGATTGTCCGGCAGAGTCAGCATCAAAGAAAAGGAACACCTTTTCGGCGTATCGGGACAAAAGCCTGGCTTGAGTTTGGGTGAAGGCGGTGCCGGAGGAGGCGACCACGTTTTTTGTTCCAGCTTGATATAAACTGATGAGATCAACGTATCCCTCCACTAAAATTGCGCTCCCTTTTTGTCTGATCTCATCCTTGGAGAAATTCAAGCCGTAAAGAATCTTACCTTTCTGATAAATCGGCGTCTCGGGGGAGTTTAAGTATTTGGGCACATCTTTATCATCCAGGACCCTGCCTCCGAAGCCGACGATCTTCCCTGAGAGATTAAAGACGGGAAAAGTTATTCTGTTTCTGAAGCGATCATAAAAGCCAGAGCTCTCCGTCCGGGGTGCCGTCAAACCAGCTTGATTTAACGCCTCCGCTTCTATTCCCTTCGCCTGAGCAAACTTTATCAACCCCTCCCATTCCAGTGGGGCAAAACCTAAAGAAAAAAGTTTTAAAGTCTCTGAGTTAAATCCTCTCTTTTTCAGATACTGTCGTGCTCTTCTCCCCGGAACTTCCCGATAAAGATTTTTAAGAAAGTATTCATTGGCCACCTGGTTGGCGTAATACAGCTTGTCCAGTTGTCTTTCTCTTTTTCCATCAAAGCTTTCTTTGGGCAATGGGATACTTGCTCTTTTCGCCAGAAGCTTAACCGCCTCGGGGAAGCTCAGTTTCTCGTGCTTCATCAGGAAACTGATAACGTTGCCTCCCTCACCACAGCCGAAGCAATAAAAAATCTGTTTTTCCGGGGTGACGGTAAAGGATGGACCCTTCTCTGAGTGAAAAGGGCATAACCCCACATAGTTTTTGCCCCTTCTCTTCAACGGGACGTATTCTGAGATCAGATCCACAATATCATTGGCGTCGCGGATCTGATCGAGCAGTTCTGGAGAAAAGTGACCGGCCATATTAAGTTTAAGCTTCTTTCTGGAACGATATTCAGGGAATTAGAAATTCTTTGTATCACAAAAAGTAGTTGTCACTTACAAGCTATCTCTTTCAGACGAACACTTCAGTTTTTCTTCCTTTTCTATTTTCTTCGCCAGATGATACATGCAATTCTCTGGATTTTCTATTCCGATCAAACAGAAAAGATGTCTTTTGATAGGAGGACTTTTGTCTGCTTTCTCTACCACATCAAGAAGGCATCCATAACTATCCTTCCCCTGTCGGTTCTGAGCCGGGCTTTAAATTCAACTTCATCTCCTCTGGCAAATTTTATGTTCTGCTGGGTTCTTCTGCTGATGGTGACGTAGATATGATCTTTGAAAAAGACTCTATCCAGATATCCTTCTTTGAAACTTAACAGAAATCCGGGAAATTCTAAAATTTCTTTTCTCCCAAATCTTTTCTTTCTGAAATGTGGCTTGACCGAGTTGACCGTTCCGGAAAATTCCACCCATTTTCCTGTCGTCCCCTCCAGCCATTCCTCAAACTCCTCCAGATCACTTTCAAATTTTTTGTATCCCTCTTCATCCAGAATGATCTCCGGCTGATACATTATCTTCTCCTCAAAGTAATTCTTACAGGAGAAACAATCTCTTCCCACATGTTGATATTTTTTTGGGCAGGAATTACCTTTGTTCAACAGCGTGCACTTCCACAGAAAATAGATGCATCCTTGGGGAAAACATTTTTTTCCTTCAACACATGATACACTGATACATTACTTTCAAAACGGAAATGAGCCTGGTGAGAGCATCGGAAGACGTCCTGTCTTTTGTATTGATTGATCAGAACCTTCAGCATAACCTCAACTCGGGAGATGGTTTTAAGCCTGATTAATGTTAACTCATATTAAACTCATTGTCAACTCATTTTAAAGAGCTCTCTAAAAAAGTGTGCTTCAAAGGGAACAAACTCCGCCGAAGGCGGGGCTATTGTAGTTGCCCAATTTATTGGGCTTTTGGGAAGCTCGATAAATCGAGCAACTACAACCAGGGGACTTTTTCATAGACCTCTTAAGATGCTCTTTTGAAAGATTGTGTCAATTATTTGGATATTGCCCAATTTTTTTGCTCAAAAAAGTGCCCGAATTTGGTATCTACAAAAATAGGGGATTTTTTGCTTGACAAATGAGAAAAGAGGTTTATATACTATAAAGCTAAATGGACTTTAACAAGCAAAAAAACATGTTGCGAGTAAGATTGTCAGATCAAAAATTTAGGCTAATATCAGTTCTTTTATTTTTTGTTTTTCTTCTCTGGGGATTAACCTCGGCACAGGAGTTTGCCTGGTATTGCCGACCATACGGGACCATCAATTACCGGGGTGATCTGGCTCCGGCTGGGCTTAAGGTGACTGCGTTCATCCAGGAGCGAGAGTTTGATTCCAGCGAGACTGGAAAAAACGGTGAGTATAGCCTGGCAATTCCTAAAAACGATCCGGCCACATCCAAAAAAGAAGGATGGGCAGAAGGGGACATCATCACCATCAAGGTGGGTGGCTTTTCAGCCCTTCCCAGCTTTGAGGCTTTTTCCGGATCAAAAAGAATGGATCTTCGTGTCCCCACCTTGGATGTCAAGCTGACCACCTGGGGCAAGATTAAGGCACTTTTCAAATAAAAGAGGTGATGAAAAAGCCTTAATTCGTGCTGTCGTGCATATAATACTTTTATTGAAACCAAAACCCTGATTATTCGTAAATTTTAATAGCTAATATCAAAAGGAGACATCATGAAATTGACCAGCCAAAAGATAGAGGACGTGATGGTGCTGGAACCCAAGGGTAAGATAATGGGTGGACCGGACGCTACCCTTTTGCATGACCAGCTTCATGAGTTTATCGACCAAAACATGAAAAAGGTGGTGATCGACTTAGCCAAAGTGGACTGGATGAACAGTACCGGACTGGGAATTTTGATTTCGGGTTTGACCACCCTAAGAAACAACGGGGGTGAGCTTAAGCTGGCAAACGTGACCGAAAAGATACAGAGCCTTCTGACCATCACCAAGCTCATCACCGTGTTCGAATGTTTCGACTCCGTGGAAGACGCCGTGGCAAGCTTCAATAAATAAAGGATACAAGAGGGTTTCTACAAATAAAAAAGAGCGCCTTTTGAGACTGCGGATAGATTTTACCAGAAAGGTAGGTTGGCAAACCTACCTTTTTTATTTGGGATCGCATTTTTTGATTTATATTAAGTAGTAAGAATTTTCGGGGTGGGAGAGCTTTTATATGAACCGAAAAGGCAAAGAATCTGCCAGACCACGTCGGATTTCCAAAATAGTTCGAAAAAACAACCAAATCGAAATTCCCAGCACCCTAGATTATCTCCCCAAAGTGGATGAGTTCATTGAAAGGAAATTAAAAAAACTGGGGATAAAAAAGGATCAGATAGCCGACATCGCCATCTCGGTCAGCGAAGCGGTAACCAATGCGGTGGTGCATGGAAACAAAAACGATTTAAGCAAGAAGGTCAAGATAAGTTTGAAGGTGAACTCTTCCTGTGTAGAGGTTTGGGTGGAGGATGAAGGTGATGGTTTTGATCCCCAGTCCATTCGATCCCCAATTGAGGAAGAAAACCTCTTAAAGGAGGTGGGAAGAGGAGTCTTCATCTTAAAATCCCTCATGGATAAAGTGGATTTCTTCTGCAGACCCAAGAAGGGAACCAGGGTGAAGATGGTTAAGTTTCTTACATAGAAAAAAATCTTTTTGCGTCAACACGGTTTTGAGAGGTATTGATTGCTTTGAACTTTTCTCCGTGAACTTAAGGACGTTCAAATGGTATAACAAGACGAGGCGCCTCTTGAGATTTTGTCAACAAAATATTTTGTCCAGAAAAGATCATTCAGTTAAAAACCATTTAAAACCAACTGAAGTTGACATGTAAAAATCTCACCACCTATGCGTATGCATCATCGATCCTCCCCCCGCCAAAGGCGGGGGGAGGGGGGAGAGGTCCTCAAACTATCAAGATCACTAAGTCTTTAAGATCCTTTTTCTTATCAACAATTCCAGCGACTAAAATGAAGAGGATCCATAAATTCAAGTGTAACTTTTAGCGGATTTTCTTCTCTAATAGAGAATAAACTTTCTTGGTCGGAACTTTGGGAGTAATCAGGTGAGTTTTCAGATTCTGGTAGCTTCAGTTTATTTAGCTTGCGGAGCCATACTGCTTTTTTTGGGCGGGGTGATTCTTCGGGAGGATCCGAAAAGCCAGGTCAATCGGATAACCAGCCTCATGCTTTTCTTTGCCGGACTGGCGCCTCTTTTGGCTTCGCTGGGGACATTCATAAGCTCTGCCGGAGAGGCCGACTCCTTTGCCCGCTCCCCTTTTACCCATAACATATTCTATGTGTGGGAGTTCTTTTTCCCCTTTCTTTTGCTCTTTTCGCTGGTCTTTCCCGAGGAGAATCGATATTTAAAAAAATATCCCAAGTTTAAGTATCTAATCTTCATTCCTCACATATTTCATATCATATTAGTTTTGATTTTTTACCAGCCGGACAAAATCATCAGGTCCCTGGACTTAGAAAAGATGGGATCTTTAGCTAAGTTCTTTTTAGACCCCATCTCTTTGGCTTTGAAATATGTGGCGGTGCTTTTTGGAATTTTGTATAAGATTCATGTGCAATCGTTCTCCTTGATAAATCTCATATTTTTGATTTTGGCTGTGTGGTTTCTATATCGGGGTTACAAAAAAATCACCGTTCCCACTCTCAAAAAACAAGTGGGATTTTTGATATGGGGGATAAGGTCCTCGGTGGGACTTTACATCGTAGCCTTTATCCTTCCGGTTCTGACCCCTCTTAAGCTTTCCGAAAATTTAAGATATTTCTTAACCATCGTGGCGTTGGTGACGGGAAGCGGATCCATCGCCTGGGCTATCATCAGACACCATTTTTTGGATGTCAAGCTTATCGTCAGACAGAGCCTGGTCTATTTTCTAACCACCGCTCTTTTTGTGGGCTTATACTTTTTGATCTTAAGACAGTTCGGAAGACTGATCCAAAACCTGATCGGAAGACAAATACCTGCTTTAGATGTGGGGTTCGTGGTCTTAGCCATAATCTTCTTTCAGCCCATTATGGGACAGCTGGACGATTTGATAAAGAAGTTCTTTATCAAGGAGAGATCTGATTACCGGGGGATGATGGAGACGTTCAGCCGAAAGCTGGTCACCATCTTCGACTTTGAGGCGCTCAGGGAGATGGTGGTGGATACATTAAAGAAGGAGATGCTGGTGGAGAACGTATGCATCTGCGTTTCTCAGCAAAAACAAGATAAAGAAACTAAAAGTGGCGAATACAGTTTATTCCCCGATGAGCTATCATCCGAAAAGACCGATGTATTCGACAAAGATGATCCTTTGCTTTTAGCATTAAAAGAGAAAACCCGACCCACACCTTTTGCTGATTTTAAAATGGTAGAGGAGATAAGCCCTCTTTTTAAACACCTTTTGGACAGGGGAATTTTTCTGGTGGTCCCTTTGCTTAGCCAAAAAGACCTGGTTGGGTTTATCGGCTTATCCAAAAAGATCACCCGATTCAGATACTCATACGAGGACATCACCCTTTTGGGAGTGTTAGCCAATCAGATGGTGGTTGCCATGGACAACGCCCGGCTTTATCAGGAATCTTTAGAAAAGCAGAGGCTGGAGGAGGAGCTGAGTTTAGCCCGCCAGATTCAAATGGAGCTTTTGCCCAAGACCTGTCCCAAGACCGAATCCTTTGAATTCTCCGCCTTCATACAACCAGCCCGACAGGTGGGCGGGGACTATTATGATTTTCTTCAGACCGATTCAGGCTCAATTGGGATTGCCATTGCGGATGCATCGGGCAAGGGCATACCCGCGGCTTTGCTCGTGTCACTGGTGCATGCATCCTTGAGGGCGGAGGTGAAAAACCAATTGTCTCCTCCTGTTGTGATATCTCATATCAACGAGTTGATCTATTCGTCCACCACCTCAGAGAAGTTCGCCACCATGTTTTATGGAGAGCTACGACCCCATGAGAGGAGGCTCTCTTATTGCAACGCCGGTCATAACTATCCGGTGGTGGTGCATGAAGATGGAAGGGTAGAGTTACTGGATAAGGGGGGACTGATATTGGGCGCATTTCCTGAGGCTATCTATGAAGCCGGGGAGGTGACTTTAAGAAAAAATGACACCCTCTTCTTCTATTCCGACGGTTTGACCGAGAACTTCAATTCAAAAGAGGAGGAGTTCGGAGAGGAGAGATTGTTAAATTTGCTGGTTGAACATCGCTTTCTGGGAGCAGAAGAGTTGAAACAAAAGGTGATGCAGGCGGTAATTGATTTTGGCGGTGGCAACCCACCTTACGACGACTTTACCGTCGTGGTGTTGAAAATATTTTAGTTCAAACGCACAAGGATCATATAAACGTGTGTAAGTGCTCTTCGAGTCCCCTCTCCCCTTGTGGGAGATTCGTATGAATGCTTCGCAGGGATAGGGAGAGGGGGTAGCTTCATGTCGCCAAGATTTGTAGTAATGCAGACGCAAGGGCGTTTGTTTCTGTGCCCGCCAGGCAAAAATATTTGAGATAAGAACCTCTCCCCCTTAGTCCCCCTCTCCATTTCATGGAGAGGGGTTCACCCTGAAGGGGATATAGGGGGTGAGGTAGAAAGCAGAAGGGAAAAAAATGAAGAAGAATGACCGCCCACGCAAGATCGTAAAACCGAAGACCAGAAGAACCTGGACCCGAAGTCCAGTCACCAAAATCAAAAAGAGCGGCAAAATCTACAAGAGCGGGAAATCCATCAATTGGTCAACGGATAAAGCGGATGAAACGGATAAACAAGATTTGACCAAAGATGTGGAAAAGGTTTATCAATATTGTCTCCGGTGTGGGGCAGAGATGATCGAAAAAACTGTCGATCACAAGAAGAGAAAAGTCTGTCCGGTATGCAAGTTTGTTTATTATCATAATCCGGTTCCAGCCGCCGGGGTGGTGATAGAAAAAGAAGGGAAAATCCTTTTGGTCAAGAGAAAATATGAGCCTTACAAAGGGGATTGGTGCCTGCCAGCCGGATTTATGGAATACGACGAATCGCCGGAGCAGTGCGCCATAAGAGAGACCAAAGAGGAGTTGAACGTTGACGTGGAACTGGATGGCCTTTATGGCGTTTACTCCGGAAAGGATGATCCCCGCACCCATGCGGTACTAATTATGTATTGGGCAAAGATAATAGGAGGAAAGCTGAAGCCCGGAGACGATGCCGAAGAGATAGAGTTTTTTGCCAAAGACGAAGTCCCCCCAAACATCGCCTTCTTAGCCCACCGCCAGATAATCAAAGAATTTTTTGAAATCAAAGAATCCCAAAAGCACAAGTAGCCTTGGGCAGGGATGCCCAAGACTGTCAACTTGGATTATCGCGTAGGCAAGCCTTCACGGCTTGCCAGCCAAGGCGTGAAGCCTTGGCTACGCGACTCTCGATCCAGGGTTATGTCAGGACCCCGCTTCCTGTTGGTGTCCCATGGCTGGCAGGCTTCACCGGCCGTTCGTTTCCCGTTGGTGAAGAACACCAACGGGAAGCAAGGGGATTTCGGACCTACGACTCTTGTGGTTAAAATCAAAGTTTGCCTCCTTTTGTAAGTTGTTGATATTTCGATGTCGGCACCGGACTTACTGACGTTACTGACATTACTGAGGGTTATTTTAAAAATTTTTCATCATCTGTAATCATGTCCTCACCTTTATCCCCTTTTACCCAGAGGGATAGGTGTATCCGTCCATAAGGTGATAATGGTGAGAAGGGCGATCGAAGAAATTTGATTTTTTGAATATGAACCTTATTTCGTCGCATATAACTCTCCTTGATAACAGGTGGGCTATCTCGATCACCATCAAAATTGTAGTGAAATTGCTTTTTGGGGAAGTTAAGACTTTCCGTTACAGGACCTTTTCAGTTGCTCGTGTTTCTTGAGTCATGTTTAAACGTTATGGAAATTGCTTGCATTAACATAATCACCGTCACTGGAAGTGATTTTGAGGATAATGTGTAGCGTCGCAACTCCGCTCGCCCTGAGCGAAGTCGAAGGGCATGCGACGCTTTTTGGTTTTCGTCCGAGACACGCTCGGACGCTACATTCTCCCGCGTTGGGCGGAATCTTCGACTTCCTAAGAGAGGGGGTCTGGGGGTGAGTTCAAACCTTCACTATCCCACAGCAGAACTGTGGGCGATCCGTGGTATGAACCGGTCACATGGGTAACATTATAGACCGAGGACATGGGTAACAGTTAACTTACGGCACTAACCGAGGAGGTGAATAGTGCCGTGGAAAGAGACTGGACCCATGGAAGAGCGGATGAAGT
>Ga0209979_1003509_pt1 | contig 13773 bp, 14 predicted proteins | sample AnhtaG_FD_183114 | JGI IMG/M metagenome (GOLD analysis project Ga0209979, IMG submission 183114) | Deep subsurface microbial communities from Anholt, Denmark to uncover new lineages of life (NeLLi) - Anholt_01485 metaG (SPAdes) (version 2) | ecosystem: Environmental > Aquatic > Marine > Oceanic...
AGGCGACAAGAATGGCTTGGGTATGGCAAGGGGAAAGCCGTAGGCAAGGGCGGCTCCGGGTTGTTTCCGAGGAGTTGGGTCTCTTTGGCACGCCTGAGGCGAAGGTGCTCTTTGATCGGTGGGTGATCGAGATGGAGCAAGCTGTGCTGGAGTTCATCCAGGAGAGTGGCACGATCGAACCCCAGAAGATCGCTGAGCATCTGAATATCTCGTCTGACAGCGCCCAGTTCTTCCTGAACAGGCTGGCACGGGCCGATAGCGTTGGCACAACCCTCCCCTGATGCACGATAGCCGAAGAGGCCTTGCGACTGTCAAAGGGCAGGACACTCATGGGTTTGTCCCTCCCGTGCCACCATGATCATACCTCTCCTGACCATTCCTGGGAAGCACAGAACCCTCACTCAATACTACTTTGTTAGCTTATGTGGTATACTATGGGCATGGAAAGCATACATGTCCCTAAAGCATCGCCAGAACCTCTGCCAGAGTTGGAGACCTTCTTGACGCCTTTCTTGCAGTTATTTCGGCGCAAGCAGACCGTGCAGAGCATGGAACGCTACGTTACCGGGCTTCTCACCGACTTGCAGCGCAACCTTCGGCTGAGAGACCATCGCTGAGGCTGTAGGCGGCTTTTCCGCATCTTCGAGAAGCCGAGGCCCTGAACGAGACCCGGGTGCGAGAACTGGTCAAAGTGACCCCCAGAGATGGCCTTCTCATCTTGGCGGCTTTGCCGCATCTTCGAGACGACACTGGCCTGCCCAAGAAGGGGAAGCACTCGCCGGGTCGAACAGCCCGACAGTACTGTGGCGCACTGGGGTGGCTTCGCCACATCTGCGACAAGATCGGCAACTGCCAGGTGGTCGTGACCGCCGAGTACTCGGCCGATGAGCCCACCGAGAGCAGGCCGCTCCACTGGCCTGTGAGTGGCCGATTGTACCTCCCCAAAGCTTGGTCCGCAGACCGAGAGCGGCGTTCGCGATCTCATATTCCAGAGGCCCTCCCCTTCCGAACCAAACCGGAACTGGCGCTCGAATTGGTCGATCAAGCGCGAGCCTGGCAGGTGCCTTTCAAGACGGTGCTGGCTGACGCCGGCTGCGGAAGCAACCCCAACTTGCGGCTGCGCCGCATCTTCGATCTGGCTGGCTTGGATGAACGCCAGGTGTCATACGTGTGTGCGATTGGTGGCTTCGCCACATCTGCGAAACGCAGCTTTGGACTGCGCTTGCCCGATGAAGTGCGAGCTGCTTCGGAGGCAGCCCTTCCGGAGTATCAAGGTAAGGGCAGGCCCAGGTCGCAGACATGGCAAAGCCAGCTGCCGAGGCCTGCACCCTTGCATACGGCGGAGGCGCTCAGCCGAGCCAGGCCACAGGAGGCATGGCAAACCGTGGCTTGGCGCGAGGGAACCAAGAAAACCCTCTGCAAACAGTTTGTGGCCATCCGCGCCCATCGAGCCACGGGCAATCCGGCGCAAGGACGCAGAAACAGTCATTCGCGCGTCAACACAGGACCCGAGGGGTGGCTCCTCGCGGAGCGTCCCATCCCAGGCCATGACGGCGATGTCAAATGGTACTACTCCAATCTGCCGCCCGATACTCGCCTGGAGCGCCTCGTCGCCCTGGCGCACAGCCGGTGGGTCATCGAGCAGTTCTACGAGGACGCGAAAGGTGAGTGTGGGCTGCGCGACTTTTCGAAGATGCGGCGAAGCCGCCAGGGCAGGCGCTGGGATGGTCTGCACCGACATCTGGCCCTGGTCATGCTGACCTACAGCTTCTTGATGCGACAACGCGCACTCGCCTCCCACGGCTCTGGGGGAGGTCTTTTCCCCCTCCAGAACTCGCCCGACGCTCCCAGCAACACACCGCCAGGTGCTGCAGTCTCTGGTGCAGAGCTTGATCAACTGGCTTATTGACACTAACCAGATCGAGTCGTTCCGCCCTCGTAGAAACTAACGGAGTAGTATTAGCGGCTGTTTCAGGAGATGGGCGGGGTGCGGCGGGGGGCTTGCGCGCGTTCTCGGCGCCAGAACAAGCGCGGGGTGGCCTTGTCCGAACTCTCCGGATGGCGAACATCATGATGTGACGAAGTGGTGGAAGGTCAGCGATGTCATCAGGCAGCCTTCATTGACGAGTCGCAAGGTGTGTCTACAATATAGAAGAGGGTGGGCCATCATCCTCGCCATCTCCTCTTCGACGGTTGGCCGCTTCCTCGTCACTTCCATCGCTGCTCGATCGTGCCCACGAGAGTCCAAGGGGTCCAATCCTTTTGCCCAAACCGAAAGAAGTGGGATTATGAAGATGGTCGGGTTCTCCCTCCTGCTCCTCCTGCTGTGTGTTGTCGTTGTCGTCTTCCCGTCTAGCGCGTCGCCTTCGCCTCCGCTGGAACAGGCTGCGCTAGGGCCGATCGAGTTTCCTGCGAAGACCTCTGGAAGCGATACTGGCGCTAGGATGGCTCTTGGCGCCCACAACGTCGAGTGCGTGGGACAAATCCGCGGTGTTACGTACGCAGTGGCGCTACGGGGCAACTACGCTTACATTGGTGTCGGACCATGCCTGGTGATCTTGGATGTCTCCATTCGGGCCCATCCTACCTTTGTCGGTCAGACGGGTGTTTTGCCTGATCTTGTGCGTGGCGTGGCGGCAGGCGGGAACTACGCTTACGTTGCTGATGGGAGTAGTGGTCTCCGAATCGTGGAGGTTTCCGATCCAAGTAACCCTACACAGGTCGGGACCCATGACACGCCGGGGGTTCGCCCATGGCGCGGCGGTGGAAGGCGACTACGCCTAGGTCGCCGACGGGGTCTGGTGTGGTCTGCGTGTCGTGGATGTCTCCGATCCGACCGCCCCGACCGAGGTGGGCTTCTATGATACGCCCGCAGATGCCTATGCCGTGGCACTGACGGGCAATCATGCCTATGTCGCTCAGGAAGCGCTGTCTCGGGCCGTCATCCCGGACAACGTAGAGGTCGTCAGCCAGTTCGACCAGGCGCTGCCGACCGTCGAGGCCGATCCTAGTTAACTGGGCCAGGCCTTCGGCAACATCATCATCAACGCCGTTCAGGCCAAGCCGGACGAGGGGCGGTTGATGGTGCGGTCCGAAGTGATCTCCCCGGGGTGGGTGAGCATCTCCTTCTCCGACACGGGGGTGGGTATGCCCCCGGACAATCTAGGTAAGATCTTTGAGCCGCTGTTCACCACCAAGGCCCGGGGCATTGGGCTGGGGCTGGCCATCACCAGGATGATGGTCGAAAGACATGGAGGCACTGCCGAGGTAGACAGCAAGGTTGGAAAAGGCAGCACTTTCACGGTCAAGTTGCCCATCAGGTCGGAGGGCGCCGGACCTGCACCTGGACCGCAGGTATAGGTGGGCCAGGAGAAGGGAGGTCAAGGGTGAGATGGCGAGGCCTCCCAGCGTCCTCATAGTGGACGACCACATCGACTCGGCTAAGATGCTATCCCGCATCTTGGAGCGCAAGGGGTACTCAGTCGCCACAGCGACGGACGGGCACAAGGCCATCGAAAGGGCCAAGGAGAGCCTCTTCGACCTGACCTTCATGGACGTGAAGATGCCGGGCATGAACGGCTTGGAGACCTATAGGAGGATCAAGGAGATCCGCCCTGAGGCCGTGGTGGTCATGATGACCGCCTATGATGTCGATGACTTGGTTCGCACGGCGATAGTAGAAGGAGCCCACGGGGCTATCTACAAACTCCTGGACATCCAAGAGGTGCTGGCTCTCGTCGAAAGGGCGGCCAAGGAAGTCGGCTCAGGGTAGGAGAGGGGGAACTTGCCGCCCGTGGAGCCTGACCCTTGCCGGCTTGCTTGTCGTTGGAATTCTCTGTCCCCTATCAGCCGATCATACTATGAATGGATCGACTTATTGAGAGATTGCCCAAAGAGAATGTCTCCTATCTCGGAAGAGTGGTTCCCCGAAAAGGGCTCGCCGATCTCGAGATCGTCCGATTTGACATTTTCGCGGACATGACTATAATGATTCGCAGTGGTTTGCTAGACTGCATCTCTGTGTTCTACATCGCTTGTGATGCTGTTCTGAGGGGGGATTACGTATGCAGGCTGAGGTCGGTTGCCAGGCGACAGCGACTCTCAGCCTGCGTTGTCGTGGAAGGGAGGTGGTGAGTAGAGAATCTTTTCTGGTGCGTGATTGAGGAAACGGTACAGCAGAGAGACTGCTTGTATCCAATGATGCAAAGGAGCAACAGAATGGGAGAACTGAACAAGTTGAGTCGGCGGGACTTCCTGCGTCTATCTACTGGCGTAGCACTTGGAGCAGTGGTTGCAGCTTGCGCTCCCGCTAGGCCAACACCTGCCCCCACCGAGGTGCCGGAGGTACTGGAGGCGCCGGCCGCGCCTGAGCTTCCCTTCGAGGTCGCGCCTGAGGCGATTGATCCTCTGAATGTCGAAAAAGGGACTGCGGAGGGCATCTTCTTCGAGGGTGGCTACGGCATCGACTACATCAAGTACGCGGCCGACATCCTTGACAAACTGCACCCGGAGACCGAGATCTCAGTAACGGGCATCCAGCGGGTTGATGAACAGTTGCGGCCGCGCTTCATCGCAGGAAACCCGCCCGATGTCATTGACAACAGCGGTGCTGGCAACCTGGATACCACCGCCCTGGCCGCCGAAGGTCAGCTCCTCGATCTCGAGCCTCTCATGAACGCTGCGGCTCTGGATACGCCAGGCAAGCTGTTCAAAGAGACCCTCTTCCCTGGCTCCCAGGATGTGGGTGTGTTCGATGGGAAGCAGCTTTTCCTGAACATTGCCTACACCGTGTTCGGCGTCTGGCACAGCAAGTCCCTGTTTGAGAAGAAGGGATGGGAATATCCCAAGATGTGGGATGACATGCTGGATTTCTGTGCCATGATCAAGAAGGAAACCGACATGTCTCCCTGGACCTATCAGGGCAAGTACCCGGGTTACATGGTGTTCGGCGTCCTGGTGCCACTCATTTACAAGATTGGTGGCAACCAGGCCATCATCAATCTCGACAACCTGGAGCCGGATGCCTGGCGAGCGCCTGAAGTCAAAGAGGCGGTCAACCTGATGGGTCAGCTCGCGGAGCAGGACTACATCATGCCGGGCACGGCAGGCCTGACCCACACCGAGTCCCAGGCCGAATGGCTCAGGGGGAAGGCCGTCTTTCTCCCGTGCGGCACCTGGCTGGAAAACGAGATGAAGGGGGTCACGCCGGACGGCTTTGACATGGTGGTCAAGCCCGTTCCAGGCATCGAGGCAGGAAAGGGGTCGCCGGAGTCCATCTACGCTTCCTCAGGCGAGACGTACCTTGTGCCGGCCAAGGCCAAGAACCCCAGGACCGGTATGGAGTTCTTGCGCTGCCTGATGTCAAAGGCCGGTGCCAAGTACTTTGTCACCGAGGTGGCTTCGATGATGCCCATCATCGGTGGGGCGGAAGGGGTGGAGCTGAGCCCGGCCATGGATTCGGCCATCAAAGACGTGGAAGCAGCCGGTGACGAGATCTTTGTCTACAAGTACCCGGGCTGGTACCGGAAGCTGGACACGGAGGTTTGCAATCGCACTGGCGAGCTGCTCACCAAGCGCACCACCGTTGATGAGTTCATCGATGCTATACAGAAGGTGGCGGACGAAGTAAAAGCCGATCCGGATATTCCGAAGTATCGCCGTTGAGGCTGGCATGGCTCATTTGGTCGGCCGCCGATAGCACGCGTCTGGCCTGCGTGCCACGGCGGGCGTAGGCCAGACTCCTTTGCCTTACATGGAGGAACCCTGTGTACCGCGGCAAGTATCGCATCATTGTCCCTTTTTTGTTCCTTCCAGTCGTTTTATACCTGACATTTGTGCTCTATCCCTACCTGCGGGCCATGTATATCAGCTTGACCCGATGGCGGGGGCTAACGCCCAATCCAGAATTCACTGGCTTGGCCAACTTCGCAAAGATACTACGAGATCAATACTTCTGGAACGCGCTCAAGCACAACATTATCTACTTGGTCACCCTTCCTATCGTCATTATCGCCATCGGGCTGTTCATGGCGTTCTTGTTAACCCAGGGCGTGCGCTTGGGGGGCTTCTATCGCATCGTTTTCTTCTTCCCGCAAGTGATGTCCGTGGTAGCCATTGGCGTGCTATGGAGCTTTGTCTATCACCCCACACTGGGGATCCTCAATGCGTTTCTGAAGTTGTTAGGCATTCAGTCACCGCCCGTCTGGCTGGGTGATCCAGCCTTTGCGCTGGGCGCGCTGGGGGGCGTTGTCGTCTGGCAGGCCGTGGGATTCTACATGGTGTTGTTCATCGCCGGGATGGAATCCATTCCGATCACCCTCTATGATGCGGCATTTATTGACGGAGCAACCCAATGGCAGCTATTCTGGAGGGTCACTCTGCCTCTTTTGTGGGATACGGTGCGCACGGCGGTGATCTTCCTGGCGATCGGTGCCACCTCTATGTTCACCATCGTGCAGACGATGACGGAGGGCAAGCCCAGCCGGGCTACCGATGTTCTGGCGATCTACCTGTACGAGTCGGCCTTTCTCAATAGCGAATTCGGTTACGCCACGGCCATCGCCGTTACCATGTTCCTCCTGGTATTGACGCTATCTGTTTTCTTGATGCGACTGACACAACGTGAGAGGGTGGAGTATTAAGATGGCTACAGATACCCTCACCAAGAGTTCCGAGACAGTTGAAGCAGATGTCAAGGCCCGGCGCAGCGTCGGCGCTGACGTGGTGCGGTTGCTTATCCATCTTCTGCTGATGACGTGGGCTGTTATGGTGATTTTCCCCCTGCTGTGGTTGCTCTATAGCTCCCTGAAAACGGACCAGGAAATCTTCTTCAACCCCTGGTCTCTGCCGGCTACACCGCAGTGGGCTAATTTCACACGGGCATGGACCAAGGCGCACATCGGTCAATATTTCTTGAATAGCCTGATCGTCGTCACCCCTTCCTTGGTGCTTACCCTGTTCTTGTCTGCGATGGCTGCCTATATCCTGGCCCGATTTCCATTTCCGGGCAATCGTGTCATCTTTTACCTCTTCCTGAGCGGGATGATGTTCCCCGTCTTCCTCGCCCTGGTCCCTCTCTTCTTCCTGGTGAATAGCCTGGGCATGTTGAGCACTTACCGGGGGCTCATCCTGGTATATATCGCGTACTCGTTGCCTTTCAGCGTCTTCTTCCTCACAGGGTTCTTCAAAACGCTCCCCTCTGAACTCCATGAGGCAGCGATCATAGACGGCGCGAACCAATACCAGGTCTTCTTCCAGGTGATGCTGCCATTGGCACAGCCCGGCCTGGTGAGCGTCGGCATCTTTAACTTCCTGGGTATGTGGAACCAGTATATCCTGCCGTTGGTATTGATGTCCGATAACGCCAAGTATCTACTGACCCAGGGCCTGTCCTACATGCTCCACCAACAGTACTACTTGAACGACTGGAGCGGCCTCTTTGCCGCGGTTACCCTGGTGATGATTCCCACCGTGCTGGTGTACGCGATCTTCCAAGGGCGCATCCAGAAGGGGATCACCGTGGGCGCGCTGAAAGGGTAGGCCTATCGCCCCGGCCCCCAGCATGGAGACCATCGCCTTCCAGGCCATCATTCGCGTCATGGCTGGCGCCCAGACCGCCCGGCGAGCTCGAAACCGGCTGGGACACATGATCGCCGCCTTCGGCCAGTTCGGGGCTGAGAACGCTCTCAAGTCCAGGAGAATCAGATCGGACTCCAGGACCACTCTCCGAGCCATGTCTCGTAGAGACTGGTCCCTGCTACGACTGAATCCCTCAACCCTCACCCTGGATGAGCTGACCGGCATCTATCACCTTCCCTCACCTCCCAGAGTGCACAACCGATACCTGGAACTCACCGGCGCCAGGAGGTTGCGACCCCCGAGGACGCTCATCGTCCAGGGGATGAGGGTCGGCCTGATCCCCTCCAATGGGCAGAACAGGAACTTGCGCGTGGCGCCGGAAGCTCTGCTGCGACATATGGCCCTCTTTGGAGCCACGGGCACCGGCAAGTCCACCCTCCTGCTCAACATGGCCCTGGACCTGATCGGGCTCGGCTACGGGGTGAGCGTGATGGACCCCCACGGGGGCCTGCTATCCTCCCTGCTGGACCGCCTGCCCCAGGACAGGATGGACGACGTCATCCTGATCCGCTTCGCCGACGTGGCCTATCCGGTGGGACTCAATATCCTGACCGCCAGGCCAGGCTTCGAGTTCCTGACCGTCGATGAGCTGGTGGAGGTGTGCCGGAGGATCTACGGGGCCGAGTACTGGGGGCCGGTCCTGGACATGGTCATCAGACACACCGCCTACGCCGCCCTGGAATCAGGCGGCACCCTGGTGGAGATGGCCAGGATCCTCGATGACGACGAGTATCGAGAGTCGATCCTCCCCTCCATCGCCAACCCCGAGACCCAGCGATTCGTGCAGCGCCTCTCCGCCTTCCGAGTCGGAACCAGGCAGCAGAAGGTGGCCTCGACTCTCCGTCGCCTGCAGCGCTTCCTGGCCACCCCCTGGGTGAGAGCCCGCTGCCGTGCGCTCGCGGGTGGAGGCCGCGCGAGAGAGACAGCAAGCGCGATTCGAGGGGATCCCACTACATGCCAACGCGGACATGGGCCCCGCCGAGGTGCGACGCTTCTGCCTGTTGGACGAGGCCAGTCGCGGGCTCATCAAGACCGCCAGCACTAGTTGGGGTTGAGCGCCAGAGGCTACCATCGGGTGCTGAAATTGGCCCGAACCATCGCGGACCTGGCGGAGTGCGACCGGATCGAGACGCACCACCTGGCCGAGGCGCTCCAGTATCGCCCTTGGCGAGAAGCATGGCGAATACAAGCCCCCTATGTTGATCGTGCCACAGCTACTGCAAATAGGCAAGTGAGAGTCAGGTCGTTGCGTCGGTCATCTCCGAGTCCAACGGATTGACAGTCCGTTGCAGCATGCCCTGGTTGCGCGCGCGTCAAATCTGACGCAAGAGAGTCGGCTCGCCGTGGAAACGGCCGAAACCCACTAAGCAGGTGGCGAGTGGGTCTTGCTGGCCACTGGGTGGAATTCAGTTTCAGTACGTGGAACCTGGACTGATGGGACCCGGTCTCGCTGCTCACAATGGGGCTGTCGCCCAATGGTGGCAAACAGGGATCATCACGGGCTATTACGTGGCTAGGACTTGATTGCAGACACGCCTACGACCGAGACGTGCGGCCCCCCAAGTCGCCCGTCGGATCAGCGCCTTCGCCGATACTCAGCCAGAAGTCTACCTGAGTGTGGATTCAGCCGAACAGCGCCGACCGGCTCCGTGTTATACCGTTGAGAGACATGGTGGCCGCAACGACGCGGATTTGCTTGCGTCTTCGAGCGAAGCGATGCCCTGAGCCCACGTCCAACAACACCGGGGATCGAAACTTTGCCTGCTCACACCGTCTCCAGTAGAATAGGGGGTGACAAGCATAGCGGCGAGGGCACTCGTGAGCTTCTCGTGCGGGCGCCGACGGCGTTGTCGGGGGTATTCCGACACTGGCTGTTCTCTTCTTGGCAGGGCAGCGGACGGGTTGTCCGGAGGAGCGGGCGATTGGCAAAGCTTGGGTCGCGTGTTGGGGAGCTGGATAGCCACCATGTTCCGCGCGATTGTCCTCGGGGCTATGTACACCGACGCCATCGCGGCGGCCACTCTGGGGTCAGTTGTTCTAGCATCCAAGTTAGGGATTGGCCTGTTCACGGACTTGAACGCATGTTCCATCCAAACCCGCCGCAGATACCGGCGGTGGTCTGGTAGCTGGATGTGCGCCCCAAGGCGGCGGCGTTTCGTGGAGAATTAGGTCATGGATTCACACATATCTGCTTCCGAGCTGTTCCGATTCACTGATCCGCGGCAGGAGCGCATCTACCGGCGTCTCCTACTCATCGGTCCTGGTCCGGCCGCCATGTTTCGTGATTCCTGCCAGATACTGGAGGCCGATCTGCACTTCAGTACGGCGACACACCTAGTCGGTCATCTTGTTCGCGAAACCGAGGGTGCACTCCGTGATGTGCTCCAACCTCTATGGTCACGGGGAATGGATCGGAGGGAACAGAAGGTCGAGATCCGGAACGCATTGAACTACTTGGGAATCGACGAGTCAGAACCGATCGCGCAGGCTTGGATGAGTCTGGTAGGCGCGCCACACAGATGGGCTCACCGAGATGGTCTAATGCAGACACGGCCTGTCAATGAGGAGTTTCGAGAGTTCTGGAATCAAGCTCAAGTAGTCCTCGACGTCGTACTTGAGAAGCTGGAGTCGCGCTACTTGGCGACCCTTCCACTGGTGGACAAACTGCTCGCCGTGACTTGCCCGACGCAGGCACAGGTCAAACAGCTCCGCAAACACGTGCCTCACAATGCGATCACCCTAGCGTATTTCTTCAGCCGGCTGGAGAGTCCCGCGTGGCTGGAGCCGCTGAGGGCCAAGGGATACTTCAGGCATCCACCCACGCCGGTACACGATGAGGATGCGGGGACAGTGAGCTTCCCCAGCTGGCCAGCGAGCGGGTATCTCGCGCGAATGGCGGTTCTGGCACCTGAGGCAGTCCACGACATCGCCCTCCAGATCCCAGATACTCAGAACATCTTCGTTCACGCAGACTTGGCCGATGCTGTTCTCCAAATGCCTTCGGAGCTGGCCAAGGACTTTGTTTCCAAGGCCAAGAGTTGGCTCGAATCGCCGAATCCGGTGATACTCGCTGAGAGGCTGGGCAAACTCATGAGCAAGCTCGCGCGGGGAAACCAGACAGAGGCAGCGCTCGACCTTGCTCGCAGCCTGCTCGCCCTAGTCCCTGATGATCCTCTGTATGACCAGGCCCGCGCGCGGTTCAACGAATGGGAATACGAGCGAATCCTGAGGGAGAGTATCCCCGATCTTCGTGAGGTGGCCCCTGAAGAGACCTTGGTGCTGCTCTGCGATCTGCTTGAGCAGGCTGTACGTCTATCGCAGCGGAGCGGACAAGAAGACAAGCCTGAGGATTCCTCGTTCGTCTGGCGGCGAGCGATTGAGGACCATGTGCAGAACCCCTCGCATGTTCGCGGGGTGAGGGATCTGTTGGTTTCGGCAGTGCGAGACGTGGCGGAAGCGTTGATTGAGAGCGGAAACGCGCGCGCACTGCGCATCGTCGAGGGGAACGATCGCAAGGTCTTTCAGCGCATAGGACTCCACCTGCGGCGGAAGTATCCGGACGTGGACCCCGAAGGCACTCCCGAGCTGCTCACAAGTGCCCAGGTGTTTGACGACATTCATCTTCATCACGAGTACTTCCACTTGCTGCGTGAGCAGTTCGGGAGCCTTCCAACTGACGCCCACAAAGCGTACCTGTCGCTGGTGGGCCGTGGGCCCCATCTCGAAGGCAGGATCAAGGTCTGGGAACAGCTGATGGGGCAACGACGGAGCGAGGAGGAGATCGAAGGACGCATTCGACATTGGCAATACGAGAAACTGTGGCCAGTCCGGCAGTACTTGCAGGGCAAGTGGCGTGAGCTGTTCGACGGGCTGAGCGAGGAATTCGGCGAACTGGAACATGCCGACTTACTCGTGTATGAGCATGGAGTAAAGTGGGGTCCCACGAGCCCCAGAACCGCCAGAGAGCTGGCCGAAATGAGTATCGATCAGCTTCTCGAATTCCTGAGCACTCCAGTTCATGTCGGCGGATTGTCAATGGACTCAGTGCAAGGTGTTGGCAGGCAACTGAAGGAGTTGGTGGCCTCGGATCCAGACCGCTTCTCCCGCGAAGGTCGGCGATTCCAGGAACTCGATCCCACGTACGTGCGATCCCTGATCGAAGGATTCGCTGAGGCGGTCAAACAGAAGCTATCCTTTCCCTGGAGGCCCGTTATTGAGCTGTGCCAATGGGTGATGGAGCAACCAAGAGAGATCCTCGGTCGGCAAGTCGACCTGTTCGAGGCGGACCCGGACTGGGTGCCGGCTCGTCTCGCGGTCGCCAGGCTGTTGTCAACAGCATTCGAAGCCGGTGACTGGCGGATGCCCTACGCGCATCGCTCACCAGCCTGGAGAGTACTGAAGGCAATCACCGAGGACCCCGAACCCACACCCGAGTACGAGGCGCAGTATGGTGGCTCAAACATGGATCCCGCCACTCTCTCAATCAACACAACCCGCGGAGGGGCGATGCACGCAGTCGTGCGCTACGCCCTTTGGGTTCGGCGCCATATCCTTGCTGAGCCAAATGGTGAGCAGCGCGTCGAACTAGGCTTTGGTGAGATGCCTGAAGTCCGGAGTGTGCTTGATGATCATCTTGATCCAGGGAGAGACCCGTCGCCTGCGGTTCGTGCCGTCTACGGACAATGGTTTTCTCAGCTTGCGTTTCTGGATGAGGAGTGGGTGAATCGGAACGTACTCAGGATATTCCCAACGGCTGAGTCTCAGTGCGAATTGAGGGACGCCGCCTGGGAAACGTACCTAGCGTTCCATATGGTATACGACAACGTCTATCCATTGCTTCAAGACGAGTACCGGCGAGCAGTTGAGAGAATCGGTTCAGCTCGTTCCACTGTGTGGCGCGTGGCCGACCCCGATGAACGACTAGCAGGTCACCTCGTGACCTTGTACTGGCGGGGCAAGCTTGGTCTGGGGGACCCAGAGGGGTTGCTGACGCGCTTCTTCGATAAGGCCGACGACGCGTTACGTGGCCGTGCCCTGGCTTTCGTGGGTAGGGCGCTGCGCGCGACGGAGGAGGAGGTCCCATCAGAGATCATTGTCCGGCTGCAGGAACTGTGCAGGTGGCGCCTGGAGACCGCACGGACGGCCGAGTCAGCGGCCTCACACATCGAGGAACTGAGCGCGTTCGGCTGGTGGTTTGTTTCCGGGAAGTTCGATGACCGTTGGGCGATGACTCAACTCAGGGAAGCCCTTGAGCTATCCGGATGGGCAGAGCCTGACCATCTGGTGGTCGAGCGCCTGGCGGAACTTGCGACCGAAATGCCCTATCTGGCTGTACGTTGCTTGACCTTAATGGCAGAGAACGATAGGCCGCGCTGGTACTTTCATGGATGGAAGCAGGCGCCAAGGACTATTCTGGCTGCAGCGATTGATGGCTCGGACCAGGCGGCTAGGGAGGCAGCCATTGACGAAGTCCATCGGCTCTGGGCCCGTGGGCATCTGGCATATCGCGACCTTCTTCCGTAGGAAGAAGGGTAGGTAGGCGCCGGATGTTGGCCGTTCGAACGGCTGGGTTGTTGGGGATCACGTTGGGAGATGTTTGTGCAGATAACAGGACGAGTTCAAGCGTAGGAGGATGGGGCATAGAGCGGCAAGCCGATGGTCCTGGTTGGCCTCCCCAGTGAGGTGTTGGATAGACCGCCCAAGGCAGTGGATTTGTTTTCCGCAAGCCAGCGGAAAGGCCTGGACAGACAGGCGGAGAAACATGGCCAAATCGCGGCAAAGCCTTCGACTTGTGAATTAGAACGCTGCGCTGGAAGTGCCGAAATAGCCTCATTGGCAGACGAGCGATACAGGGATTCAATACGGGCTGGGGCACCTATCTGTTAGACGAGTGCTCAAAGAAGGCGATCTGGGCCGCGACCCATATAGTCACGGCAGTACGTTACGAACGCGTTACCGTTGAGCGCTTGATTGCGGTAGGCGATGCGCTGGAAAACGGTTTGAGGCGTCCAGTTTGCCTCGATCTCCTGTTCGACGAGGAAGAACACTTGAGGGTCGATGATTTGCAGCGTGCGGTGGTCGACTTGGCTGTTGCTTGTAGTCCTTTGTGCGGGCTGAGGTGATGCAACGGATGCC